>Ga0302238_1001043_pt1 | contig 24305 bp, 14 predicted proteins | sample AAG_UR_Asn_MG_FD_193527 | JGI IMG/M metagenome (GOLD analysis project Ga0302238, IMG submission 193527) | Enriched activated sludge microbial communities from anaerobic digester in WTTP, New Holstein, Wisconsin, United States - AAG_UR_Asn | ecosystem: Engineered > Bioreactor > Anaerobic >... | reverse complement strand
TGTGGAAAAGAACTACACTATTGCTTGCTGCAATGCTGATGCCGGCGCTTGTCTCATGCACCGAATCACCGCGCAAGGTGCAGGATGACCTCATTGAGGGCGATGTTACTCCGCCGGTGGAGTATCCCGAGGACAAGGAGGAGTTGGGGCCGTTCGGGCTGGCCGAGGCGGAGGTCACTGCGGAGCGGGTAGAGGGCGGAGTTCTGGCCAGGTTCGTAATCTCCAACAATGGAGCTGAGGCTGTTGATGCCAAACTCTATGCTGAGTTGGCGATTGTGGGTGGCTCCGCGCCGAGCCTGGCATCCCCGGTTCAGACGGTCACCATGACGTCGGGCAAGGTGACTTCCGAGGCGCTGCTGCTCTCCATCTCCGGGGGCAAGTTGCCTTCCGTGGAGGATGAGCCGAGGTACGTTTTGAAGTGGCGCCTGGAGACACCGCTTGGCCCCCTGACAGGCTCCCGTGGTCTGCCGTTGGTACTTCAGCACCGTGACCTGTCGTTGATGGTTCCGGCCACGGTGGTTCCCGGGCAGCCCTTGCCCATAAGGGTGAGGTTGGGCAGGGTTGGTGACTGGTCTCCCATTGCCAACGTTGGCGTGCGGGTCCGGGCCACGGGGCCTGGCGTGGATGAGACGCTCACGCTGGTAACCGATGAGCGTGGGCAGGCCGAGGCGGAGGTAGTCCCATCGGGGGAGGGCAATGTCTCTGTGACGGCATCTGACAGTCAGGGGGGCTACGACCTGGTGGAGGGCAACGTTGCGGTAGAGCGCCGGTCGAGCATTCTGCTGACGACGGACAAGCCTATCTACCAGCCCGGCCAGTTCGTGCATATGAGGGTGCTTGCCCTGGATCGATTCAGCAGGTCGCCGCTGGCCAACCGGCCAGTGTTGGTGGAGGGATTCGATGGCAACAACAACCGCATCTACAAGGTGGTTCTGGAGAGTGACGCCTTTGGCGTTGCCTCGACGACCATGGAGATTGGTAGCCAGGTCTCGTTGGGGGTGTGGCGACTGCGGGCCAGCGTTGACGAGGATGTCACCGAGAAGACCATAAAGGTGGACAGGTACGCCCTGCCCAGGTTCAAGATTGAGGCTGAGAGGGACAAGCCCTGGTACAAGCCCGGACAGACAGCTGCTTTCGACATCAGCGCCCGATACTTCTTCGGCAAGCCTGTGGAGGGAAATATGACCCTCGAGTTGTTCCGCTACGTGGGGCAGTGGGAGCTATACTCCAGCACTGAGAGCCAGCTCAACTCCGAGGGCATTGCGGCGTTGGAGGTGGAGTTGCCTGACTACGTTGCCGGAACGCCCTTCGACGGAGCACAAGAGGGAGAAGTGGGGCAGGCCTCTGTGCTGGTGCAGTTGACCATCTCCGACCTTGCCGGCCACACGGAGAAGCAGAGCTTCAGCGTGCCAGTGGTACTAAGCGAGTATAGCCTGACCGTGATTCCCGAAAGCGGCTCAATGGTATCCGGCGTCGAGAATCAGGTATACGTGTTCCTTACGAACCCTGCGGGCGACAGCGTTGGCGGCACCGTTGAGGTGGCTTGCCAGCCCACATCCAGCTACACAGGACCATACAACGTGGAGATGCCGGCCAGCGGGCCCCTGATTCTCAGCCTGGCCCAGCCAGCGTCGGAGAGTGGCTGTCTGTCGCTAGTGGTGACCAAGCGGGCCAGTTCGGGGGCCGTGGTGTTCACCAGGAGCCGCCAGCTTTGTGCGTCGGAACAGAGCAACCTGCTCTTGCGTACGGACAGGGCTCTCTATCAGGTGGGGGAGGAGATTCTGCTGGACGTCTTCGCCTCTGACGGCATCGGAGATGCATTCCTGGACGTTGTGAGGGCCGGGCAGACGGTTGTTACAATAACCGTTCCCATGGAGCAGGGCAGGGGCACGGCCATCCTGGACCTGGACGGCTCCATGACCGGAGAGTTGGAGCTGCACGTGTACAGGCTGCAGAGCGACGGCTTCATGGGCAGGGACAGCCGCCTCGTAGCCGTAATCGACAACAGCGAACTGACAGTACAGGCGGTCCTGGACAAAGAGACCTATGAGCCGGGGGATACCGCCACGGTCCAGTTCACGGTGAAGGATGGCGACTCTTCGCCGGCAGTTGCAGCGCTTGGGGTTCAGGTGGTTGATGAGGCGGTCTTCGCACTGGCCGAGAGCCAGCCGGGGCTGGCCAAGCTCTACTTCCTTCTGGAAGAGGCCATCCTGCAGGCCAAGGCCAGCTTCGCCCCGGGACAGCAGAGCTTCGGGGAGTTGAGCCAGAAAGCCTCTCAGCAGGACCCCGACAGCCCCGAAGCGGTCGCAGCACAGCAGGTGGCCCAGGCCCTCCTGGCCACCAAGGGCGACCTGGCCTCGGGCAACAGCGTGGCTACCATCTGGCACGAAGGGGAGCAACAACCGGCCTACCGGTGGGTCGAGAGCGCAGTTGTCGACTTGATGCAGCAAAACGTTGTCGCCGCCTTCCAGTCCGTTGAACTTGACTGCAACTCCCAAACGTTGCCACTGGAGGAGGGGTTCGAGAAGATCTCCTTCATCGACCCCTGGGGTAATCCCATCCGAAAGGAGCTTGGCGAGGAGTACGGGAATGCCCATTTCGAGTTGGTCTCCCTGGGCATGGATGAGGTGGAGAGCGACGACGACATTTCTCTGAGCGTGAAGGAATGGCAGCTTCGTGATCTGCTTAACTGCTACAGGCAACGCCCTGACAGCTCTCAGTGGGACGACGTATGGGCGGTGGCCGACGCCTCGACGGGCTGGCAGGACGTTGGCGGGTGGGCAGACAGTGCGTGGGAGGGGGACTCGACTCAAGGCACCCAGGGGCCCGCGGGAATCCGGGTGCGGCAGTGGTTCCCCGAGACCCTCTTTGTTGCCCCCTCGGTAATCACGGACCAGAACGGCAAGGCCAGCATCTCGTTCCCCATCGCCGATTCGATTACGCAATGGAGGATGAACACTCTGGCATCCACGACCACGGGGCTGCTTGGAAGTCGTACAGACTCGTTCATCGTGTTCCAGGATTTCTTCATCGATATAGATCTACCCAAATATCTGGTTAGAGGTGACGAAATAACGTTTCCAATTCTGATATACAATTATCTTTCAGAGCCCCAGACGGTAGAAATCAATCTGGAGCCCCAAGAGTGGTTCACGCTGCTTGGCACCAGCAGCGCCGTGAAGGAATTGGAGGCTGGCGAGGTGACCTCGGTCCATTTTGCGGTGCGGGTGAACGAGGTGGGGTGGCACTCGGTGACGGTCAGCGGCCAGGGGAGCGCCATGTCCGATGCGGTGATGCGTTCGGTGGAGGTCAAGCCTGACGGCGCGGAAGTGGCGGCGACCACGACGGGGACTCTGGTGGGTTTGTCGGAGGCTCCCGAGGATCATGCCCAGGTGAAGGTCCAGTTCCCGGACGACGCTGTTCCCGGATCACCCCGGGCGCTGGTGTCGGTGAGTTCGGGGGTGCCGTCGGCGGTAGCGACCCAGGGGTTGGACGCAATGCTTCAGATGCCGACCGGCTGCTTCGAGCAGACCACGGCCACGGCCTGGCCCAACGTGCTTATCCTCAAGTACCTGCAAGCGGCCCAGCAGAGCAGCCCTGAGCTGGAGATGAAGGCGGTGAGCCTCATAAACACGGGCTATCAGCGCATCTTGACCTTTGAAACCGAGCAGGGCGGCTTCAACTGGTGGGAGGGCGACAAGTTCGGGAACACCATTCTATCTGCCATCGCCATCCAGATGCTGACCGACACTCGTGAGGTCCACGACGCAGTGGAGTTGGCCGTTGTGAACCGCACCAGTCAGTTCCTGGAGCAGACAAACAGGTGGGACGGCTCGTGGGCCGAGGTACCGGAGCTTCATGCGGGCAACGAGGGGCTGGGGGCAAGCGCCCTTCGCACAACCTGTTACGTGAACTGGTCCCTGGCCTACGGCGGCTTCAAGAACTCTCCTGCGATGGAGAAATCGACCGGCTTCATTGAGCAGCACCTTCCGTCGGAGCAGGACCCATACACCATCGCCCTCTGCGCCAACGCCCTTGCTGCCTCACAGCCCAGCTCCGCCAATCTGCCCCCAGCCATCGACAAGTTGGTAGCGCTGGTTGTGGAGAGCGACAATGGGGCAAGCTGGTCGACCTCGGGCGACACCTGGTGCGGCTCCATGGGCAGCAGCGCCTCGGTGGAGTTGACGGCTTTGGCAACGCTGGCCCTGGTGGCCACCAACAGCCGCCCGGATCTTGTGGTGAAGGCTGGCACCTGGCTGGCCGAGGCCCGCGACCCCAACGGCGGTTGGGGCAGCTACAACACCCAGGCCACTGTGTTGGCACTCAAGGCCCTGCTTGTTGCCGGGTCCCAGAACGTTGAGGTCAACGGCACGGTGGAGGTGCTTGTCAACGGCGCTTCCGTGGCCGCACGCCAATTCAATGAGTTCAATAAGGATGTAGTCTGGCAGGTAGAGCTGGGAGATGAGCTGGCTGGGGACAACAACCTGGTGGAGCTGCACTTGGAGGGAAGCGGAATGCTGCAGTGGCAGGTTGCTCAGAAGCACCACATCCCCTGGGGCCCTGTCGTCCCGGGTCCGGGGCCGCTATCGGTGGAGGTCTCCATGGATACGACCACAGTTCAGGTTGACGACTTGGTGCACATAAAGGTTACGGTTAGCAACACCGATCCATTCAACGTCGGCAAGAACGTAATGGTAATAGTAGGAATACCAGCAGGGTTCGCCCCCGTGACCCAGGACCTTGGGCTTCTGAAGGAACAGGGGCTTATTCAGGCCTTCGAGGTTACTGGCAGGGAGGTGCTGCTCTACATCCAGTCGCTGGAAGTGGACGCTCCCCTGGAGCTGGAGTTCGCCATGCTGGCGACCATGCCCGTCAAGGCCTCAGGGGCAGAGGCAGAGGTTTACATGTATTATGACAAGGAGACCAGCGCCCAGGCTCCGCCGGTGATGTTCGAGGCCTACTGAGTTCTTACTGCGGTCCAGTGCCCGACTTCTCCACGCCCACGTAGCTTGAGTAGTCCACGGCTTCGGGTCGACCCAATTCGAACCTGGACGGAATCTCGCTAAGCTGCTCAAGCCCCAATCCCCAGTAGTTATCTGTACAATTCACCGTCCCGGAGTTAGTCACCGCTGCCAACTCCTTCACATAGCCTCCGGATGAGTCTTTATGAACGAACACTTTGCTAACCGTGGTGGTACCGCTGTAATTGGAGTAAGAGGTGGACTGTACCGCAGCGACCAGTTTTGTTGCTCCGTAGGAGCGGATGTCACGGAAATGATGCCCAATACTTGTGCTGTAGCTGAAGACCTGGCTTCCCGAGCTGCTGTCCTTGTAAACGTAACCCCAATAGTAGCCCGAATCCGACTCCGAATACTGCACCCGCATGTACTCGGCTACCTGTCCGTCAGGGGTGGACCAGACGGGCGAATAGGCCCAGCCGTAGTCGCTGGACTTGGTTGCGCTGATTGACGTGGTCAAGAAAGACCCAGCGGACGAGACGCTGTTCCCGTAGATGTTGTTTCCGGTAATGACCGGGTTGGGCTCGTTGCTGTTCGCCAGGAGGAACAGCCCCTCCCGGTCGTTGAACTTCACGTTGCTGTCATTCAGTGTACCTGCCGCACTGCCCTCATAGAAAACACCATAATCATTATATGAAATATTGCAATACGAAATCGCCGGCTTGCTGTGCAGGGCCCAGATTCCTATAGCATCATTGTAGGTTATTGAGGCGTTCCGCAAGGAGATGCCGGTGTTCGAACTCACGAAGGAGATACCGTTGCCCTGGTTGTAACGCAGGGTTAGCACTTGCCCCGGCGACTTGTCCAGCGAGACTCCCGTAGAGCCGTCGACCCTGACACCATCGGCACCGTTGTACTCCGAGACCAGGCCGGTGATAACAACGTTGGAGGCGCTCTTCATCAACAGGCCGTGCTGCTCGTTGTTGGCCATGGTTACTCTGTCCAGCCAGTGGGTCCCGCTACGAACCTCCAGCCCCATGTTTCCATACTCAAACCTCGTATGCGTAAGGGTTGCCCCACCGCTGCCATATACAAGCACCTTCGACCAATCCATAGGCGCCGGCGTCTCCCTCCAAGATGTGAAGATAACCGGGTCCGCAGAGGTGCCCTGAGTGATAAGCTGGCCGTTTCCAACCTCGATGTCGCAGTCGCCGATGCCGTCATTATTTGAATCCACGCAAGCGAACCGAACCGTGGTGCCTGCTTCCACGGTCAATGCCACATTGGTCACATCCAGTTGCCCGGTAACAATAATCTCGCCAAACCAGAGGGTCTCCGAAGAGAGCGTCTCGCCGCCGTAGTAGATTCCTTTGCTCCAGGTGGAGTCGAAAGGAACACCAACGAATCCCTCGACGTTGGCCCGGTCTGTATTGCCAACGGAGACAACGTCGAGCACATCGGGGAAGACACCAAAGTAGTTGTGCCGTGCGTCAAGCCTGTGGCTCTTGGTGATAACGCTAAGCTCACGCTGGGCCCCGGCCTTTACGTAGGCCACGGCCGTGGCTTTCATGGTGCCGCTGTAACTGCTGTAGCTGGTGGACTGAACCTGGCACTTAAAGTCGCTCACATCGTAGGCCTGCACATCCCTCCACCCACTTGAACTGCTTGTGAGAGCAAACAGTTGCGTACCCGAACCGCTGGTCAGATAGCCCCAGTAGTAGCCAGAATCACTTTCTGTATAATTGTAGGCTACCCAATCAATAGTCTCTCCATCAGGTGTTGACCAGACCTGAGACGAGACTGTTCCGTAGGTCGAACTCTGTGTAACCGATAGATTCACCGACTGCACTACGCGTGCTCCTACGACGGCATTCCCATATATGTTGTTATAATTAATCACAGGTGTCGGGTCGTTGGTCCCATTGGTCTCCACTCGTATCCCCTCCCAGGCGTTCCCGGTGAAGAGGTTTCTGGTCACCGTACCCGTGCCGTTGCCGTAGAAGCGAAGGCCCGAGGCCCCGTTGTTCTGCAAGGTGCTGTCGGTAAGCGTCAACGTGCCGTTGGATACCAGTATGCCGTCGGTGCCGTTCTCTTCAATGGTGCAGCGGCTGAGATTCATCTGGCCGGCCTCCATGCGCGCTCCGATATCGGTGTTACCCCTTACGGCGCAGTCGGCAAGCTGGAAGTTTGAGCCGGTGCCGGCGAAGATGCCGAGTCTGCTGTACCGGACCACGCTGTTGGTCAAGCTGCCTGCACTTCTCAGGTCCAGGGCCGTGTCAGCGTACTCGAATATGGCCCAGTTGATGCTGTGGCCCGCCCCATTGAGCCTGACGCCGTCCCACGCCTTGGGGTGTCTGTGGGCCGTTCCCAGCGACGTGAAGATGACCGGGCACTCTTCGGTTCCTTCCACCAGCAGCTTACCCGACACCAGCATGCCCCAGTCGCCGGTTCCATCACCGGTCTGGTCGTTCCAGGCGAAGAGCACCTGTGTACACGGTGCAATAGTCAGGGTCTCCCCGCTGCCTACGGTCACATCGCCGGTGACCACGATAGTGCCTGTCCAGGTGGTTGTAGTAACACTTCCGCCCACATACTGAATGGAGGATAGGGTAACGCTGCGTGCTGTCGAGGCAACCTGCTCGGCACCATCTTTGACCTGCATGGTGATGGTGTAGGTGCCATCGGCATCATAGGTGGTCTCACGTACTTTTTCTGTTGACCAATCGGTGTCCCAGGTGCCGTCGCTCTGGAAGTCCCAGCGCACCAGGAGTTGCTCTGCGGCGGTCTCCGTATCGAAGGTTGACGCGGCATCCACGGTGACTTTGAGCGCACCGGAGACCACGGCGGTGAAGCTGGGCACCGGCAGGTCGTTCTTGACCAGCAGCTTCACGGGGTCCGAGAGCCCGACGGCCCCGGCGCTATCCGTTGCCTTGGCCACGATGAGTATCTCGGAGTCGGTGGGTTGCAACATTGGGACTGTGAAGGAGAAATTGTAAGGAGGCTGCAGGTCTTCTCCGCCCAGAAGCACTCCATCGGCCATGAGGTCAACCTTGGCCACTGAGCGTCCCGGCGTTGCCTCAGCGTCCACGGTGATCTGGACAACAGTGCCTTGTGTAACCTGCTTGTCGGCGGAGGGTTTGACGATGGTGACCAGGGGTCCGGCCCCGTCCACCACTGTGACGACGCATTGGGCGCTGTCCGTAGCCCCCTTGTTGTCGGTCACGGTGAGCACCACGGTCACATCACCCGCGGCATCGTAGCTATTGGTGGCAGTTGAACTGCTTCCGCTATAGTTATTGGAGTCTCCGAAGTCGATTTCATACAGAACGATGGTTCCATCGGGGTCGTTTGACGCTGCGGCACTGAATGGTGCGGCGACTCCAACGGTAGCGGAAGCAGGGCAGCTGAGGTGGGCGTTGGGGGGCTGGTTGGGGGCCACGTAGGGCATGCCCGGGGTGGGTTCCGCAACGGCCAGGAAATCGGCCAGGTTGTTGTTGGTGTCGGTGCCTGAGGCGTCCCTTGCCAGGCTCTGGCCAGGTAGCACCTCTGCTGCTGCATCGCCCTCTCCTGCGAAGAGTTCGGGCGAGTCAAAGGTTCCGTAACCCACTGCATCCAGAATCTGAGGTCCATAGCCCACGAAGAGGCTATGGGGCGCCGACAGGGGGCCGAGGTCATCCAGAAGCTGGTCTGCAGTGGCCAACAAGGCTGAGGATGCATCGCTGCGGGCCAGCACGAAGAAACCGTCCCCTGCCACCACGCCTTCAAGAAGGGCAACGACCCTCTCCTGCCCCGTTTTGCCATCGACGGCAACCAGGGCGTATCCCACCAGCGGTGTCCCAGCGGGGCCCTTGAGTTCTACGAAGAGTTCACTGCCGGCCCCGCCGTCGTCATAGCGCAGTTCGTTGACCAGCAGCTTGGCAGGCGCAGGTTGGTCTTGGCAGAGGCCCTGAGAGCAGGCCTGCCACAACTGGCAATACTGGTCCGCACCCCACTCAAGGCAGCCGTCCTGATCGTGGTCACTGCAGAGTTGTGCTGTCTCCTGGTCGAGGCAACGCAGCGCTGTTTCTTCGAAGCATTCGTCTTCGCACGAGGTGGCGCAGTTCCCTCCCACGCAGAGCTGGTTTCCGCCGCATTGCTGGTTCGAGCCCCACTCCAGGCAACCGTCTTCATCCCAGTCATCGCATATGTGGAAGGAGTCTTCGAGACCTTGGATGCACTCCTTTTGACCGGCGATGGGACAATCATCGCTGCACGAGAGGGCGCAGTTGCCCTGGTCGCAGACGTAGGGCTGCTGGCAAGCGACGGGGTTGCCCCATTCGAGGCAGCCGTCGTCGTTGAAGTCATCGCAGGTGACAACAAGCCCCAGCGCATTGCACGACTTTGATAGGGCAACGAAGCACTCATCCTGGCAGGCCAGGGTGCATTTTCCACCCGAGCAGACGAGCCCCTGGGCACAGGCCAGAGGCGTGCCCCACTCGAGGCAGCCGTCAAAATTGTAGTCATTACAGGTAATTACGGAGTTGAGCTCGCACTCTTTGGCGCCGATGGCAGTGCACTGGTTCTGGCAAAGCTCCATGCAGAAGCCGTTGACGCAGCTCATCTCGCCGCACGGCGTGGGGTTGCCCCACTCGAGGCAGCCGTCGCTGTTGTGGTCGTCGCAACTGACCACGTCGTTCACATCGCACTTCACCGAACCCTTGACGGCACAAGTGTTGACGCACGAAACGGCACAGAATCCGCCCGAGCATATCAGGTTCCCCGGGCAGGTGGAGGGCGCCCCCCACTCAAGGCATCCGTCGGCATCGAAGTCGCCGCACTCCACAACGTTCTTCTGGTCGGAACAACTCTTGGCACCGACCACGGTGCAAGGTTCGTCGGCACACTGGATCACTTCGGCCTGGTCGGACTGGTCCAGCGTGTCCAGCAGGTCATCATAAACATCAAGCCCGCCATCCCCGTCGTCCGATAGGTCCATCGTCTCCTCAATGTCGGGACCTGTCTCCCCCTCAGCGTCCCAGGTCTCACCGTCGGGTTCCATGAAGTCGGGACCCCAATCGGCCACATCCGACGTGTCGCCGGGATTAGCCTCGAAAAGGTCCTGGAGGTCCTGGGGCAAAACCTCCCCAAGAGAGTCGGCTCCAATGTCGGCACTACCCAAATCGGCGTCGTTGCCGGGGATATCCAAAGCCACGCCGTCCAGCATGGCGTCGCCGCCACTCTGGTCAGAGCCCGTATCCTCCAACGCTCCATTCTTAGCCGGCGTCGAGCAGGAGAGGGTTGACGCCACCACCAGAAGAACTGCCGCACCCAGGAAGCGGTGCCCGAAGAGAGTGCCACGCATGGGAACCTCCAGAAATGAAGCGGTGAGCATACAATAAACGGCGCTTCCACGAAACGGCGTTTTTTGCCGTAGCGGAGCGGCCCTTTCTTCTTGATTTCGAACCGCTCGGTCTGCTATGTTCCCTGCAAGTCTCGTAGCGTTGGTGCTGGCTCTTTGTCGTCGATTGGGTGCCATCTAGGAGGCTGTATGACATTGCCCGTTCTACTGCGAATTCGCAATGCACCCCATCTGCGGCCCCCAACCTGTGGGCACATATTCCCGATATGCACCCACATCTTGTGGTCCACATCTGGGGCACCTATCGAATTCTCGCGACGAACATCAATGCCCTACAGCCTCCTAGTGAATTTTTGCCAGGTGCTTTGGAACGATTTGGTAATAAAGCGGCAACGCACGTGGTTACCTGAATATTGGTTTGGATGGTTCACATGAGAATTCAGCGTCTTGTTTTGCTCATTCTGGAGCAGCCGCCTCTCATCGGGGAAATCGTGATTCATCCGACGCTCAACGTGCTCTACTTCGAGAACGCCCCGGGGGTAGCCCTGGCGAAGATCTCACAGGCATGGAAGTAGCCCGTTGGGAAGCTGCTTGAAGAATATCTGTACAGTTTCAGGATAGATTCAGGGGTTCAGGGCCGATGCGTGCCAAGCCGGTTCTGTTCGCTCCACTTCTGTCTCGGCGACCATGGCCAGTCGGAGCAGGAGGTTCTCGTCCCAAGCGCGGCCCATGGCCTGCAGGCCCACGGGCAGTCCCTTGGAGTCGTAGCCCGTGGGAATGGATATGGCTGGATATCCGGTGAGATTTGCCAATTGAACGAAGCGCATGAGGGAGAAGGTCTTGGAGAGGTCTGACTCTCCTCTGGGCAGGGCGTCGGGCTGGTGTTGGGGTGCTGTGATGCCGGTGGTGGGGGTAACGATGAGGTCCACGTGTTCGAGGACCCGGTCCACGCCGGTGCGGATTCTATTTCTCAGGCGTTGAGCGTTCACAAAGTCTATTGCGGTGAGCCTCCGTCCCAGGGCCAGGTTGAGCCTTGTATCGAGACCGAACTCCTTGCGGCGGCTGCCGTAGTGGTCGGCAAAAGCAGCGGCCATTTCTGAGACGATGGAGACGAGGTGTACGGGCCCCACGAGGTCTAGATGTGGCACTTCCACCTGATGTACCTTGGCGCCGGATTCGACGAATCTATTGAGCAGGAAGGAGCACCGGGCTACGACCTCCTCGGTGGCATCGTTGAACCAAGGCCAGTAGATACCGATTTTGATTCCGGCCAGCGAGGTCGATGGAGCGGTGAGTGTCAGTGGCGGGGCGCTGCTGGCGAATGGGTCGTGTTGGTCGCCGCCGGAGAGGTAGGCCAGCCCCAGGGCGAGGTCTCTGGTGCAGGAGGCGATGGGGCCTGCATGGGCCACGGACCAGCAGACTGGGGCAACACCGGTCTCGCTGACTCTTCCGAAGGTGGGTTTGAGCCCAAGGGCGCCGCACAGTGCTGCGGGGATCCGGATTGAGCCCCCGCCGTCGGCCCCAACGGCAATGGGGCAGAGGCCCGACGATACTATGGCCGCCGAGCCGCTGGAGGAGCCGCCCGTAGCTCTGGATGGGTCGAAGGGGTTTCGGGCGGTGCCGTGGTGTGGGTTCAGGCCTGTGACACCGATGCCTATTTCGTGCATGTTGGCTTTGCCCACCAGCAGCGCCCCTGCCCGGCGCAGCCTTGCCACGCAGGCCGCATCGTGCTCGGCGGGCTGTTTGCCCAGGAAGCTGGTGCCCACTGTGGTGCCGTAGCCGGCGAGGTCCATCTCATCCTTGACCGCCACGGGCACGCCATCCAGGGGGCTCAGAGGACATCCCTCCCGGTAGCGGGCAGCGGATTGAGTGGCCTGGGCCAGAAGGTCTTCTGCGTTGTGGGCGACGAGGAATCGCATTGGCGGGTTACTTCTATCTGACGCCTCCAAGGCCTGGGTGAAGCGGGTTGCCACCTCCACGGGGGTGGTTGTACCGGAACGATAGGCCTCAACATACTGGGCAGAGTGGTTGAGCGGAAATCGCCTCCCCGGTTGGGGGAAGGAGGCAGCGACGGCCCTGGCATCAGCGACGGGGGGCTCGGATCGCCAGCATTGGAGGTTCCGGGCAACCTCGGCGTGTCCCGGGAGGCGGTAGACGGCGCTCTCCAGGGCCCCAGCGGCACGCATGTGGGTTATGCCAACCTTGGGAAACATCATCCCCGCGACCAGCCCGGCGGTCAGCGGGTTCTCAGCAAGAAAAGCCAAAAATGCCAGCGAGGCGCCTGCACTCCGCGGTGCGTCGACCTCACGTCGTGAGTATCCCATACCATCCCTCCAGCAATACCGGTACACTCGGAACACCGTGTACCGTACCATTTAATCACGCATTTGCAAGAAGTAGAAAGGCTGCGAACCGCAGCGAATTGATGGTCTTGCCGGGCCCCCGGGGTCTTCTTGTTGTGAGTCTGCCCTTTGGCCGCCAATGACCTTGCTGGGCCACCTTGGAATGCCTAGCTTACGAACCGGTTTGCAACCTTGAGAATCTGGCCAATTCTGGCATGAGGCATCGATGATTGGATCATTTGATCGAATTGGGTTTCGGGTTCACCGCCTGGGGTTCAAGAGTGGGGACCTCGACGCTGACCTGGGGGGACGATGTGCGCTGGTGACGGGGGCCAACTCGGGGCTGGGCAAGGCCACAGCGCTGGCGCTGGCTCAGCGAGGGGCCGAGGTGCGGATGTTGTGCCGGAACCAGCAGCGTGGTCACGAGGCCAGGGACGAGATTAGGCGCATCACGGGAAACAAGCGGGTTGAAGTGGACGTTGTGGATATGTCCGACCAGGATTCCGTGAGACGATTCGTCGGCGGCGCCGGCCTCTCGAAGGTGGACATTCTGGTGCACAATGCAGGGTCTCTTCCGAGCACAAGAGTTCTGACTCCACAGGGGTTGGAGTTAACCTTCGCCACCCACGTTGTGGGACCGCACCTGCTCACCAGGCTGCTGGAGGGGCCATTGAGGGCCGGCGCCGAGAGCCGGGTCATATTCGTCTCATCGGGGGGCATGTACACGCAGCCCCTGCGCCTGGAGGACCTTGCCTGGGAAACCAGGGCCTATGACGGCGTGGTTGCATATGCGCAGACGAAGAGGATGCAGGTAGTACTGGCCAGGGCGTGGGCCGGCCAATTTGCGGGTTCCCACGTCTCGCTCTACTCCATGCACCCAGGATGGGCGGACACGGCGGGTGTCAGGAGTTCGCTTCCCCGATTCCACAAGCTGACCAGCGCCATTCTCCGCACTGCGGAAGAGGGGGCGGACACCATAGTGTGGCTTGCGGTGAGGCAACCGGCCCCTGGACCCGGCGGCTTTTGGTTCGACCGCAAAGAGCGCCCGGAACACCTTCTGCCTTGGACCAAGTCCCGAGAGGATCAAGAGCAGGCCAAGGAGCAGGCGCTTTGGAACTTATGCCAGCAACTCACCGATCACAAAGGAGATATCTAATGAGCGTCGAAGTTACCCGTGAACTAGCTGATGTTACAATATTGGACTTGGAAGGGAACTCTGTCATCCTGCGTTCTTTGTGGGAGGAGAGCGATGCCCTCCTGGTGTTCGTCCGGCACTACGGGTGACTATTCTGCCAGCAGCAGGTTGCGCAGTTGCGCGACGTGGCCCACCAATTCAAGAGCAGGGGTGTGAACATCGTGGTTATTGGAAACGGAACGGTGGAGCAGGCCAGGGCCTTCCATAGCTCCCAGCCGTTGCCCTTTCCGCTATACACGGACCCCTCGCTGAGGAGCTACAGAGCAGCAGAGTTTCATCGAGGTGTAGGGGGTGTATTGAAACCGAAGGTAGTGCTGCACGCCATGAAAGCCATGAGCCAGGGCTTCCGCCAGACCAAAACCCTGGGCGACCCCATGCAGAACGGGGGCGTCCTGCTAATCGGCAAAGGAGGCCAACTGCGATACCGCTACGCAAGCCAAGAGGCCGGCGACCACCCAGACCTAACCCCCCTCCTCTCTCCCCCCCAGTCCGAAAGGTCCGAATCGTCCGCGTCCAAAACGTCCGAATCGTCCGCGTCCAAAACGTCCGAATAGTCCGCGTCCAAAACGTCCGAATCGTCCGCGTCCAAAACGTCCGAATCGTCCGCGTCCAAAACGTCCGAATAGTCCGCGTCCCAATGGTCCGAATCGTCCGCGTCCCAATGGTCCGCCTCCCCAAAACGCCACCCTTGACGTAGCCCGCCCCCAGGCTACAGTCATACGTCGGGTGCAGGCCTCCGGCGACCTGTGTGGCCTTCCTGCCCCAATCCGACGGAGGTTGCTACTTGAACGGGACTACACGACGGCTACTTCTTGTTGAATTCCTTGAATCGGAGCGCTGTCGTAACGATAAATTGCACTTTTTCCCATTCTACGCTGCCCTTGCAAAACAACAAGGAGCTGTTGTCGAGTATCTTTCATATGGCGCCGAATATGTTTTTAACCATCGTGTTGGCCATTGCGGCTATTATACGGTGGACCTGGTTGGTGACGACCTTGAGTCGTTGGCCGGGGTTGTGAGGCAGTTCAGGCCCACGCATATTTTGAGCAGCGAGATATGGTCTCAGGCGATGGTTATGGCGTTGGCCGAGATTGCTCCTGATGCCGAGTATCTCTCGTTCAGCGACTGGGGCTACTTTCTGGCCGAGCCCACGACCCTTGCTCAGACGGCCCTGCTGGACCAGGGTGAGATTGTCAAGCTGCCATCAACACGGCGAATCTCTACCCTGTGGGACCAGCTCTCTCTTGACCCCCAGCACATGCCTTACAAGTGGTTCTGCCCTGAGCTGGTGCCCGACGGCTTCCTGGTGGACCTGGATGCAATGTACGCCACCCGCATGATGAACGAGGCAGCGTTCCGAGTGAGGGCTTTCATCAGGGTAATTGGGGGGCACCACTGCACATCGCAGGTGCGCTGGCAGAACAACCCGTTTTTCAAGGGTCTGGACCTCTCTCGCTGGAAGAGCCAGCAGGGCTGCACCTTCTGTCAGGTGAGCGGTCTTGGGGCCAGGATGATTCGGTACCCCCGCCCCCATGTGGAGCAGGCAATAAGACAGTTGAAGCGAATCATCGAGTGTACGGGGACAACTGGGCGTAACTCATGCGAATATGACATCTATGACACATGGGTTTTTTATGAGGTAGAGAGGTTCTTCGAGATTCTGCTGGAGATGGGCTTTCCACCGGGCTGTTTCCACTTCTCGCCGAGAATCAACGATATGCTGACGCACGCTCCGGCCCTGGAGCGCATAATGCCCAGGCTGGTCAAGGCGGGATACTCCGTAAACATCTTGCGAATCGGACTGGAGAACTTCTCACCCGATGAGCAGTTGCGATACAATAAAGGCATCTCCCTGCAAGAGCAGAAAGATGTTATTGCGGCAATCAATAGTCTGAAGCAGAAGTATCCTGACAACTTCTCGACAAAAGAGTTTGGGTATATTTTATTCAATCCATGGACAACGCTAAACGACATAAAAATTAATATTGATGTTGCCAGGGAGGTAGGATTTACACTCAGTCCATATCTTATCTCTACTGGGATGCAGCTTGACTATAATACGCCTATGCTCGAGGCGACCATTCGTGACGACCTCTATCTAGGTGAAGAGCCTACGGATGCGGCCTACCTGTACGCCACCTTTGTGTCGAAGTCGCTGAGGCCTTTCCAGAAGTACTGGCGCTTCAAGGATCCAATCGTTGCGGTGCTGTTCGAGACGGTGGTGAGGATTTGCGCCCACATTGACGAGCACCTGTTCGGGGCCTTCTTCTCCAGGGACGACGCAAGGTTCCAGGCCTGCATCGACTACTACCACTTTCTGAGGGGCAACGAGCGACGCACCGACATCATGCTGGAGACGTTGCTTGAGGCGTGCCGCAGGTGGCCCTCCATGGGCACCACCTACGAGCTTCTGGATGCGGCCCGAGAGCTCAACGCCCAGAGGGGATGGAGGGAGAAGCAGGGACTGGCCTTGAACCGGGAGGATGAACCAGAGGTGTCGGAAGAGGAGTTCATCAGCGAACATGCTTACGAATACAGCCCCAACGAGTCGAAGCTCAAGATTGGGCTTCCTCTGCTGAAGACTCTACTGTCAGCCCTTGCTGCCTCGCCGGCATCACCGCTTCCCGGCTGGACGCTGGGCCATTTGGGCAGCGAAATTGAGAAGACCACGGGGTTCACGGTGCGCTTCGATCTGGTGAAATCTGAGTTCAGGCTCAACATAGCCATAAGTGCCGCTGACAGAAGGGGGTCTGGCTATATCGAGGGGCGTTTCTTGCGCCTCTCCCACGGTGACACGAAGGTCGATGTGGCAGCGATGAGGGGGAAGTTGGAAGCGTTGCTGAAGTTGGTGGAGCACTATCTGTTCGTGAGGTAGCATGTGGGCTGGCCTACACGGCTGCTCAGATATCTCGATCCCCCCAGCAGCCGTGTACCCTGCCTTCGACGGCCCAGAGGGGGCCGCTCAGGCCCTTCGATGGGAGCGAGGCCAGGGCCGAGTCGAAGGGGGTGCGAGGATGGTGAGCAGTGGTTTAGGCCGCAAGCTGCCTTACAGTGGAGGAGCCTGATGATGCTCGGATTGTTTGCAGAGAGGAACAAAACGCTGAGATGGTTCAGAGCCGTGATACTGGCGGTGGTGATGCTGCATGGGCTTCCTGCGGTGGCACAGGAAGCAGCGCCGCCGGGGACGGCTGGAGCGGTGATTGACTACATGGAGAACCTGATGAGGGGCCAGGCCTCGGAGGGTGAATTGGAGATGTACATCAAGCGCTGGGACCGGACCATCCGCATGCGCTTCTGGGAGCTCTATCCGGACAAGAGCCTGGTGAGGCTGGTTGCCCCGGCGGAGGATGCGGGCGTGGGAAGCCTTAAGCTCGGCAAGGACTTGTGGAGTTACAATCCCAAGGTGGACCAGGTTCAGAAGATTCCGCCTTCGTTGATGCTGGACTCATGGATGGGCTCGGATTTCACTAACGACGACATCAGCAGGAGCAGCAGCATCAAGCTGGACTACGACGTTGGGGAGGCAATATCTGGAAAGGTAGGGGATGTAAAGACTTGGAGAGTAGCGCTGAAGCCCAAGCCCTCCAGCCCCGTGGTGTGGGAGAAGATCGTAGTTGAGGTGGCCCAGGAGGATAAGCGTCCTTTGCGGCAGGAGTACTATGACGAGAAGGGCAAGATTGCCCGAGTCATGATCTTTTCGGACTACAAGAAGCTCTCAGACGGACGCAACTATCCCTACCTCTGGAAGATGGAGAACCATCAGGAACCTGGCCGATACACCGAAGTGAGGGTCAAGAAGATGGAGTTCCTGGAATCATTGCCGGAGAAGACTTTTTCTATTAGAAATCTGAAGCGGGGACGATAGAGATTGGGCTCCGTTGGGCAACCGCTAACCGGAGAAAGAGATGTTGCTGCACCTGGTTAGAATCTGCTGGAGGGACCTATGGAGGAACCGCAGGCGAACCCTCTTGACCGGAGTGGTCATCGCCTTTTCTGTGGCCGTGATGATTTTCAGCATCGCCTTGGGCGACGGAGCCCACCTGCAGCAGATAAGGTCAGCAACGGATTCCTTGCTGGGGCACATCCAGGTGCAGCGCCAGGACTACCTGGAGGAGCCAGATCTGGAGAAGACCATCTCTGCACGGGAGATTGAGCAACTTGGCGAGGTTCTTGGCGGGTCGGGCCAGGCCGTTGGCTGGGCCCCTCGTCTTCTAACCGGTGGACTGCTCAGCCGCAAGGTGCCCGAACCCAAAGACGAAGATGACACCGCTGCCTGGGCCAGCATGACTTCTGAAGGCGTGGTGGTGGTGGGCATAGACCCCGAGGCCGAGGCCAAGGTGAGCACTCTGGCCCGGAGCCTCGTTCCCGATGACCCTGAAGCACGGTGCATGAGGGGATGCGGGAACTCGCTGGCGATGCTCTACGTGGACAGCGCTTCGTGCGGTTCGTTCTGCAACAAGGCCATGGAGGCCGGCGCCATGGTGCCAGGCGATGGCAACCATGAGGGTGGTTTCGAGGCGTGCGAAGAGGCGGCCAAGGAGCTGTGCCGGAACCGATGCCCTGAGGACGACCCGTTGTGCGACGAGTTGGAGTGTGAGGAGAAGTTCACCGATTATTGTGCCCCTGCTCGCTTCCTGCAAGGCCAGCGTCCCTACCCCGACAACCTCTACCTGGGTGAGATGGTTCTTGGGTCGGGCCTGGCGGCCCTGCTTGACGCTGGAGTCGGAGATAGGGTTGCTTTGACCACGGGGACCAATGACGGGCGTACCTTTGCATCGCTCTACATGGTAGTTGGGATTATCAAGACGGGCAGCCTCGACATCAACCGAAGCTTCGCTCTGACACAGCGGGAAAAACTTGCCGATGGACTGGGAATGGGCGGCGCCGCAACCACTTTGGTTGTTGCCATCGACAACCCCGAGCGCTCAAGCGAGGCCGCCGAGGCGCTGGCCCCAAAGGTGGAGGAGCTTGCGCCGCACCTGAGGGTATTGCCGTGGCAGGAACTGGCGCCGGAGCTCGAGGCATTTATCAAACTGGACCAGGCAAGCCTGCTGGTGATGCTGGTGCTCTTCGTCATGATCGTTGGTGTAATAGTTGCAAACATTATCACAATGGCGGTAATGGAGCGCACCAGGGAGTACGGGGTTCGCCTTGCCATGGGTGAGCCGCCCTGGAGAATATCGGCAAGTCTGATGCTGGAGACCTTTTTCATGACCTTCTTCTTCTCGGTGGTAGGCGGGGCCGCCGGCCTGGGCGCAACGTGGCACTTCCAGACAGAAGGAATAGACTTCGGCATGGGAGAGATGGAGGCGGTTGGCGTCGTCATAAATACGGTATACAATACACAGCTGACTCTATATGGTGTGCTGTTCTCCGTGGGTACGGTGCTCTTCTTCGGCCTTTTGGGGGCCATCTACCCGGCAGTGCGCATCGGTAGAATCAGCGTTATCGATGCTATCAAGTTCGTGTGAGGTGATGCCGTGATCTGGAGAATGGCCTGGCGCAATCTGTGGCGAAACCGACGGCGAACGTCGCTCACCATCGCTGCTGTTGGTCTTGGGCTTGCCGTCTTGATTCTCATGGTTTCGTTCATCGAGGGCATGGTGGAGATGATGGTGGATCAGGTTGCGAGGTCCAGCTTCGGCCACGTACAGATCCACCATCCAGACTACCTTGAGAAGAAGGCAACGGGCCTTGTGCTCAGGGACGCCTCCTCGGTAGCGGCCATTCTAGAGAAGCACCCCGGCGTCGAGGCATTCAGTCAGCGTCTCATATTGAGTGGAAGCATCAGGAGCAGCACATCCAGTTCAGTAAAGATTGTAAAGGTTATTGCAGTCGATCCTGAGATGGAGGGAAAGTTCAGCGCCCTATCAGAGAAGCTTGTAGAAGGCGGCTTCGTTGTACCGCCTCAGGAAGCGCTGCAACCCGACGCTCCCTTGAGGTATAGAGAACGAAAAGGGATTCTGATGGGTCGGAGACTGGCCCAGCAGCTCAGGGTGGAGATTGGTTCCAAAGTCAGGGTGGACTGCGCCGGTTTCCACGGGGGTACCACCGCTGCAGCCTTCTATGTAACCGGCATCATTGATACAGGCAGCGAGAGCTTCGACTCGCAGATGGTGATGGTAGAGTTGCAGGGGCTGCAGGCGCTGACCGGGGCCGGGAACTCGGTGCACGAAATAGCGGTTATGGCAGACTCTCACAAGAACCTGGACCAGTTGGCGACGGAGATTCAGCAGAAGGTGGATGCGCTGGGGCATGAGAGGCTTGGCGAGGTTCTGCCCTGGTACAAGGTTGCCCCGGACATAAGCCAGATGATCGATATGACCCGCTCAATGACATCATTTCTCTATGGCTTGATGATGATAATAATGAGCGCCGGAATACTTACCACCATGTTCATGGTCGTATTAGAGCGCAAACGTGAGTTCGGCGTTCAGTTGGCCCTGGGGGTCCGCAGCAGGCAACTGTTTGCCGGGTTGCTGGCCGAGTCGCTTTTCATTGCGCTGCTGGCTTGCGTGGCGGGGCTTGTGGTTGGTGCAGCGGGTGTGGCCTGGCTGGTCGAGTACGGCATCGACCTGAGCTGGCTGTTGGGGGGATTCGAGTTTCGGGGCCTGTACGTGGAGAGCGTCTACCGAGGCTCCAACAGCCCCGGCGTTTTCTACGAACCGGCCATAGTGGTCTTCTTGGGCACGCTCTTTTTCGCCTTCTGGCCTGCGCTGCGGGTGGCGAGAATGGGTGCCCTGGATGGTTTGGCATCGGGGAGCGGCACATGAAGTCTGATGCGGAGGTGAGCAGTATGAGCCATGTGGTTGAGAGAGCCGATTCGCCCATTGTTGAGACCAGGGGCCTCTTCCGGCTCTATGGAGAGACGCAGCAGGTTCGTGCGTTGGCGGGGGTAGACCTGGTGGTGATGCCCGGAGAGTTCGCTGCTGTGGCAGGGCCGTCCGGCTCGGGCAAGACCACACTTTTTAACCTCATCGGCGGGCTGGACCAGCCGACCTCGGGTGAGGTCATTGTTGGCGGCCGCTCTCTGGGGGGGATGAAACGACACGAGTTGTCGAGACTCAGGCTGGAGCGCATCGGCTTTGTATTCCAGGCCTACAATCTGATACCTGTGCTGACCGCTTGGGAGAACGTCGAGTATCCGCTTATCCTTCGCAAGCTGCCTGCATCGCAGCGGCGCCAGAAGACGGCAGAGGTGCTCACTGCGGTTGGGCTGGGCGACATGATGCACCGGTTCCCCAACCAGCTCAGCGGCGGCCAGCAGCAGAGAGTCGCCATAGCACGGGCCCTGGTCACAGAGCCGGTGATAGTCCTTGCCGATGAGCCGACGGCCAACCTTGACTCCGAGACGGGCAGGGCCCTGCTGGACCTCATGAAGCAGTTGAACCTGGAGAAGGGGCTGACATTCTTGTTCAGCACCCATGATCCGATGGTAATGGCGGCGGCAGGCCGACTGATAAGGTTGAAGGATGGAAAGATCGACAGCGACACAGCCCAGAGGTAGCCAAGGGACTGGGAATGGGTCGAGACGGACTTTCCCGGAGCAACTCTCCTCCCCTTCGCTGCTGCTCAGGTCAGGCTGTGGGCCTGCGTTGGGCTTCAGGGCCGGTCTTTGCCTCTTGATGGCCGCTGCCTGGGCCACAACGGCTGATGCCTCGGAGTGGTGGGCATCACAGGAGGGTGATGCCGCCGTTGAGGGTTGGGGCTATTTCAAGGCTCAGGCCCTTGCAGTGGATTTCCGGGAGCTTCCCCTCTTCCCCGACGACGGGGCGCAGTCGGTGCAGCGGGCTCGCCTTGGGGCAACCTGGTTCTGGCACGACCTCAAAGTCAACGCCGAGTACGAACTCTCCTTCGTGCAGTACTCGGAAGGAATCGGCGGGTCATCGGCGCTTCTGCCCGGGGCCACTGCCACGGGTAAACCGAGGCTCTGGGATCCGGCCCCTGGTGAAGGAAACGGCTTCGAGCTTCAGCACAATCTGGACAGGGCCATGGCCCGGTTTGCCGTGGGTCCCGTGGACATCACCCTGGGCAGGCAGGCCATCACATGGGGCAGCGCATGGTTCTGGAAGCCCACGGACAGGTTCAGTCCCTTCAGTCCCACGGACGTAGACCCCGAGGTCAAGCGTGGCGTGGACGCCGTGCGGGCTGAATGGTATCTGGGCGAGAGCAGCAGCATCGACCTGCTGGTTGTTGGGGAGCGGCACGACAACCATGATCGGGAGCTTTGGCTCCACTCCGGGGCCAGGGGCAGAACAACCGTGGGCAGAACCGACCTGGCCATGTCGCTGGTGCGCTTCCAGACGGACAAAGAGGGCGAGTGGATGGGCGGTCTGGAACTCACCAGCGAGGTGGGGCTGGTGGGCGTGCGCTGCGAGGTTGCATTGAACTACCCCGAGGAGTCGGGCGAATGGTACGTCGAGGCCGTGGCCGGCGGCGACTATCGCTTCCCCTTTGGGCTGACCATGGCGGGCGAGTTCTTCTACAACGGCTACGGGACCTGGGATAGCGACAAATACCCGCAGTACATGCTGGCTACAGCGGGAGAAGGGAGAAACCTTGGGGAACGACTGGCCCGAGGTGAGGCGTTCAACATCGGAGCGATGTATGCCGGCCTGGCCCTATCCCAGGAAGTTCTGCCTGTGCTCACGGCCAGCATCTCCGGTCTGACCAACCTCGCCGACGGTTCCGCCATACTACTTGGAGGCCTCCGTTGGTCGGCCATGGAGAACGCCCGAATAATGGCCGGAGGCATAATTCCAATTGGTGCAACGCCAACGCTGGATCCGGTTCCCGGAGGCATGCCTGAACTCACCATTCCTACAGAATTCGGTGCGGCCCCTTACATGGCCTATCTTCTCATGAGGCTTGCCTTCTGAGAATTGGCCTCTGCACAGGTCAAAGTATGCGGCCCGGTTCTCTTTTTGTTGCCTTGTGGTTCGACCGGTGTTACAGAGGTTCCATTGAGTGCCGAAACAAGTATGGGATGGGAACGTATGGGTTCCCTCCCTCCGGTGCATGCCCCGCAGCTCCGGCCCGGGCTTTGCAGAGTATGGTATCCGAGCTCTCGCTCTGCCCAACGGCCTCAATACCCAAGGCGCAAGCGGTGCCCAAAACGGCGCCGCCGCAGCGTATCTGCCTGGCGTTTTGCCGGTGCAGCCGCTTGGGTGAATGAGGCTTCTGTTTTCGGGGTGCGCCATTGCTCAAGCGCTGGTTGCTCTTATTGCTGGTCCTACTGCTGCCCCTGGCGCTGCTGGAGTTGCTGCTGCTGCAAGACTACCAGCCGCCGGGTCAGCTGAACCCAGGAGGCTTCAAGTAGAGATCGTATTCGCCGTAACCCCATTTCTTGATGCCCTGGACCCGAGAGTACAGAACTTGCCCGAAGTACGCACTCAGCTCAACGAGATGAAGCAACTGGTCTCCTCCCACGGTGTGCCCGTGATTGACAGCAATCCCGCCTTTGCATCGTTGCTGAAACGACACGATATTGGCGAGGTTTTTCTGGACGCTGTTGACTTTGATGGGCATCTTACGCCGATGGGGCATAGCTACTACTCTGGCTGGTTGGCCCGGGAGCTTACCCGACTGGGCCATATTGATGGAACACGCCCCGACGAGAATGCAACCCGCCCCAAGGAAAGTGGAGGCAAGCATTGACCGTGGAACGGTTACCAGTGTTAACAAAACTTGGGAAGCAATGGCGTTGGTGGGCTATTCCACTAGCCGTGTCGCTGTTGTTGCTGTTGCTACTCTACCTGGCGTCGGCCGACAGGGCGCCCGGCAGGCTTTACGGACCGTAAGAAATAAATTGGGCTGTTCTGCGTCCAAGGGCGGCTCACGTTCCGGGGAGGGGCCCGGTGGTGGTATATTTTGGAGGCATTATTTATGCTTAGAACCCTGATTGGATTTCTTGTATTTTCGGTTTTTATGCCAATGATTTCTAATGAAGCATCCGCCATAGACCGGTGCAGCATGACCGTGCGAAATGGCAGTGGTTCATCCGTGGGACGGCTGGAGAGCGACGGCACCGTCAGGGACAGCAGCGGTTCGGGAGACGGCCGCATCGACGCCGACGGTACGGTGCGGAACTCCTCGGGAAGTTCCATCGGCAAGGTGACCGAGGATGGAACCATCAGAAACTCGTCGGGCTCCTCGATAGGTAGAGTTGACTCCGACGGCACCTTGCGAGGCAGCAGCGGATCATCCATCGGTCGCATCGACTCGGGCGGCACGGTGCGGAACTCATCGGGCAGCTCGTCGGGGCGCTTCGACGGCTACTCAGACTCATGCCGGCAGGCGGCGGCAGCGTATCTCTTCTTCTTCAATCCCTTGCATATGCGGTAGGTGGTGGTGTTCGGACCGTTTGGACGCGGACGATTCGGACCTTTCGGACGCGGACGATTCGGACCTTTCGGACGCGGACGATTCGGACCTTTCGGACGCGGACGATTCGGACCTTTCGGACTTGGAGC
>Ga0302238_1001039_pt1 | contig 24366 bp, 21 predicted proteins | sample AAG_UR_Asn_MG_FD_193527 | JGI IMG/M metagenome (GOLD analysis project Ga0302238, IMG submission 193527) | Enriched activated sludge microbial communities from anaerobic digester in WTTP, New Holstein, Wisconsin, United States - AAG_UR_Asn | ecosystem: Engineered > Bioreactor > Anaerobic >... | reverse complement strand
CTTGCAACCCTAAGGCTAGCTTAAAAAGCTCTGTTTGATTGTCTGGTTTTGATTCAGGCATAGATGATATTATTAATTAATAATATATTCATTATACCTGATTTCTAGTTATTTACCCACTATAAATAGCGAAGAGCCTCATGATTAATAATCTCTTAAGAGTCCTTCGGAATGACTCCCTCAGAGGGGCCCATTCCTTACCAGATTATCAGATTACTATCTGGCACAGCGGAAGCCGATGCCCGCGTAGGTGTACGAAGGGAGGTTGCCCAAATACGCTGCGAAGAGTCCTGAGTAAAGCCCACTACCCCAATCGCCACCAGGGATTAGTCCGTTACCAGTAGCAGTACAACCATAATATCTTCCAGCGTTTTGAGTTGAGGTGTATAAGGGGCTTGGACCGACTGTAATCCTTTCATAATCATCAAGATTGGTATCGCTCCATTCTATCCAGGCTCCACTATTATACCAATTCCCTAATCCAGATCCTTGGGTACAGGTGTCGCTATTCCATTCCCAGACGTTACCAGCCAAATCCCAGATCGTTTTTCCATTAGCAAGATTGTGGGTTCTCTTTAAATCGAAGACTCCACTAGAACCTACGGCATTAACTCCAGTATTATATTCATATCCTGGTCCTGTGCTAGGAGCTACGGCAGTGTTCTGGAACCCATCTGAAGCAATGATGGTACTAGCTGAGTATCCTCTAGAAAGAACTCCAGAACCTACGGTGCCTGTACTCCAATTGGAAGGTTGACTAGCTATATGCCTAGCTAAAGATGTCCATTCAGCATTGGTAATGAGATGGTAACCAGAACCTAATGCAGAACAGGCAGAGATTGAGCTTGTTTGAGAGATACTAACCCAAGGATTGCCAGAAGTAGTAGAAGTAGCAACTCCTCCTACGTTCTTAGCCTCATACTTCATAACGTAGAAACCAAGTCCAGTGTTAATCCATCCAGTCTTGGTGGCTTCGCAAGAAGCTGTTGTTCCTCCGTTAAGACCAGTACAGGTCCAGGTATAAGGGACGCCGTCACCAGAGACAATGGAGGCAGTTCCAATAGAACAGAGGTCTGTAGTAGGGATAGATTCATGTTCTTCTCCAGCTGAAGTGCCACATGCTCCATTACTAGCACTAGGATTGGTACTTGATTGAGAATAGGTGCCTGTTGATGAGTCAAAAGAATAGTAGTCTCCTGTTGATAGAGTAGATAGGAGCATGTAGTCGTTTCCATCTGAAGAACTGAAAGAGTAAAAGGATCCATTAGGATCCTTGAGAACATTAGCAGTACCAAAAATAGCAGAATCACAAGGAGTAGTACCTCCTCCGATGGTACAAGGAGTAGTAGGTAATAATGTTTCTGGATTATTAACCTTGTATATCATCACTGCTTTTGCAAGCTGATTGAGATCTGCCTTTCTCCTAGCATCATTAGCTGAACCCTGAGCACCGCCCATGGCGACAATGATGATACCGGCTAGAATACCAATGATGGCGATGACGACTAGGAGTTCGATGAGAGTGAAGGCTGATGAAGGTTCAGTTTCTTTTGGATTCATGATTACAATAATTTATTGTTATGGGTATATTATAACGAGGATAGATTAAGGCTGTCAATTAAGAAAGAGATTAATGACTAATATTAACAACCTTTATTGACTTACACTCTTGAATTCTTATTCTGGCTTTCTTTCTCGATTCATTAAATCAGCAATAGCTTGCTTTGGATCCTTGCCTTGATAGAGGACGAGATAGACTTGTTCGGTAATCGGCATCTCAACCTTATACTTCTTACTTAGTCCATAAATCGCTTCAGTAGTAGTTGCTCCTTCAATAATAGCAGTACTATTCTTAACAATATCTTCCATCTTCTCTCCCTTTCCTATCCTTTCTCCGAAAGACCTGTTCCTACTTTCAGGACTAATACAAGTAGTGGAAAGATCCCCTAGTCCAGCTAGTCCAGTAAAAGTCTTCTTTTTGGCTCCCATAGCACTACCCAATCTCTGAATTTCCACTATTCCTCTAGTTAAGATAGCTGCCTTGGCATTTGAACCAAATCCGACTCCATCAGATATTCCAGCAACAACAGCAATAATGTTCTTCAAGGGGCCACCCATTTCTACGCCTAGAACATCAGTACTAGTATAAACCCTGAAATATGAGTTTGAGAATATTTCCTGAATTCTTTTTGCATCCTTCTTATCTCTAGCTGAAGCGACAATCAAAGCAGGAAGACCTCTAGCTACTTCTGATGCAATGGTCGGACCAGAAAAAACGGCTGTCTTTACATTACCTAATTCATCTTTCATAACTTCTGTCATTCTCTTCAATGTTTTTTGTTCTATTCCTTTGGCAACATTAACAAATACCTTTCCCCTCAAAGAAATTCCTAATTCCTTAATCTTTCTTGCAATTTCTCTAAAAAACTTCGAAGGGATAGCAAAAATAATAATATCACTTGAAGATACTGCTAAAGCTAAATCTGGTTCGAATCTGATTTCCTTAGGAATAGAAATACCGGGCATGTATCGGGTGTTCTCTCTTTTTTTATCAAGTACTTCCAAGTAATCTGGAAAAGTACTCCAAACTATAACCTGGTGACCGTTCTGAGAGGCTACACTAGCAAGGGTAGTTCCCCATGCTCCATCCCCAAGGATAGTAATCTTTTCTTTGATTTTTTCCATATATTTGATATATATCAGTTCTTTCTATGAGAACAGATATTTTTAAAGTCGCAGAATTGGCAATGCCAGCCTGCGGTAGGCTTGTAATTACTCCTTCTAATCTTTGACATTATCTTTGATATCTTATCTTCAGTCTTCTCTTCCTCACCTTCTTTAGGCTCGAAAGAGAACCTTGAACCGTCCTCGATATAGTGGAAAGTTAGCTTCTTGACTTCAAGGTCAAATATCTTTTTTGCAGCCAAGTGGTATATCAATAACTGAAATCTTTCATCTGTCCCAAGACTAGTCTTGGGATTACCAGTCTTGTAATCGATAATCTCAACACCTCCACCTAAATCATCAATCCTATCAATGGCCCCAATAAGGTTCTCTCCATCAATCTTCAATGAAAAAGTCTTCTCTAAAGCTGGCGCATCATCAAAGCGGAATATTTTCGGGTTATTAACAGTAAAGTCATTATAAAATCTCTCTAATATCTCCTTACCTTTCTCAAAGAACTTTTCTTGCTCTGCCTTATCCTCATACCAATCATTAATCCATTCCTTCTTATAAATATCTAATAGTTCTTTTAAGTCAGGACACTTACCCTGAGAAGAATCATTCTCTAGGCAGGATTTCTGAGTAAAGCAGTGAAGAGAATTATGAATGGTCTTACCAAAACTGAAATTTGACTTACCTTTGACTGGTATCTTGAGAATATGCATAAATTTGTACTGCAAAGGACAGTTCTCGAAAGAGGCCAACTGAGAGAAGGAAAAGTGATCAGGGAGGAATCTTTTTAATCCGTCATTACCTCCGGTCTCATTAGACTCCAACTTGAAGTTGAAATTACGATTGAAGCAGAATCCAGTATTACGAGAAAGCTTTTGTTTCTCCAAAGCTTCTTCACTAATCATTTTACTCTCAATTAAGAACCGAGAAGGCTTCTTTAAGGTCTTACCTCCATAATCAGAAGCCCAGGTAAGGAACAATCCCTTCCTAGCTCTTGTTAGGGCAACATAGAAAAGCCTCCTCTCTTCCTGAAGATGAGCATCTCCTTCTGGTAAAACTTCCTTGACTAACTTATCAGGAATCTCAATGGGTTCCCTCTTCTGATCAGACGGAAACTTTCTATGAACTAAATTAGTAACAAAGACATAATCAAATTCAAGTCCCTTAGAGGAATGTACTGTCATGATTCTTACCGCATCAGTATCGTCATCTAAACTAACTCGAAAACTGCCGTCTTCTCCTGAATCCAGTTCCATCTGCATTTGCTCAACAAATGATATTAACTTACCATCTACATTAGAATTCTCAAATCCTTTGATTCTCTCATAGAACTGATATATAATTTCCCAATTATGAAGATTCTCTTCAGTGGCTGCGGCTAAGGTAGCGGTATAACCAAGATCTTCAAGCATGTTAACAAAAACCTCAGCAACATTCTTCTCTCTAGATATCTGATAATGCTTCCTGATAGAAGCGATCAAAGAAGAAAGTCTTTCCCTATTCTCTTGAGGAATAGATGATAATAACTCTTCTTGCTGAATAGCCTCAAATATAGGCATACCCTTTTTGTTACTATACTGGGTTATCTTGGCGACATTTTCAGGCGAAAGATCAAGAGGAAGCATTCTAAGAATTCTATAAAAACTGCCAGAATCATAAGGCTCTATTAAAACCTTGAAATATGAGATGAGGTCAAGGACCAGAGGATGGGTATAGAGACCTTTTGATGAATAAAACTGATACGGAATACCTGCCCTATCCATGGCTCTACTAAAATGGTCGGCTGATTCATTAGTTCTAGTAAGAATAGCGAAATCGGAAAAGATTGCCTCCTCATCCATCTCCTTAATCTCCCATATCTTATTAATAACACCAGTAATCTCCTCATCAGCTGTTTCAAAACTGAGTAGCTCGACAATCCCCTCTTCTTTTTTGGGGCTAATAAGACGCTTGTCAATCTTCTTAAAAGAACCTAGATCAACACCTCTTTCCTCAGCCTTTTTCCTTAATTCTTCAATTTCGTTAAGCTGATATTCTAACCTGTTTGGGTTGTTATACTGAATAAAACGATAAGCTAAATCAAGAACGTTCTGAGGTGACCTATAATTCTCTACCAGAACAATATCTTTGGAATTAGGATAATCTTTCTTAAATCTAAGAACGTTATTGAAAGATGCTCCTTGAAAAGAGAAGATACTTTGATCATCATCAGCAAAAACGTTGATATTATTTGCCGGAGAAGCGATTTGCTTAACCATCTCATACTGAGACCAGTTAGTATCTTGGAATTCGTCCACCAGGACATATTTAAACTGCTTCCTAAGTTTATTTAATACATCTGGACGCTTTTCAAAGAGTCGAATAGCATAGTTTATGAGGTCACCGAAATCTAGACAGCTATTATCCAATAATAACTGCTGATAAGCTTCATAAGCCTTGGCTATTTCTTCGATTCTAGCTCGTTCGGCAATTAGCAAAGACTCTTCATCTTCTCCTTTCTTCTTTTTTTTCCCTGGAGTAACATTAGAAAGGTCTCCCAAAGATTCTGCATATTCTATGTAATTCTCAGGGTATATACCTTCTGTTTTACAATGACTGAAGTGAGATATTAGAGCATGGATAAACTTAGTGGGATTGCCTAAGGGGCGATACTCCTTTAAAAAACTAAAACGGTTAAAATTCTTTCTCATTAATATCCAACTACCGGTCTGCTCTAATAGCCTATAATCAGTTGGGATTCCAATAGAAAGTCCATGGTTCTTAAGTGTCTTATCAGCAAATGAGTGAAAGGTAGATATCCAGAAATCGTAATAACCAAAAGGAAGCATGGATTCGACTCTGTCCTGCATCTCTTGGGCTGCTTTTTCCGTAAAGGTAAGAGCTAATATCTCTTCTGGCTTAACTCCTTTTCGCTCGATTAAGTGTATTATCCTATTAGTCAATACAGTAGTCTTTCCGGTTCCCGCTCCTGCTACTGCCATCATCGGACCAAGTCCGAATTTTACTGCTTCTTTTTGCTTTTCATTCAATTTTCTTACAGACATATCCGTATTATATTCCAAATCAGGAAATAAAAAAAGGTGTATCAAACACCTTTGGACTTCTGTTCATCTTTCATCGCCTTCATGGCTTCAAGCAGTTTATCGTGAAAATCATCCACAATAAAGGGATTGGTAATCTTCTTATCCTTTTTCATTTGCTTCAGGGCTGCTTCGATACCGCCTTTTCCTATAGCAATATCAATATATCTCCTTATGAGATCTTCTTCAGCTTTCTTCTGCTGTTCTTTAACATTATTCTCTTCTAATAAAGAAAAAGCATCCGCCTCTGAAGTATTAGGGGCTTCCTCTGGAGTTTCTACCTCCTTCTTTTTTCTGGTAAAAAGTCCTTGAATCTTTTCAATGAGAGCGGTGCCTTTCTCTTGAACAGGAACTTGTTCCTTCTGAGTAAAACGTTCATCTATTTCCTCTTCGGAGACTGTTTCTTTCTCATCTTCAGCTTCTTCTACCTGACCCTCTCTTTCCAGATCTTCTTCTGTCTTTTTAATTAAATCCATCCTTATTTCGAGAACTTAATTATCTCTTCTTGGAAGCTTTTTATCTCTTCTTCGATAATCTTCTCAATATTATCAACTCTTTCGGATAAGAAAAACCCTGCCTCGTCATATCTTTCTTCGTCTAAAATATTGTTTAAGCTCTTAACATCATCTTCGTTAAGCTTTTCAATGACCCTTAGAATAATCTTCTCGTAGACAACCTCACTCATCTCAGCAATGATTTCTTCTTGCTCTTCCAAAGAAAGATAATCGAGACTGAGCTCACTAATTATGTCCTTGCATTTTATAGCTATCTGCTCTTGTGATACCATGGTTTTGTTAAATTAATGAAATTCCTAATTATTGAATCCATTATACTATTTTATCCGATTAACTGCAAATCTTAATCATGATTCTTCAAACCTTCTCTTCTGAATAAGGAAGTTATTCTTGATAACAGGGTTCTTCAGAGTCATGTAGTTAATATTCCTAGCAAAACCTTCTCCTGTTGGAATATTAAATTTTGTCTCGTGCATACGGGCAATATCTTCATTCTCAGCCTCTACAATACGGTCTATATCGTCATCATCCTTCCGCCTTAATCCTGCTAACCCTCCAGCCAAATACCCTCCCACAACACCTCCTACTCCCTTAGCAACAGGACCAAGGGCTTCAGGAAGGAATCCTGGTAAAGCTCCCCCTGTAATCAGGTGAACGAATCCAGTAGGTGGCGCAGCAATAGAAACCCCGATTAAAGCAGCGCCAATGACCATCTGAACCTGTCTATTTTGTGCGAGGATCATGATCTTCTTAAATAGAGACTGCTTGGAATCTAAAAGCATTTCTTCTTGGTATTCTGAAAGCTTTCTGTTATGTGAAAGATATTCTTTAACCTTGCCAAGTTTGAGTCTTGAGGTCATCTCTCCTAATTCTTTTTTCTTAGCAGATATCTCTTCAGAAATCTTCTGCTCCTCTATCTTAAGTCCGGTTACTAATCTATTCTTAAGATTATCATACTCCTGCTTAAGCTTCTGGTACTCCTTCATAATCTCAGACAAAATATCGTGTTTGATTCCAAACCTTTTCCCTATTTCCTTACCCTTCTCCATCTTCTTCCACAGAGCATCCATCGCCAATTCCTTGGAAGCAAGCTCTTGAACTATTGTTGCCGTTTCTTTAGAAGGACCTTCTTGTTCTTGCTCAGCCTCACCGAGATTAATTCTGGGGATATCCTCAATCTCATTTTTATTGCTAGCATTTTCTTCTACCGCCTCCTTAACGTTTATACCCGCAGAATTATCAGACATATCCTCTTCTGGGAATAATGCTTCCATTTCTTCTATTTTCGGCATATCCTGAATAATTGAAATGTCTTCATCCTTAAGCAGATCTGAAGTACTATTCTCTGAAGTCTCTAATTTTATTTTAGCCAACTTATCGTCAATTTCCTCTGTCTTTGCCATAACCTGATCGATCTTATCTTCAACAACAACCTCCTTTGCCTCGATAGGTAATCCTTCGTCTATGTCAGGACTAATCTCTTCTGAGTTGATTTCTTCAATGGGGTAGCTAGGAGTCCCCATTTCTTCATAATAATCGGTATCAGGGGAAGATTCTTTCTGTACTTTTTTCTTTTGGTTGAAGTCAACTACCTTGATTCCTTTTGCCCATTCTACATTCTTTGCCACCTGCCTCTTTAACTCATCCAAGCTAACCTCTTGAACTGGATTACCAATAGGATCTTCTGTCGTAATAGGTTCTTTTGATTGAAAAGAACCTTCTTCCTTATTTAACCACTTTACCCTTACTTCAGGCTCTTTCCCAATGTTGATAGTTTTTAGAGCGTCGGAAACCTTATCAATTTTTTCATCTTTTGGAAGGCTATAAATGGTCTTCGTATTCCCGCTTTTAGCAAGATGCTCTTTTTCTTTTTTGAGAACTTCTTCTTGCTCTATACGCTTCTTTTCGGCCTCCTCTTCCCCAAGCTTCCTACTCAATACTTTTAATTGCTCCATAATATAATCAGTATCCTCTCTTTCAATAGCCTGTTTTATTAAAATAAACATCTCGATATTGCCACCTAGATCTGGATGGTAATGCTTAAGCAAAAGTCTTCCCCCCTTGATGAGAATTAATTCTTTCTTCTCTTTGTCTGTTAGAACTTCCTTGAATTTCATAGATATTCATTATGATATACTATTACATTAAGTCAATCAACATCCTTCTTTCCCGAATGTCTTTTTCGACAAAGAATCTATCCCTTCCATGTACTAAGAGATAATACTGCCTAATATCCTCTGCTCTGCCTTTATCAGATACAGTTGGCTGTAAAGTTGCTGCATTGAAAGGTTTAGATATCTCGCCGTTAATCATTAGTTTCGTGTAAAAATTGTAGTTATTAATATTGATAAGGTCACGAGCAGAGAAGAAAGGCTGGAATTGTTTTTCCAGGAATTCTGCATCATCTGCACCTATTCTAAAGGAAGCAATGGTACCAACATTACCAAATACACTGTCTCTGATTAACTGAGGAAGCTGTCCTATAAACTGGTGAGAGATCGTAAGACATAGTCTATACTTCCTAGCTTCAGAAAGGATAGTGGAAATACTATTAGTAGCAAAGTTCTGGAACTCATCAATGTATAAGTAAAAATCCTTTCTTTTTTCTTCAGCCATATCAACTCTAGAAAAAGAAGCAATGGATATTTTACTGGTTATAATAAGACCAAGTAGAGAGCTATTGATTTCCCCTAACCTACCTTTACTCAAGTTCACAAGAAATATCTTCTGGTTATCGATTATCTCCCTGAAATTAAAACTACTCTTTGTTTGTCCGATAATTGGTCTCATGTAATCATTAGAGATAAAGGTATCAAACTTAGAAGTAATGTATGGAACCATGTTCTTAAGTGCTCCTTCACCGCCAGCCTTTTCGGCCTGCTTCTCCCAGAAATCCTTGACCAAAGTATTCTTACATTTAGCTAAGAGTTTATGCCTAAACTTCTCGTCAGATAAAACTTTCGGAACCTCCATCAAGGTATAAGTAACCTCTGGGTCATCCATCAAAAGCATTAAGGCATTTCTGGTGTATTGTTCAAACATCGGACCTCCTGTCTGCTTCAGGTCATATAACTTATCAAAGATGTCCATCAATTCATTAACAATAAAGGTTTTGTGTTCAGGAAATCTAGGATCATACTCAAGCATATTAAGACCAACTACTCTTTCCATATTAGAAGGATCAAAAAGAACAACATCTTCTACTCTTTCATTGGGTATCTTCCCTAGAATATCCTCAATCAGATCACCATGAGGATCGATTACTCCTACACCTTGCCCAGACAAAATATCCTGCTCGATTAATCGGGAAATAAAATTAGATTTACCAGTTCCAGTCTGTCCAATAACATAGAGATGCCTTCTTCTATCTGAAGGTCTAATTCTGATTTCTTTACTCTCCTCCCTGTACTTGTTAATACCAATTAAAAGACCGTCATTGGGTAGGTTAGCTGGAGCTGAAGATTTCTTTGCCTTAAGCATCATGACGTTTGGGGTCCTGATGTCAGGAGAAGGAAAATGGAAGAGACTGGTTACCTCTTCTGTATTCAACACTGAAGAAGTCTCTCCATCAAAAAGCCTAAAGCTATACTTGTATATTATATCTCTTGCCCTTTCTCCTCCCCATATTTTATGAACCTTGAAATAGTTGTATTTGGGTCCTGAGTATTGATCAAAAGTATTACTTATCTGATTGAAGACGGTCTCAGCTCGATCCTTATTACGAGCTGAAACAATAATCCTAACATTAACTTCGAAATTGTTCTTAGAAAGCTTGGATTCAAGAAGCTTAACCGTATCCTCATCAGTCTTCTTGAGTAGAGCCTTTTCATCTTTTGAGGAATTACTAAAGAACAACTTGAAGATACCTGTCTCAGAGACGGCCTGTTCAAAAGTCTTACCTAATAATAGTTTCTCAATAATATCACGAGCCCTAGGTTGCCATTTATTATCACTATTCCTAATAACGAATTGAATACTGGCTTCGTCTTCTAGATTAAGTTTAGTTAAGACATTGACCATGCTAGACAATGGATCTGTTTCCATCTGATTATACGTCCTAATAGGGAGATAAAGAGGCTTCATGGTCTGGAAGTAACCACAATAGATAGACTCCTTTAAGGAGAAAATATTGTAGTCTTTCACTCTTTCGATTTGACAGTCTGGATAAAGACTATATACCTTCTTCTCTATAAATTCTTCATAGTCCATAGGAACAGCGACATAGAATCCAATTTCCTCTTTAACCTTGGATATTTCTAAAGTTATCCATGGTGGAGGCCCAAAAGCCTTTTCCTTTCTTAAAGAAATAAGGCTTTCATAAAAGTCTTCCATCATTCTGATAATATCCTTATCATCTTTACCAGAACCTTTTAACTCTTCTTGGCTTTTAATAGGTATCCTTATGAGGAAAAGGGTAAACGAAAGAGATGCTCTTAAAGCATTCTTTTTATTAATCGCACTAATTGAAATGCTGACTATAAAGGCAATGATTACTATTAATGCGATTATAATGAAGGGTATGAGATTATTATCCATATGTTTATCCTAATAATAGCATATTTGGAACATGGGTTCCAGAGGGATATAAACCATTTAGCGAGTGCAGCGGAAGCCAACTTCCGTGTGGGCGTTTGAAGGGAGGTTGTTCAAAGTCGCTGTGAAGAGTCCTGAATAGAGTCCATGGCTCCAATTGCCGCCACGGATCAGTCCATTACCTGTAGCAGTGCAGCCATAATATCTTCCCGCGTTTTGAGTAGAAGTGTATAAGGGGCTTGGACCGGCAGTAGGTCTTTCATAGTCATCAAGATTGGTGTCACTCCACTCTCTCCAATTACTATCATACCAATTCCCTGCTCCTGTTCCTTGAGTGCAAGTATCACTGTTCCATTCCCACACGTTACCAGCTAAGTCCCAGATCGTTTTTCCATTAGCAAGATTATGGGTTCTTTTGAGAGAGAAATTATCAGGTAATACACAGGATCCTACTTGATTTGCTCCAGTATTACATTCATCACTTGATAATCCTGTTGTGGGAGCTACGGCAGTATTAGCAAATCCGTCAGAGGCATAAGTAGTACTAGCTGAATATCCTCTAGAAAGGACGCCAGAACCAACTGTGCCAGTACTCCAGTTAGAAGGTTGAGCAGCGAGGTGTCTTGCTAATGATGTCCATTCGGCATTGGTAATCAAGTGATAGCCAGAGCCAAGAGATTGACATTCATCAATAGAATCTGTCTGAGAGATGTCAACCCAGGGAGCACTAGAAGTAGTTGAAGTCGCAACTCCAGATACATCTCTAGCTTCATACTTCATAATATAGAAACCAAAACCAGTGTTAATCCACCCAGTCTTGGTGGCTTCACAAGAAGCTGTAGTTCCTCCGTTGATACCAGTACAAGACCAAGTATAAGGGACACCGTCTCCGCTGACTTCACTAGCAGTTCCAGTAGAACAGAGGTTAGTTGTAGGAATAGAAGGATGTTCTTCTCCATTTGCAGTACCACATACTCCGTTACTAGCACTAGGATTGGTACTTGATTGAGAATAGGCACCTGTTGATGAATCAAAAGAATAGTAATCTCCTGTTGATAGAGTGGATAAAAGCGTGAAATCATTTCCATCTGAAGAACTGAAGGAATAGAATGAACCATTAGGATCCTTAAGGACATTAGCAGTACCGAAAATAGCAGAATCGCAAGGAGTAGTACCTCCTCCGATGGTACAAGGAGTAGTAGGTAATGATACTTCTGGATTATTAACCTTGTATATCATTACTGCTTTTGCTAGCTGATTGAGATCTGCTTTTCTCCTAGCATCATTAGCTGACCCCTGAGCTCCTCCCATAGAGACGATGATGATACCGGCTAAGATACCGATGATGGCTATTACGACAAGGAGTTCAATGAGAGTAAAGGCTTTGTTTTGCATAAAAAAGGAATTAAAATTATATATACATTGTAAACAAAGAAAGAACACCTGTAAAGGTATTATCGATTGAGGAAATATTTTCTCTCCTTCTCATCCATTTTTTCGATGGCATATCTTAAAGCTGTTCTGGGCATATCTTGAGAATATTCTTCTAAGAATTTCCTCTCAATATTAATATCTTTTTTTCCTACCTCTCGTAGCATCCATCCAATCGCCTTATGAATAAGGTCATGCTTATCATTAAGTAATAACTTAGAAATCTTCAAAGTATCAGCATAATCTCCATTCCTGATAAAATAGAGGGTAGAAATAATAGAAACTCTCTTTTCCCATAGACTATCAGATTCTGATAATGAATAAAGACAAGAACGATTCTTGTCCCATAAGAATTTTCCTACTATCTGAGGACACGACAAATCTACCAAATCCCAATTATTAATATGGTTCCTAATATTCTTAAGATAGAAATGGAATATCTTCTCTTGATTAATTGAATCAGACTGATTGAATTTTTGGATAAGAACTACTAAAGCAGCAAAACGTATCTCATGAATACTATCATTAAGCAATTCTTGTATATTATCAAAGCTAAGAAAATGATAATCTTTAACGATCTTCCTAATCACAGGAACCCTAATACCTAAAAACTGATCACCTTCCCCATAGCCACCTTTCCCAGTCTTGAAGAATCTTGATAGGATTACTGCTTGAGCCTCATCCTTTTGAGAGTATAAAGAGGATTTTAATGATATTAAATCCATAAGCTATCCGATTAGAGCACCTAATATACATATTATACCGAAGAAAAGGGTAAACTTTGCAAAGTTAACCTTTTTGGCTAATCCAAGCAAAATCTTCAAAGAAATCAATCCGAAGAAAAAACTAGAAGCAACAGCAATCATCACTTCAGGAGTGAAGGTGACTAGTTGTTCTTTCTGCAGATATATCTCGGCACCCAAGACAACAGGAATGGAGATTAGGTAGGAATACTTTAATATCTTCTCGGGATCATGTTCAGTTAGAGACAATCCAAAAATAGTGGCGCCTGACCTAGATACTCCAGGAATAGCAGTTATAGACTGAAGTAATCCAACAACTACTGCTGACATGGTCTTACTCATTTTAATCTTGATTTTTCTACTTTGAAAAAAGGAAGTAAGGATAAGTCCACAACCCATAAGCAGTAGTAGAGTTGGTCCAATAGCAACATCACGAGTCATTTTATAGACTACGAATCCCAATGTCCCTGATATGGCAGAAACAATAATAAAGAATTTCACGAATTCCTTATCCTTAAAAAGGATGAGATCCCTGATATCCCTCCAGAAATAGACAAAAGTAGCCAGAAGAGTACCGACATGAAGAAAAAATGCTAAATCCATGGGATGGAATCCAGTGCCAGCGTTATCCGCAAATAAAGCAACAATGCTCTTACTAGAAACCGGAATCCACTCGAAAATACCCTGAAGAAAACCTAAAAATATGTATAATAAATAGTCCATAATATTAAATCTTATTTTATTATCCTAACGAACCTAATCTGCCTAAACTGATCAGGATAGAACTGCCAAGAAGAATAATGATTCCTCTGCAGCACCTCCTCTATCTGTGATTGCTGTTCCTGGTCAAACTCAAGATAAATAACTCCCTGCTCAACTAGATAATCCCTTGCTTGATCTAGAAAAACATTAATTACATTCATACCCTGAGCTCCAGAAAAAAGCGCTATATGTGGTTCATACTCTATAACACCCTCACCTACTTCATCAATTCGTTCTTCAGCGACATATGGAGGGTTGGCAAGGATATAGTCGTACTTATCCAAAATATTAGAAAAGATATCTGTCTTTATTATCCGATATCTATCTGCACTAATACCGTTAACCTGTATATTATCCGATATCTGTTCTAGAAAGTTATCCTCAATTTCTCCAAAATCACAACTTACTCCAGATACATTTCCCAATAAAGAAATACCAATACACCCTGAACCTGAAAATAGGTCCAAACATTTAATATTATTACCTTTTGAAGATAATTCCTCAATAACCATCTTAACCCAATACTCAGTTTCTGGTCTAGGAATAAGAGGTCTCTTAGATAGGCTTATTTGTTGCCCCAAAAAGACCACTTTCCCATCCTCATACTCTTTAGGAATTTTTACCATATAGTATAAATGAGTAAAGCAGAAAAGATACCGATTAGAATGCCGCAGGTTATCTCCATAAGGCTATGACCTAAGATTTCCTTAAGTTTATCCATTTGCTGATTCTTCTCCTCTCCAATTAATTCAATAAGCCTATTTAATGATTGTGCTTGCTTTCCAGAAGCTACCCTGATAACCTTGGCATCGTAAATAATGAAAAAGGCTAAAATACAGGAAACAGCAAAAATCGCAGAATCAAATCCTGCATAAAGACCACATGCCACTACTAAAGCCGAAGATGTGGCACTGTGCGAAGAAGGAAATCCTCCTGGTAAAGCATATAGATCTAGCCTGAATTTCTTATGTTTGAAGGTCAAGAGAATAGCCTTCATTGTCTGGGCAATAAACCACCCTAAGATGCTTGAAATCAAGACCTTATTACCTATAATAGAATATATTTCTTCCATTGTGTTTATCTCTTAATACTTCTTATCTATGGTATCTGGTAAGAGGAATATCTTACTCCTTTCTTTCCCGCCTTTAACTATTCTCACCATATTACTGTTGATATCGAAATAGTCAGCTATGATTTCCATAACTCTTTCTGTAGCCTTTCCATCAATTGGATCTTCTTTGACCTTTATCTCAAAGGAGTCAGGACCTTTCCTGATAACTGACTCCTCTTTTGAAGAAGGGAAAGTCTTCACTCTTATATACATACCCATATATTGAAGAATACTAGCATAAAAGATGAAATATTTGAATAACTGATTAAACTTTGCCTAATTTTTGAGCTAATCTTTTAACTTCCTCAAGGGAATTATCTATTTCTGACAATCCTGATTCCCAGAATGATTCGTCCTGAATATCTATTCCGACACCGATGAATATATCTTTAGGACTTTTCGATAATCCGGCTGAAAGAATACCCCTAACCTTGTTAATATTAGAAGGATTCTCTTTAACCATCTTCTGAAGAGCTTTGGCAATAAGCAATCCGCTAGCGTAAGAATAGACATAGAAATACGTTCTGATATGGCTCCAGTATATCCACCAATTATGAGATCCTGGAGATTGTTCTACATATTGCCCCATGTATGAACTCATATGGTTAGAAAAAATCTTCCCTATCTCCTCTTTAGATAAATAACCCTTTTCTCTAAATGCCTGATGTAGCTCCTGTTCAAAGGAATAACAAGCTACCTGACGATGGATGGTAGATATATCCCCTCCAAGCTTATGCATTAGGATTGAGAGCTTCAATTCATCATCAGCATCTTCGAGAATACGATCTAGGACGAAATCTTCCATAAAGGTGCTAGCTACTTCAGCTATAGCGAGAGAACTTCCAAAACTAAGAGCCTTCTGATTCTTTTTCATAAGCTCATTATTAATGCCATGCCCTACTTCATGTGCCAAAGTAAGTACATCATTCAATTTGTCGGTATAGTTCAAAAGGATATATGTTGGGTGAGATATTAGGCTATGATTACAGAAAGCTCCACCGTGTTTCCCTTTTCGAGGAAAGACGTCTATCTGTCCATTATTATTGAATTTATCCAATATCTGACCAAATTCAGGGTCTAATTGTGATAAGGTTTCTTTAACAAGAGAAAAAGCTTCACCATAATGATAATCCTTATCAAAGCTCCCCACCTCAACATTTCTCTCGTGGTAAGATAACTTATCTACTCCTAAGATATTGGCTTTAAGCTTATAGAAACGCTCTGATATATCAAACCTCTTCTGAACAGAAGAAATTAAGGCATCAACGACTGAACTCTCGATACCATCTCCTAAGTGTCTCCCCTCATCGGGCCTTGTAAAACCTCGCAACTCATCATTAATCTTCTTATTCTGAAGTATTGAATTAATCTCTATTTCTGAAACATCAGAAAGCTTATCTAGAATATCATTCAGAGCTAAGGCAGCTGAATCTCTAACATCCTTATTTTTACTGGAAATAAGGGTCATAATCTCTTCAAATGATCTATTTCTCACTATTCCATCTTCTCCAAGAATATTCCTCTCCTCTTTGGATAATAGCCCTTGGTTCATCATCACCCAATTGTCGTAAGCAGTAGCCTCTTTAAGAGTCATAATTCTCTCTTCCTGTTCGGAAAGAAAATGCTTTGATTGCAGGAATATCCTTTCTAATAAATATCTATAATCAGCTAATATATCCAAACTCAAAAACTTCTTTTGATTTTCTGAATCAATTCTACCTAAAGATAAACAAAAGAATTCTACTTCGTTAGATAGTTCTCTCTCGAGGTCCACTGCCTTATTAAATTCAGCTCGCACCTCAGAATCGTTCTGATTCAAGGAATAACGGCAATGATGATAGTATACGCCTCTGCAGTAAGGACCAGTAGATTGATGCCACTCCTCATAATCATCAAGAGCTTCTTTTAAAACGAACTCGTTACTAAGGTAATCCTCTCTTCCCTTCCATTTCTGGGCAAACTTTTTAGTATTATTTATTGCTGTATCTCTCTCATTATGTTCCTCGGTCTGATTACTGAATAAGAGGTTTAGGTTCCAATTCTCGTTGTATTTTTCCATATATTTCTTTATTAATTATCTCTGTATAAGTAATATAGCATCTTATACAAAAATGAAAAAGCCGGCCCTATAAGCCGGCTACTTCCTTAAGGTTCGATGATAAGAGGATTACTTCTCGAGGCCTCACAGTTAACGGTAGGCCCATCCTCAGTTCCAATCCCACATCTCCAAGTCCATTGATTCTTAACTAGAGTGGTACCCATAACTACCATATGCGAAAGGTATTATCAGAAGAAAACTCTAGTGAAAGCAATAACAAGCAATGATTTATCTTCATAATATGTTGAGGCAACATGATAATGTCATAGTATGAGCAAAGTAGAAATGTCATAGTAACCCTCTTTGTGGTATGTACTAGGTATATTAATATAACTAGAAAGCATATGCCGAAAGAGATAATCACCATGACAAAGAAAGAATCAGAGAGGTTAATCATTATCAATAATTTGATAAATAAAGTCATCAATGGAACAGAAGCTAGTAAGCAATTAGACTTATCCTTAAGACAAGTAAAAAGATTGAAAGCAAGAGTCATTTTGCTAGAAGCAAAAGGAATAATCCATGGCAATAGAGGTAGAGAAAGTAATAGGAGAATAGGAGAAGATTTGATTGATAAGATAGATACTTTACTTCGTGATAAATATCACTTTCTAACACCTACCATGGCTCAGGAACATCTAGAAAAGAATGATGGTATTAAAGTAAGCAAGGAAAAGATAAGACAAGAAATGGTAAAAGAAGGTTTATGGATTACAAAAGAGAGAAAGAAGTCAGAGCATAGAGAAAGAAGGGATCGGAGGGATAACTATGGAGAGATGCAACAATTTGATGGTAGTTATCATAAGTGGTTCTACGGGGTTGATGAAGAACAATGCCTCCTTGCTTCAATTGACGATGCTACGGGAAAGATTACAAAAGCAATCTTTGATAAGAACGAAGGAATACATGCTGTCTTCTCTTTCTGGAGATGGTATATACTAGAGAACAAAAGACCAGTAAGTATATATCTAGATAGGTTTTCTACTTACAAGATAAATCATAAGAATGCAGAAGATAACAAGGATTTAATGACCCAGTTTGAAAGGGTCATGGAAGAATTAAGTATTCTACCTATTCATGCTCGTAGTCCTCAAGGAAAAGGAAGAATAGAAAGGCTCTGGAAGACCCTTCAGACTAGACTTAGGATAGAATTAAGATTAAGAGGCATTAAGACTATAGAAGAAGCTAATAAGTACCTTAAAGAAGAATTCATTCCTTGGTTTAATGCTAAGTTTGGAGTAGAGCCTAAAGGAAAAGCTGATCTTCATAAGGATACTGATATGGATTTAGATGAAGTATTCTCTATTAGGAAAGATAGAAGTATTGGTAATGACTATGTAGTTAGATACGAGAACAAGTATTATCAACTATCTCAATCTCAACCCATTACAGTATGAAAGAAGAGTAAGGTCATTGTTGAGACTAGATTAGATGGAGAGATAAAGATAAAACAAAGAGGAAAATACTTGAATTTCTTTGTATTATCCCAAAGACCAGAAAAGGAGATAGATATTAAGCTTCCAGCTTTAACCAAGGTTTCTGACTGGAAACCTCCAGTCAATCATCCTTGGAGAAAGTTTAAGATTAATGAAAGCATAAATAGCAAGGTATGACATTTCTAAATTGCTCGGAGGTATGACATTTCTAAATAGCCTTTACAGATTTATCTTCATAATATTTACCATATTTAGTATTATACTATGATTAAGCAGAATAGGACAATTTAAAAAGATTAGTCGCATTCTGAGTAGAACAATCGATTATCTTTTCTAGGCTAACCCCTTTAATGGATGCTATTTTCTCAGCGATAATATTCAAACTAAAAGGATTGTTAATCTCATTAACGAATCCAGGAGGGGTGAGATATGGGCAATCTGTCTCTAAAAGTATCCTATCTAAAGGAATATTCTTAATCGCTTCGTCCATATTGATTTTAAAGATGATACCATTGAGTCCGACATAGTAACCTAGTTCCAGATAAGCGTCAACTTCTTTGATAGTACCAACAAAACAATGCATGACTCCTTTTGCTTTATTACCCCTTAATACCCCTAACGTATCTTCGAAAGCCATCCTAGAATGGATTATCAATGGTAACTCTAGTTCCTGAGATAAGCTTACTTGCAAATTAAATATCTCTTTTTGCTTTTCTTTAAACTCTCTCTTCTTGGTCTCCCCCTTTGGCTTAGTCCAGTAATCCAACCCTGCTTCGCCAATAGCAACTACTTTCTTTGAATTAGCCAGATCTTCGTATTCCCTAATATTAAAATCCTTCTCGAGAACACTTTCTCTTCCAGTCAGGTTACCATACTGCTTTAAGGTAAAATCTGATTCTATGTTCTGAGGATGCAATCCTATTGAAGCATAGACCCCTTTATCATATTTTTCTGCTAAAGCTACTACGTCCTGAGAAGTCTGATAGTTGGTACCGACATTAATTATGGATATTCCGCTTCCTAAAAGGTCAGAAAGAAGAGTATCTCTCCTACCATCAAAGGCTGGAAAATTAAGATGAGCATGAGTATCTATCATAAAGCTTTATTTCAATACTAGAAAAAGGGGGTCTCCTCTATGAACATTAAAAACTCCTCCGTTATTACCTAATCCTTCTTTAATCTTCCTAGAAGTATCGGGCATAAAAGGCTCTAACATCTCACCAATAGCATCTAACGCAAATAGTAAATTTGAAAACACTTCTTCTTGCTTGCTTTTTTCGGTGAGTGTCCAAGGCTTCTCCTCTTCGATATATTTATCACAAGACCTAATTAACTCCCAAATAACCTTTAATGTTTCGGCAAAATTACTAAACCCTTCGTCGTACTTCTGCCTAAAACTGCTAACCTCTTCTAGGGTATAATCATTAGGAGATATATTAAAATCTACTAATCCTGCTTTTTCAACCATAGCCAAGGTTCTAGCAAATAGATTCCCGATACCTTTAGCTAAATCAGCATTATATCTCTTCTCGAACTTTTCATAAGAAAAATCTCCATCAGACAAAGTAGGTATTTCTGATAAAAGGAAATACCTCACAGCATCAGTACCGTATTTATCGACTAAATCAAAAGGGCTAATCGTGTTACCTAGACTTTTAGATATTTTCTCTCCGTCGACGGTTACGTATCCATGGGAAAAAATAGTATTGGGCAAAGCCAAGCCAGCTGACATCAACATTGCAGGCCAGTAAACTGCATGGAATCTGATGATACCCTTTCCTATGACATGTACCTTCTGAGAATCCTCTTGCCAATAAGTGTTGAATTTTGAATCGTCTGAAGCATACCCCAAGGCGGTGATATAGTTAGCTAAGGCATCGAACCATACCCATATCTTCTGACTATCATCACCAGGAACATCAACTCCCCACCCTTTCGCCCTGGCTTCTGATCTGGAAATACAGAAATCCTGTAAACCAGAATCAATAAAACTCAATATCTCATTCTTTCTTGCTTCTGGTACAATCCTAATCTTATCTTGAGTGATTAAATCTTTAAGCCTGTCTGCATATCCAGTTAGTTTAAAGAAATAGTTCTCTTCTTCAATAAATTCAGGAGCCTTCTTGTGCTCAGGACATAGTCCATCAACTAAATCCTCTTCCTTGTAGAATTCTTCACAACCAACACAATAGAGACCACTATACGTCTTCTTATAAATATCTTTCTCGCACATTTTCCATAACTTCTGAGCCCCGAGGACGTGCCTCTCTTCAGTTGTCCTAATGAAATCATCATATGAAAGACCTAAGGCTTCCTTTAGTTCTGAGAAAACAGAGTAATGCTTATCAACATACTCTTGAATAGGAAGTCCAGCCTTCTCAGCACTTTGAACATTTTTTAAACTGTTTTCATCAGTACCAGAAATGAAATAAACATTATCACCTAATAATCTATGTCTTCTGGCCATAACATCAGCCTGAATCTTCTCTAGAGCATGTCCGATATGCGGATTTCCATTGACATAATCAATGGCTGTTGTAATAAATATGTTCTTCATCTTGAATGTAATCTTAATTAATCTTAGCCTTCTTACTGAGAATATAGTTCCTAATGGTCTCGTAAGCAATACCAGCAACTGGGATAGCCAATACCATACCAACAATACCCACTAACTTACCCCCGACTAAGATAGAGGTTAAGATAAGAAAATTAGGTAATCCTACCATCTTATTAGTTGTCAAAGGAGTGAAGATATTGCTCTCTATCTGTTGGGTAATAAAGACCATGATTAAAGCAAGAACAGCGACTGTCCAGGAGTTCATGGCAGCTACTAAGCAGATGAGGACTGCTGAAATAATTGGACCAACGACTGGAATAATATTGAGGAATCCTGCTAATAAAGAAAGAGATACAGCAAAACGGATATCTAGAATAAGGCACCCAATAAAGGTCATTAAAGCTAGAATAGCAGAAACTAATATCCTGCTACCGAACCACTGAGCCACAGTAATTCTTCCCTTTTCCCAACTCTTAACAATATTCTCTTCAAGCTTCTTAGGAGATAATAACTTAATAAAACCAATAATCTCCTTTTCTTCCATGGAGAAAAAGAAGGCTAAAGTGAAGATAGTAATTAAGGAAAAGAGAACGTTAAAGATTGCTGTTCCGATGGTCCACAGCTCAGAGGTAAGTTTAAGAAAACCTTCTCGGAAGCTAGCGTCAAGAATAGAAAAATCAAAACCACTATAGAGATAACTATTGAAATAAGGAGCGAAACTATTGAAATACTCTGAATGGTTCTTTGAAAAAGCAGTAAGTTCAATAACGATAGGTGGAATAGTTAAAAGGAAAAATCCAGCTATTATTAGGGCTGCCCCTATATATATTATCAAAGTAGCAAAGGGTCGCTGCATTCCTTTCTTCTCAAAGAAATCAATGGCTGGATTTAAAAGAATGGAAATCACTAATCCAAGAGCGACAAGGATTAAAACGTCCTTGAGAAGATAGACGAAATATACGGCCAAAAGAGCCATAATGACTCTAAATATACCTTGCCAAGCTATGTCTATTTTTAAGATATCATTTATCTTATGTACTGCCATATCTTCAGATAATTAATTTCTCTTCGAACATCTTCTTATCCTTAAATGGACCAATAAGAGCTAAGTTAAGCCTTTCTGGTTGGAAGATATCTTTTGCAACCGACTGAATATCATCTGGAGTAACCTCTTCTATTTTCTGCAAAACTTCTTCAATAGGAATTATTTTATCCGTTAAAAGTTCTTGTCCTCCACAAAAAGTTATCTTTGCCTCTATACTCTCAAAGCCCATCAGAGTCTTCCCTTTGATATAGTCCTTAGCTTTCCTTAACTCCTCTTCACCAACTTTTTCCTTCTTGAGCCTTGAAAACTCTTTAAGAATAGCTTCTATAACCTGAATAACTTTACTATTATCAACACCAGAAGCGGCAGAGAAAGTTCCAACATCAGTATCGTTATCATTAGAAGTCCTGATATAATAAGCAGCACCCATCTTCTCTCTTACTTTCTCAAATAGCCTAGAGCTCATCATTCCTCCAAGAAAGGCTGACATGACATTAAGAGCGTACTTCCTTTCATCAAAAATATTATACGACCTTACTCCTAAGACTAGATTAGTCTGATCAACCTTTCTATAACATAACTTTACAGCTGGCGCAGACTGTTGTTCTATTACTACCCCTTTATTTAAGAGAGTGCCATTACTCACAACAGAGAAAATTTCTTTTAGTCTTCCTAATACCTCTTTCTCGTCATAATTACCAGCGACACATATGACTATATTCTTCGCCTTATATCTATCATTAATATATTTTTTAAGATCATTCCTAGTGATACTAGAAACTGTTTCTTTGGTTCCAGCAATATCCCATCCAGCTGGCTGATCTCCATAGAGAACCTCTTTCCAAACCTGATCAATATGCATCATGGGGTTGTCATTATACATATTTATCTCTTCGATAATAACCCCTCTCTCTTTTTCCAATTCTTTAGCAGGAAACTTAGAATTAAGGAAAATATCTGAAACCCATTCTATAGCCAAATCAAAATGACTATAATCAGTCTTGGCGTAATACCCTGTAACCTCTTCCCCAGTAAAAGCATTAAAGCTACCACCTACCTTATCAAGAAATTCAGCCACATCTCTAGGTTTTTTCATCTTTTCAGTTCCCTTAAAGAACATGTGTTCTAAGAAATGAGATATCCCTGAAATATCTTTGGTTTCATATCTTGAACCTGTCTTAACTAAAACAAAGATAGCTGCTGTCTTAACTTCTTTCTGAGGAATACTGAGAATTCTTAATCCGTTATCTAAAATTGTTTTCTTGTACATCTTTGAATAAGCTTATAATTATTATTTTTCTTGCATAGTTTCTAGTTTCTGCTTAAGTCTGGCATTTTCCTTCTTGAGCTCTATCATTCTCTCCTCTCTCTCAATAGTGAGATCAAAGAACTTCTCTAGCTCTTCCATTCTCTTAACCATCTCTTTTTCTGAAGACCGGGTCTTTTCTTTGAAGAAGTATAATTGGATTGATATTTCATTCAAGAACTTGGTAAGGTTGATAAACTCCTTATCCAAACTTCCAGTAGAGAATATGGGGAGCTCATCCCCTATATCTATCTTGGTTAAAGAGAAGAAATCCTTAAACGACTTCTCCAAATACATCAAAAGAAGTAGAGTAACAAATAATATCATGAATATGCCGGTAAAAAAGATATTAAATCCAGCCATTTCAGGGGCGTATCCAGCAAGAAAGAAAAGGGCTAAGGCATCTAAAAGAAAAAGTATTATAAAAAGGAACTTGACTCTGATACTCTGAAAGCCTGACTCAATTGGACATCTACCTTTAGTAGATAGAAAATCTCTACATTGCTTTGCTATGGGAAAGAATTGGAGCTGAGGAAGGAATATAGAAAAACCTGAAGCTAAGGTCGCAACAATTCCCCCGGCAATCACTATCATCAATAAGTCAAGAGAATTATCAGGATGTGCTGCCCTCCAAATAAGGGCCACTAAAGTGAATAATAAAGTACTTGTAATAGAAAACTGGAAGCACTTCCTAGAATAACGACAGAAAGAGTGAAATGTCTCAGAAACATGCTCTGGTTTAATCCCTGGCATTAATGCACCATTCTTAATATTAGCCGTCAGCACTTTGGCTTCAGATAAGACTAAGGGACTAACTCCTGAGGTGCGAAAGAAGACTATTATCGAAATAATGACCGCATAAATGAGAGTAAATAATGAAAAATTGGTACTATCTGCCTGATTAAAATGACAGATATGAAGAACGACTACGGACATAAAAGCAATACAGAGCACCACCCACACGACTACGGGAGCTGCTAATCTAAAGCTATAAGAAATCTCTGGTCTCATGGGTTTGTCAATCATTTGCATCGCCCCGTACCTCTGACACACCCAGCTGAATCTCTAGTCAA
>Ga0302238_1001038_pt1 | contig 24367 bp, 28 predicted proteins | sample AAG_UR_Asn_MG_FD_193527 | JGI IMG/M metagenome (GOLD analysis project Ga0302238, IMG submission 193527) | Enriched activated sludge microbial communities from anaerobic digester in WTTP, New Holstein, Wisconsin, United States - AAG_UR_Asn | ecosystem: Engineered > Bioreactor > Anaerobic >... | reverse complement strand
AGCCAGGACACCTTCTGGGCTGCCAACATCGAAGCACCGTTGGCCACCGAGATTCGTGACTTCATTCGAACGCATTTGGATGACCAGCTACAGGCCTGGTACCCCAGTGCCTGCATCAGCTACGAAGGGGCCTTCTTCCGCGCCTTCTATGATGACATGCTGCCTGCCGAAGAGGCGTTCCCGTTCTAACGAACCGGGATATTTCGGAGGAGAGCCCCGGCGGTGCCGGCGCCATTGGCATCTGATGGCTACTGAACCTTCTGCAACGCCGTCCTTTCCCGGGAAAGCCTGTACAAGGCGCTATCAGGCGAGCGAACACCAGGATTCGATACCATTCTGAAGGTCATCAAGGCCCTCGGCCTGGAACTGCACGCCGACGTTGCTGCCGTCGTGTCTCCGCTGTACAAAGAAAGCGAGCGGAGTCCGACACGATGACTGCAATTGGGAGCTGACGACCATGAGCAACGAACTCAGCACAACAGAAGAAGACCTGTTCCGACGCGTGGCAGAGATTGTCGAATCCGCCCGAACTCAGGTTGCACGCACGGTGAACACGGCGATGGTACATGCCTACTGGCTCATCGGCAGAGAGATTGTCGAGGTGGAGCAGGAAGGAAAGGTCCGTGCGGAGTATGGCGAGGAACTTGTCGAAAGCCTCGCCGAGCGTCTCATGAAGCAGTTCGGCAAAGGGTTCAATATCAGTGGCCTCAAGCGCATGAGGCAGTTCTACCGTGCGTTTCCTGGCGGCTCCATGCTGCCTCCCGAACTTGGTGGGCCTGGCATAAGTGCCGCAGCGAGGCACCATTTCGCTCTTGACGGTGAAATTGGCTCCGCGCCGCGGCACCTTTCTGTCGTCGCAACGGAACAGCTCTTTCCACCGCACCTTTCGTGGACGCATTACCGGATATTGCTGACCGTGACCAATCCGACCGCCCGAGCTTTCTACGAGATCGAAGCCGTGCGAGAAGCCTGGTCCACCCGTGAACTCGAGCGACAAGTGGGGTCGCTACTGTTCGAGCGACTGGCGAAGAGCCGCGACAAGGAGCAGGTCCAGGCTCTGGCCAGGGAGGGCCACGAAGTCACGGTTCCAATCGACGTCATCAAGGACCCGTTCGTCCTGGAGTTCCTCAACTTGCCGGAACGGCCGTAGTCCGCAAATATCGGATCGGACCGGGTCCCTGAGTTGGTGATCTCGGGAATGGGGTAGTCGAAAGGGCTGGCGAGGTGGAAACGGGAGTTCGGAAGAGTCTTGGAAGTGGCGAGCCAGGCAAAACCTAGTCGAACCGACGCCCAGTTTGGTTCACAGAGAGCCCTGGAGGTATCCCCTCCGGGGCTTTCGATTATGAGGGCTAGGAATCGCGGCTCTTAGCGAGCACCGCCTCACGAGAGCACCGCCCTCCTGGCTCTCGAAGCTCCAACCGAAGGGCGGAGCGAAGTAGGCTCGCCAGTAGTCTCTGAAGCGTTTCCTCCGCCATCCTTCTTCGCCGAGGCTTCGAAGGACAGGACGAAGGACGGTCTCTGGCTGGACGATGATTAGGGCGAATCTCCAGTTCGGCCAGATACGGGAGAGGAAAGACCAGAACAGTCGGACTCGATTCCTCAGGGCGGGCCGTTCCTGTCGCCTTGGGTGCACAGTCAGTTGCTGGCGGAGGGCAAGGTTGCTGAGCAGCAAAGTACGTCGTGACCGGATGAGAAGGATGGTGTTCACAGCCTGGACAATCAGGATGGCGAGTACGATTTCCATGGTTCGAACCATCATTCAGGAAAGCCGACAACGCAAGGAGAATGGCGACCGGACGAGCTTCTGGGGATGGCGATCCGCGCGAGTCGAGTCCAGGGTCAATCAGGGACACAACAGAGTCACACAACCGAGTCAAGGGGCTTGACCCCTCGAGAACGCCGGCGCAAGCTAGCCGTGATCGGAGGAGTGCATGCTGGAATCGGTGAAGAGTCATGAAGGTTGAGTTCAAGCCTGTCTTCAACATCACGAACCGGATTGCTGCCGGTTTGACTCGCATCGAACGTGCAAGAGGGTTTCTTGAGGCGGCGTGTCTCTCGGAAGGCTGGATACGGGAAATGGGCAGGAGAGCGCTGCTTCTGGAAGCCCATCACACTACGCATATCGAAGGAACCAGATTGACGGTCGAACAGGCCGAGCAACTCCTGGACGGCAAGGCGGTCTCCGAGGCGGATGTGGATGATACGCGGGAACTGTTGAACTATCGGAGGGCATTTGACTTCGTCTCCGAATATGTGAAACACGGTGACCCCGTTACCGAAGGACTCGTGCGAGAGATTCACAAGCGTTTGGTGGAGGGAGTTCGTGGCGGGGCTGCTGCCGCAGGGGAGTACCGGAAGATTCAGAACTACGTCGTCAACTCTGTCACGGGGGAGACCGTCTATACACCACCGGCGGCTTACGATGTGCCGATCCTGATGGCCGATTTCGTGGACTGGCTCAATAGAGAGGGAGAAATTCATCCCGTTCTGGTAGCCGGGATTGGGCAGTTCCAACTGGTTCACATTCATCCGTTCCTGGATGGAAACGGCAGAGCCTCCCGTCTGTTGTGCACATTGTGCCTCTATCGGGCGGGGTACGATTTCAAGCGTCTGTTCACCATCAGCGAATACTATGACCGGGACCGGTACGCATTCTACGAGGCCATTCGCTCCGTGCGGCGGAACAAGATGGATATGACGGAGTGGCTTGAGTACTTCGTTGACGGGTTGTCCGCACAGCTTGCGGATGTGAGGGAACGTGGGGAGAAGGCGATCCGCCGGGACGCCCTCGTCAAGGACCATGGACTCAAAGAACGACCGGCCAAGGTGCTCGGTCACCTGTTGGAGCGGGGTCCGTTGAGCATTCAGGATGTAGAACTGCTGTTCCCAGATGTGAACAGAAGGACTTTGCAGAGAGACCTCAGGTCTCTCGTGGACAAAGGCCTGATCCTCTGTTCGGGTGCCACGAGTCGCCTGGTTTACCATCTCCGAGACTCGGACGGCTGAACTTGCGACAATCTTGCGACAGGACTTGCGACAATCTTGCGACAATCTTGCGACAGGACTTGCGACAGGACTTGCGCGTGGTACGGAGTGGGGATGCCACGGATGCCCCGAGCCTGAGCCAGCCAGACGTCCAGCGCCGACCTGCAAGAGACCATCTTCCCATTGACCTCTGCGGACACCGAGCTTCAGCTCCAGTTCGAGTGCGATACGGTCCTCGCCATATTCCCGGTGATCGCCCGAGATGGGTTTGATGAACTCGATGTGCCGCTGGAGAATCCGTGGCCGCCCGGGCCCCGGCCCGCATTTCCCGGCCCAGTGCTTGCGAAATGCCTCCTTGTGCCAGCGGATCACTGTCTCCGGCTTCACGATAACCAGGGCGTTGGCCCAGGCGGAGAAGTGATCCTTCAAAGTAGCCCAGAAAGCGCGGTCCAGATCGTCAATGCGAGGTCGAGGGTTCTTGCGGTGGAGCAAAGCAAGTTGGTGCCGTAATGCCAAATTCTCCAGGGCAAGATGGGCCTTATTGGTGAACAAGCTCTTCACCAAGTGGAGTAAAATCTCAATGAACTGCAGCGTTAACTTAGAATGATACATGAATGTGCCTTCTATCGGAACGACCGTGGCTTGACGTGGACTCTACTTCTCGGGGCCGCCTCCTTTCCACGGGTCGCCGGGAAGAAGCGAGACCAGGGCCGACATGATTTCCATGGCAGCCTGGTCAATGCTGTACTGAAGTCCGGGTGCAAGCAGGGGGCCGATGTCTCCTCGGAAGACAGGGTCGGAGACCTTCTCCGTCAGGTTCGCCTCAAATTCAGCTCGGCTCACTCGCACCTCATCGTGTTCAACGTACTTCAAGAAGGCCTCGACAACTCGACTCGGGTCCACCAAGGCACGGTGACTGGCAAGCCAAAGGTCGAAGAGGTCCCGGCCCTTTTTCCGCTGGTAGAGGGCTCGAAACTTGGTCCCCAGAAGTTCCTCCAATGCATACGTGAGTACTCTTGTTTCGCCCTGGTACCAGGGGTTGTCTACGCGGAAAGGAACGCTAAAAGTTCCAAATGCCGAGAAGTGCTCACGAGTATTGATTTCGATCTTCACACGCATCGGGATGATGGGGGGTGTCTCTGAATCGAAACGATAGTACAGCACAAATCGGCCCTCTTTCGCCTTCCATTGCGGCTTACCCAGCCATGGGTCAAGCCGAACATGGAGAGCGTTGACAATGTCCCCAATGGGGCCGGGACGAACCTGAACGAGGTCAATGTCCTCGGAATAGCGGGCCGGTGGATGAAGAAAGAGCTTGTGAAGGGCCGTGCCACCACGGAAAGCAACGTGAGTGGCCAGGAACGGGTCCGAGAAGATGTCCACGACCGCCCGACAGAGGATCAAGTCCTGCTCCACTTGTGCGGTCGCCGCCCACGGCGCTGCAGTCTGCCACTTCGTGATGTCACCACGCGGAATCATTCGTCCACCTCCACGGTATCGTTGACGACCACCGACCACCGTGAATCCCGAGGCGCCCCCGCTGCAACAAGGTCGGGCCGCAACGCAACCGGCGCTGGCCGGCGCTCCTCCGTCCACAACCTCAGTTCGTTGGCACAGCTAGCGCCAACAAGGTCTAACAGGTAGCCCAAGCGTTGCACGTGTGCCATCTCAGTCTCGAGAGTGGCCGCAGCAACCAATCGGGCCGGGTCAATTCGGTCGGCCAGTTCCGCAAGGACCGTGGCCACATTGCCGAGCTGGCCCGAAGCGTGTGCGTAACGGACCAGGTCTAGCGCTGTGGTCTCCGGCGTAGAGACAGTAATCGTTCCAGTCACGGTATTGACCTGCACAGTGGCGCAGCTGTCCATGTCCTGCTTCTGGAAGAAGCGAATGGCAGAACGCCCAGCCTTGGAGGGGCGCAAAGGCACAGGCGTCAGGACCTGGAACTCCTGTGGCTGCTGGTGAGCTGCGCCATGAATTGCGGCAGCGCTGAGAAGGCCGACATAGTAAGGCCGGCCCAGGGACTTCATCAGGGCGTCAATGTACCAGTCAGCGGGCGGCGCGCCAATCTTGCGGTACTCCATCGGGACAATCACATAGAATCCTCGCCGAGGTGATGCGAGCCTCCCGGCCTTCATGAGCCGGCGCAATGCCTGCTTGAAGGCCACTGGCGACGCTCCGGATGCCGCCACCGCTACCTCGCGGCCAAAGGTGTACATACCAATAGACTGAAGCTCGTCCACGTACTCAGACAGCCTGCTTCTTCTGCCCGGCATGGTTGCACCTCGTCGCACGCGGAACGGGTCGCCCGGCGTGTCTCACTTGCATAAGGTAGCTTCAAGCGTAGCCTTTCGCAAGCCAAATCTCTGCATGTCTTTTGGGCCCCCACGACAGCAGACAGGCCCTCATCGATTCGCACTTCACTGGTGACGTCGAAGTGGCGGATATCATTAAATATCTGCTGAGAATTCTACCTCTCCGTTTTCCGTACATCCATTCGCCTGCCGAGCCAGATGAAAGCCCAGGGAAAACGCTGGGCTTTTGAGTTTTGGGGGCTCTGGTCTGAATCTACACCGCTGCTCACTGGCGCTCGCGTCGGTCGCCACCGTTACTCTACTTCCCCAGAGAACTGGCGCTTGGGTTGTCAGGGGGGGCGATGCCGCATAGCGGTGTTCGATGGAGAGAGAAACGGCAACAGATTCGAGTCGGAGGCAGCGCTTCATCGTCTGCACTTCTCGTCATTTTGTGTCATCTTCTGAGTGCGTTGAGCAGGTCGCCAGCGAGTACTTCGCTGGTAAGGCGGATCTCATCTGCGTCCATCATTGGCTGAACTGCCCGTGCCGCCATCACCGCGCCCTCGCTGCCCCGATTCCCGAAGAGATCGGCGAGGAGTTCGATCGACCGCTTGCCATTGGTGGCGCTCCGGGTATCGGTGAGGATTGAGCCGAGCCGCAGCACGAGGAGCGCACCGGGGCCCGCTACCTTGGTCCGAATGACTCGTGGATCGACCTCGGGTTCGAGAGACCCGATGTCGTGCTCTGCCTGATCCACCAGGACACCCTCGAGCCCGTCTACCTTGCGCGCTGCGTTGACGCCGTGACCAGGCAACCGGGCGGAGCGCCTGCCGGATCCGGGGCTTACTCTCGCCGGGACCAGTAGATCCACCTGGACATCGATATCGCAAGACTCGGAGGTTCGGCGGCGGGTCTTCCAGATGCCGATGGTGCTGGTCGAGCTGTAGAAACCGGCACCCTCGAGGACTTGCTCGATGGGCGGGTTCTTCGACAGCAATCCCGGGTCGAGGGCCAGGTCTGCGTCGGTCGTGTACTCGGCCACGACGAGGTCGGCATCGCCGGTGTGGAGGTAGATCGCCTGCGCACCGACCAGGATCGTGGCGTTCCGATGCTGGCCGAGCGCGTCCAGAGCGTCGAGGAGGACTCGGCGAGCGATCACGTACAGCTCATCCACGCCACACCTCCTCGTGAGCGTCCATCCAATCCATCAGCGCCTGGGCCTCCGCTGGCGAGCGACCCGGCCCGGACAGAAGATCGGCGACGACCAAAGGCAGCCGTGCGCCGCGCAGCCCGTCCAAAAGGGACTGGTCCGATAAACGGCGCTCCCAAGGAAGCCGCAAGAGCGAGTCGTCCGCGGGCTGCAAGAGCACGACGTTGGCACCGGCTTCGGCCGCTTTGAGCCCCAGCGCTTTGGCAACGTCCTCCGCATCCTCTACGTACACAGAGGCAAGACGGGTTGGTGCCACGGGGGCGACACTCGAAGCGATGGCACTTCCGGTGACGAGGTAGGGGAAGTCAGCGCAGCGGAGTCCATCCCAGAGGCTCTTCAACCCTCGAGGAGCCAGCCAGGTGCTCGCCGTGGTGCGGCTCTCGATGGGCGCTTCGTCGGACCAGCGGAGCAACAGTTTCCGCCAGTCGACGCGCTCGACGCTGCCGCGACGGGTTCTATCCACCACAGCCTCACGGTCGAGCATGCCGAGCAGGCGCGACACATAGCCGGGATCGGTGCTGGCAGCGGCAGCGAGATCCCGCACACCGATGGGTGGGATCGAACCAGCGAGGGCGCACACCACTCGCCCGGCCTTGGGCCCACGCAGCGTCAGGCGACGCACATCGGGCCATGGGTTGGAGTCGGCACCGCTCGTCACGATGTAGAGTCCGGGCTCTTCGAGCACGATGCGCACGTTCCCGGTCTGGTCGCCGTAGCTCGCACCCTCGTGTTCGAGGACCTCGCGCACGCTGCGCGAGAGGTAAGGTGCCGCCACCAGCAGAGGACGCTCCTTCGGGATCTGCCTTGCCGCACGGGGATCGGGCCGTGAAATTGCCGACACCGGGAGCTCGCCTGACCGCCCGTCCTTCGAGGAGAGGCGCAGCCGCCAGGTCCGAGAGGACGCCTGGACGAGTTCTGCCTCCCACCCGGGCGGGAGGCGGTCCTGCACCATGCGTGTGACCTTGCCGATGAGGGTGTTGTCCGATGATGTCATGTTGCCCGCCTTGTGCAATGCCGCCGATCGGAGCAACGATCGGCAGGGTTGTTGTCCAATCTAAAGCCGTTGTCCGGTTTGTGCAACACGACAGATCCGGGCAACGTGGATGAGATACCTGGCACTCGGCGTGAGCGGGAAGGCTTCCCGAAGTTGCTGGATCACCCATTGCGCCGTGGGGCTCTCGGTGACATTGATGTTCAGGATGCGGCACCGGTCGTGGTGGATTGCAACGAAACCGGACAACACCTTGAAGGTCGCCGTAGGAATGGTGAAGAAATCCATCGCCCTTCGGCGGGGCTCAGGGCTGGCTGCCATGTCGGGCAGGTGATTCCTCAGGAATCTCTTCCAGCGCTCGGCCTTGTCAGGCTCGGCAGGGCGCTTCGGCAGGTGTCGAGACACGGTGGCTTGGGAGACGTCGAACCCGAGCTTCAGCAACTCGGCATGGATACGAGGCGCTCCCCCGTCGATCTCCTCGGCCATCCGGCGGATGAGGTTGCGAATCTCCATGGATACCAGGGGACGGCCCGGTCCGCAGTGTGAGATCCTTCACCAATGCTTCTTGAGATTCTCCTTGTGCCAGCGAACAACGGCCTGCCCCGAGACAAATCGAGGGGTCTCCGGGGTGACCAGGATCAAGCTGTCGATCCAGCCGGTCCACTTCTCCTTGAGGGCAACCCACAAGGCCCTGTCGAAGTCATCCAGCGGTTGGCGAGGTCGTTCCCTCCTTAGTGCAGCGACCTGCCTGGCCCGAGCTTGCCGAGGGGTTGCCGCAGCGCCAGGTTTTCGATGGCCAAATCTGCCCGGTCGGTGAAAAGCGCCCGAACCAGGGCCACCAGCAACTCCATGACCCTCACCAGCACCAGCGGAGTCATCCCTTTCCCCCAATGAAGGCCCAAGAGTACCTGACGTCGCCCCCGGGTCCAAGGCCCTCGACACGCCGATCCTGTTTGGAGGAGGCACAAGGAAACCGCCCAGATCCGCTCTACCTATCTGGATGCTCCAGCCCATCGAACGGTTTGTGACCTTCAAAGAGGGTAAGTATGTCAACCGCATCGTCCAGGATTCGGTACACGATTCGGTAGTTGCCTTCAATCAACTCCCGAACGTCTCGGCGACCAAGCTCTGGCACCATCCTGCCTCGCTTGGGAAGGCGGCAAGCAGACTCCGCCTTGCGTCGAAGGGTCTCAGCGAACCGCCGAGCCGCCCGTGGATCGTCAGCGGAGATGTATCTGGTGATGCGCTTCAGGTCCTCGACCGAGCGCCTGGTCCAGCGGACCTTCATGGGGTCCTATCCTTTCCGACGGGACCGAATGCTTCATCAAGCTCCTGACGAACCTCTTCGCCAGACAGCACCTTCCCCGCCTCGGACTCACGCAGGCCTTCCTCCACGGAAGCGATGAAGCGAGAACGCTCGCAGATGCGGTCAAACTCCTCAGGGGAAATGATGACACTGACAGGCGAACCGTTCTGAGTGATCAGGATGGGACGCTGCGATTCCTTGACCCGCCGGAATAGCTGGGAAGCATGCTTCTTGAACTCCCCGATGGGGATGATGTCCTCTGACACGACCAGATTCTTCATGGGGTTACCTCCCAAAACGATACCAAATCCTGGTCCGAATATAGTCCCATCTGTGAACCAGGTCAAGCGTGCCAGCTATCCTGTCCCTTCTCAAAACCCATCCGTGTGGTTCGGCCGGCAGGATTCGGGAATCCGACGGGGTTGCCCAGCGCGTCTTCTGACGACTTCGCAGTGCGATAGCCGGAAGGAAGGTGGGGGAAGCACACCGCATGCCACGAGTTCACAGACTTGTCCGCTGATTCGGTGATAGCGTTGAGGCGATGCGTGGGGCGTTGCGGTCCGACGTCACGACGCTTGCTTCCACTCGTAGCGGTGGTGGATGCCACCGACGCGGGGGAAGGCGATGACTTGGGCGTCGCCAGGAGGCCTCTGCTGGACTGGCCGCCGTTCAGGGGCGTCCTTGTCCAGAGAGAGATGACAGCGGTCGATCTGATGATACCTCACATACTCGCCAACAAGCCGTCGAGCATGGTTGGCATTGAAAATGACTACATGGTCCAATAGTTCTCGGCGTAGACTGCCGATCCATCTTTCGCAAATCCCCTTTTGCCAGGGGTCGGAGCTTCGAAGGGTAAGACGGACTAAGGCCTGCCCCGAGCGAAGCCGAGGGGTCTCTACCGTGACCAGCGGGGAAGCGAAATCGGCGACGGAGGAACAACGGGACGGAATCGGGGTTTGGGGACGGGGTTTGGGGACAGAACACCTGGTTAGTTGGCACGTGGCTTGCATATAGCATAGCCCTGAAGTGATGATGGCTTGATAGCGGTCTCATTTGTGCACACTTGAAATGGCCATGTGGAATCTTTCCTCATTGTAGCGATTTGCTGAAGGAAGATTGACGAAGGACGAAGGAGGTTTGGCATGAGCTCGCGGCATGGGGCCAGAAGGGCGATTCGAGGCATTGGAGGATTGTGGCTGGCGGTTGGGGTGCTTGTGGCCGGGCCCATTGGCTGCACCTCCGGAGGGGACGGCAAGACGGAGGTTGACGCTGAGACAGGTGTTGGCGATGGGACGGATGTGTTGGAATTCCGCGACCCGCCCGACCCGTTCCTTGAGCAGGCGCAGCAGTGGGTCGACGACTGTCGGGCCTTGTACAAGGGCCTAAAGGTCCCGGACAGCCTGATGCAGGATAAGAATGGTCCGCCCACAAAGACGGCCGACGCGTTTGACCCGAACCTCTTCTTCACGGTCCTGGACAAGCTGCAAATGGAAGAGGGTTGGGTGCTCGACTACACGTACTTCTACGCATGGGATACTGGTGGCGAGCCAACCCTGGTTGCCCGGGATGCCAGGTCACCGCTCTGTCTCTCGGACCCAGAAAACCCGTGTGTCTTCGAACCAGTCAAGTCTCACCTGATAGCGGAGCCCACGAAAGAAGGACTCACTCAGTTGTGGATCTTCCGGACCGTGGGGAACCAGTTCTATCAGTATTGGCACATGTACGCCGACTCTCGGCCCGTCTTCACCGAGGCCGGGTTGCAGCGTTGGAGGAAAGAGACTCGGGATGGCCTAACGTCCGAGGCTATGGAAGGCTTTGACACGCAGACGGCGTCGTTGCGGGTGGATGCACATATCGATTTTGATACCGACACGCTTCATGTCAAAGCCGCCGAGGTGGGCGGCAACGCTGCCCCGGTCTCGATAAGTGTCCTGATTTCTTCCGAGCCCCCGTACGAGTACTCGGCTGGCCCCGATCCCGACGGCGACATGTGTGAGTGCAACTGGTGCGGCGTTTTCTGAAATGGGTGCGGAAGCGGCAAGAAGTACAGGGAGTGCTGCCGACCCTGGCCAGTCGGACTGCGGGTGCTGGCAGAGTGAGTCCAACCGGGCCTGCACCGCAAATGTCCGCCCTGCCCTCTTCATGAAGCCGGAGAGCGGCAAATCGTGGCACGGGCCAGCGATTTCTAGTCTGGCCATGGCCACTCTCCCAGAATCCTCCACCCCACCTCGCCCGGCACCGGATCTGGGGACGGAGGAGGATCGGGGGCATCCCCGAAACACCCCCTCCCCGAAACACCCGCCGATCCTATTTTGAGGACGCACAGGGACGGTTTGATCAGCGCTGCCAGCTTGTCATCCGAGGGCTCACCAGACCGAAAGGACTGAAACGCCGCCAAACCACGTTCCGTCGGGGCCGGGAAGCAAGGACGGGCTGACCCAAGTGCTGGGGCCATGGCCGTCCTTGTGGCGGACTTCGGTCGATACGGCCCCCTTGTCGCTGAAGTAGTAGGCTGAGGTAGCAAAGAGCGCCCGAACACCCAGGATGAGCGGGAGGACCACGTATGGGTTGGCTTCGCCGCCTCTGGTTGTCGTTATCGGCCACCCGGCATCCATGGCATACAGCCCATAACCTGCCGCCAGACAGAATGCCCCGCCAAGGATTGATCCAAGCCAAGTGGTCCAGTAGCTGCCGTTGTACCCAAAGGCATCCCCTACCCATAAGACTCCCGCCGGTTGGAGGAATCCGGCAGCGACCATCCCTCCTACCCCCGCCAATATTACGTCGCCCATGTACCTGGCACCACAGTCATCACAGTAATTTATGGAGTAGCCCCCCAGCATCCCGACCCCTCCCAAATAGCCGACGACATCGCCCGCCATACCTCCGAGGGATGCCATGGCCAAGCCCCACTCGTTGCGACGATCTACCTCTGGCGGGAGAGGGGGGACCGGCCCAATCCGCTCTTCCCCTTCCTCCGTGACGGCATCGTCTTCCAGCTTGTCCTCGTTCTGGACCCCGCTCTTGTCGTCTTGCCCGTCCCATTCCTCGTCTTCGCTGAAGTCGAGAAGCTCAGTGTCATCGGCCAGGTCAAGGGGGGGCGAGTCGGTTTGCGAATTGGAGTCAAGCTGGAGAGAGAGGCCCGATTTGGTGGCTGGTAGAGTCTGACCATGGGCCGAGAGACTACACAGTAGGATTAGCGGCAGGCCATACGTTGTTACAGAGGCCCCGGCCGCGCTTAAACAGCGCCTCTTTCTTGGTGGCGCGTTCAAGCCAGAAGCCACCTCCCAGTCGTTGACCACTGGGTTACGCACCGCAATATGCGCCTCGGGTCCTCGACGAAGCGCCAAGTCCGCTGGACCCTTGTTGAGTTGCCCCAAGAGTTTCCTGGCCTCCCCCATGAACGGCCAAACCAGAGCCACAAACTCGTGGTGCTGGTATTCACTCATGGTGTTCCTCTTGAGTCCCGACCGGAGCCTCGGGGACGCTGCCAGGCGGAGCCTCGTGGACGGCTACCTGCCTGGGTGGGTGGAAGGGACCTTTCCCCGGCCACACCAGGTGTGTGGCGTAGGCCCGCTCGAGGGGTTCGTCCCCCGTCTTCGTGAACCTCAGCCGGGTCTTCGGCCCCTTTCCCCAACGGACGTACACCGTCAGGCAGGGGTCCAGGTGCATGTCATGGGCATGGAACTGCAGGATCCGAAGCAGGCGAGAGAGTTTGGCCAGGTTGCCGTGGATGACCTTCTCAAGACACGGCACTCGGCCAAGACGCCAGTCCTCGAGCTTGTCCTTTTCCAGGAGTCCCATTCCCACCAGGACGTCAATGGGAGCCACAGACTTGCTCGTGGCGAGGATCTTGGCCACGGCAGCAACAATCTTGGGGTAGAGGGGATCGTCCCTGTACTTGTCGACCGTGACCTGATGCGAATTCGGCCACTGACCCTTAGGACGGGGCTTCCTTGCCTCGCTCATGCGCTCTCCAAATCATCCGAATCGAGGGACCCCGAGCAACGTACCTGGAGCCCGTGTCTGGCGGCCACGCCCTGTGCCGAAGCATATACTGGAGCCCCGAACTCGGGCAAGCGTGACGGAATACCGCTCCCACTGTTGACGGTAGTCTGGACATCACTTCACGGATCTTGGGACACGGATCTGGGGCATCCCCGAAACACACCCTCCCCGAAACACCCGCCGATCCTGTTTTGAGGACGCACAGAGGGAGCCCAGCGCGTTTTCTGACGACATCGCAGTGCGAGATCGGGCAGGAAAGCTGGCGCTGAGCGTCGCCAGGGCGGGAGCGCAAAGACTGGTCCGCTGATTTGGTGAGAGCATTGAGGCGACGTGCAGTACCCTGCCATCCGACGTCAGGCAGCTTGCTTCCATTCGTCGCGGTGGCCTGGCCTGAGCGAAGCCGAAGCATGGATGCCACCGACGCAGGGGAAGCGAGGACCTGGGCGTCGCCAGGAGGCCGCTTCCGATAGCTGGCAGTACGAATATGCTGCCTTACCCAGTCCTGCGTCGGGTGTTGGTCCTGCCAGGCCGTAGCTCAAGTCACGCCGCACCCAAAACGCAATTCAGTTTCCGGTCGCTACGGTCAATTATCCTGGCTAGGTGCTATCGACTTCAGACAAACAGCATGGTAGTTTGATGCCTAGGAGGCCCAGATGGACAACCACATACTCAGCGTGCTGATGGCCGACAACCCTTGGATGAAGCGAGGTGAGTTGGGGCCTTGGTTTCGTGAGCACCTTCCGGAGACGTTCATCCCACGAACAGCGACGCTGGATGGGGCAGCGGGGGCTCACCTGGTCATTGGGCCGCGCCGTGCGGGGAAGTCCTCGTTGGTGTGGCACTGGCTCGAGCAACGGCAGGAGCCCGTGCTCTATATTAACTGTGAAGAGCCCTCTCTACGCGAGTGGCTCCGTTCTCCGGCACTTGTGGCGGCGGACGTGCGGGGCGAACTGGGCGGCGTGCAGCTCATTCTCCTGGAAGAAGCCCAGCATCTTGAGAGCGCCGGACTAACGATAAAAGGGCTGGTGGACCGTCTCCCGGAGTTGGTGCTCTTTGTGACAGGCAGTTCCTCGTTCCACCTTGAAGCGCAGACCAGAGAAAGTCTTGCTGGACGGGCCACCAGGCAACTTCTGCTGCCTTTGTCGCTGAACGAAATGGGTGCCGAATATGGGGGTCTGCTGCCGGTGGTGGCCATGCAGCAAAAAGTGGAGTTAACCGAGCGAACCGCAGTTTTCGGGGGGTATCCTTCGGTCTTGAGGGGGGACGAACCCGATTTGGAACTGGCGAGGCTGGTGGAGTCTTTTGTGGTGCGGGATGCTTCCGATCGTTTCCGGATTGGCTCGATAGCGGCGTTCAAGAAGACCATGGAATTAATGGCAAGTCAAGTGGGGCAGCTTTGCAATTTTTCTGAATGGTCAAGTATAGTAGGGGTAGGGAGAGCGTTAGTAAGAGAATATATACAGATTTTGGAGGACACACATATTGTCAGGCTGGTCCCTCCCTATGTCGGCGGCGCCCGTTCCGAACTGACCGGCATGCCCAAGGTTTTTTTCTTGGACAACGGGCTTCGCAACCGCCTCTTTGGAGGGTTTTCCCCTCTTTCGGGCCGAGCGGACAAAGGCGCTCTGGTGGAGAATCTGGTGTTCACCGAGATAGCGAAGTCGATCAACCCGCTGCTGGATACGATCCGGTTTTGGCGCAGTAAAGGCGGTGCCGAGGTCGACTTCATCGTTGAGCACGGTGGCCACATCCTGCCCATTGAAGTCAAGGCCGGAGAGTCCCACCGGAACGTCACGCGTAGCCTGCGCAGTTTCATTGATGCCTACCATCCGCCCCGTGTCTTGCTAGCGTCGGTCACTGGCGCTTCCCAACAGGAGGTTGAGGGGACGCTTGTCCAGGAAGTCCCCTTGCACGATCTAGCTGGCGAGGTTCGGCGATTTGTGGAGGAGCCACGTGGGTGTTGATGGCGCCTGCCCTCACCCGTGGTCCGCAAGGGTGCAGCCCCGAGGGTACTCCTGACCACCGACTCTGAAATCGTTGAACCGGGGACACGCCCAGGCTACGCTCGGGCGATGGGAGGGGGCCATGGCAGCGTGTGGCAAAGCCAGCGAGCAGACCGTACGGGATCTGCTGAATTTGTCGTACGCCAACCTGGCGATGGCTCATGCTGCTGTGTCGGACCAAGCGCTGAGATACCAGCGGACACACTACATGATTCGCGCACGTCTGCTGGCGGGATTACGGAAGGGGACCATGCGAATGGGCTCGTTCCTGGAGGACGAGCGGCTGAAGTTGCAGCTTCCCCAGTCCTGTTGTTACTGCGGCTCTAATGTAAGGCTATCGATTGACCATCTTGTTCCGCTTAACCAGGGTGGCTTGGACCTGAGAGAACATGGTTTGGGCTTGCCGAGCCTGCAACAGCTCCAAGGGCGCTCGGGATATGTTGGACTGGTATGTGCCCCGCCACGGGTTCCCCCCGTTGCTGCTTCTCAGAAGGTATCTCAAATTGGCCCTCCTGGCTGCTGAACAGGGAGACTTCCTGGATCTCCCCGTCAGGGACTGCACAAGGATTCCTTTCTCCTTGCGGGCAATTCCCGTTGAATATCCGCAGCCGGAGGAACTGAGGTTGTGGGTGACCCAACTGCCACGGTGATTGGGATGCGACGGGGTTCAACCGCATTGGCGCCCTTGGCCTGGAACTGCTTGCCGAGGTTGCTGCCGTCGAATTTCCGTTGTACAAAGAATGCGAGCGGAGCCAGACACGATGACGACCATTGGGAGCTGACGACCATGAACAACGAACTCAGCACAACAGAAGAAGACCTGTTCCGACGCGTGGCAGAGATCATCGAATCGGCCCGCAGCCAAGTTGTACGCACCGTAAACACGGCCATGGTACATGCCTACTGGCTCATCGGAAGAGAGATTGTCGAGGTCGAGCAGGAAGGAAGAGTCCGGGCGGGATATGGTGAGGAGGTCATTAACCGCCTGTCCGAGCGTCTTGGCAATCGATTCGGGCAGGGATTCGGGGCACGAACCTTGAGCCGCATGCGCCTGTTCTATCTTACGTTCCCCAGCGGTTCCTCACTTCTGACCGCTTCTGGAGCTGCCAACATTTGGACAGCACCGCTGACCCAATTGAGCGTTCCCGAGATTCAGACAGCACTGCTGTCCAAATCGGCCGATGTCGTGACGCCCGTTTTTCCCCCGCACCTCGGCTGGACCCACTACCTTGTCTTAATGCGTGTGACCAACCCTACCGCCCGAGCCTTCTACGAGATCGAGGCCGCACGGGAAGGGTGGTCCACCCGTGAGCTTGAGCGGCAGATTGGGTCTCTTCTGTTTGAACGACTGGCCAAGAGTCGTGACAAGGAGCAGGTTCTGGCCCTGGCCAGGGAGGGCCACGAAGTCACGGTTCCCATCGACGTTATCAAGGACCCGTTCGTGCTGGAGTTCCTCAACTTGCCGGAACGGCACACCTGGCTGGAACGAGACCTCGAGCAGGCCATCATCGAGCACATCGAAGACTTCCTGCTTGAGCTCGGCAAGGGGTTCTGCTTCGTCGCCCGGCAGAAGCGGCTCACGTTAGACGGCGACCATTTCTACGTGGACCTTGTCTTCTACAATCGTCTATTACGTTGCTTTGTGCTCATCGACCTCAAGCTCGGCAAGCTCACCCACCAGGATCTTGGCCAGATGATGATGTATGTGAACTGGTTCGACCGCTTCCAGCGAGCGGAGCACGAGCAGCCGACGGTGGGCATCGTGTTGTGCTCGGACAAGAACGATGCCGTTGTAAAGATTACATTGCCAAAGGACAACGAGCAGATATTGGCCGCCCGCTACCAGAACTACCTCCCCACTGAGGAGGAACTGCGCAGCGAGGTGGCTCGCAGCCGTGAAGAGATTGAGCATCGGATGGCCGTCGCGGGAAAGGAACCGGAGGGTTTTGAATGAGTATGATGCGGTTCCAAACCCTGTTCCCAGACGTAGCTGAGAAGAAGTGCCAGGCCATCACGCTGACCAATCACGAGAGTCTGCCCGACCGGACGTTTCTGTTCGTGGAGCGATACTGTGTGGAACCAGGGTGCGACTGCCGGCGACCGGTTAGAGCGCTGTCCCATTAGTGGTGCAGGGCCGGTCCCATATAAAGTGGACATTGGTTCCGTGCTCATCGGGGCCGCCCTTATTTGATTTCTTGTGGACCATATTAACAATGTAGACACCGAACTTCTCGGAGAAATACCAGTAGCACCATGATAGCCCTCCTGGCCTTGACGTCAAGGCAGGAGAGCACTCCGAAGGCAGCGACTCACTTCGAAGTCGCCATGTCGACTGCATCGCGACGTAGCGCAACATGCTGCTTCAACTCTAGCAGAGCGGCATCGAATGCGTCTGAGCTTACAGCCAACGGACCGATCCACTCCACGCCTATCTGTTCCAGAACATAAGGGCGGATCATGTCGTGTGCTGCTTGAAGCTTGACCTCGAAAGCCTCCGATGAAAATGGGCCATCGGCGAAGGCACTAACGTAGGCCCAATACTTCACCCCGTAGAGAGGGTCGTCGATCAAGAAACGGATCAGAGGCCATTCAGAGGTGACGCCGGACATATCGAGCGGCAGGGGCCCCATCATGCCACCGCCCCCTTTGAGTGACTCGTTGTGATCCCATGGAATCCAGTAGAACCTGCCGTTTTCCTTTGTGGTTCCATATAAATAGTAATTATGTGCACCATTTCCGTACTGATCCCAATCTTGAATAACTGTGTTAACGGCCAGCCAGTTAAGGAAGGTGTCGGCAGAAAATCGTTCATCCAACCCCTGACGCCAAGTTGATGCGTCAGTTCTATCAGCATGCAACGCTCCCATCGCTCCCTCGACATCCGACCAATCTGCCTTCTCCTCGTTGGTCTCTTTGGAGAAACCGGTTTCGTCGATGGTAATTCCGTGGGCCCAAGTGGCCTGCTTACCCTCGGGTTTGTAGAGGTTTCCTTCGCTCTCCCCGAAGATGCGTTGGAGCATCGGCTCGTCCGGAGTCTCCGCCATGGTATAGAGCCCAAGGTAGAGTGGACCCTGACCTACGTCGAGGTAGACCCGAACGAAGGTGCGGCGGGGAGTCGGGATCCCGGCCGCGGCGAAGAGGTCGCCCCCCAGCTTCTCGCGAAGAAGAGAGTCGTCTCTCGCATTATTGGCGAAGGAAAGCTTTTTAAACCCGAAGAATCGTTGATTCTTTATCATCGGATACTGGTCTTCAAACTGGTCAAAATCGAGTTTAAATGGCAGTTTATAGCTACCCATACCCCATGTTAATGATAGGGTGGAGTTGCCCTTGAATCGGAATCCGACGTGCCACCAGTTCTTGCCCTCAAAACCAATCTCGCACGGAGCCCAGATCGGGTTGGTCTCGACGATGTCACCACCAACACCGGGGCCACCAGGAGGGGCTGACTGCATCATGCAAGCCAGATAGGGCCCCATCTCTGCGCAATGCCCCGGCTTCTCCCCTTCTGGCGTTGGCATTTCACAGGGGTCTCCCGCAACGAGCCCAAGGCAGGCATCGGTGGCAGGAGGTATGATACAGACCAGAGTAGCGTTTCCCTGACAAGTGCCGGATGGGCCCATGGGGCCGGTTCCGACGCTACATTCATCTCCTGCCTGCTTCTCGGCACAGGCGGCGGCCAGAGGATCGTTCACTGGGGCGGAACCCTCAGGAATGCAGGCAAGCAGCCCCTCCCAGACTTCACGACACGTTCCAGCTATCGGGTTACCTTCAAATGTGGCATCGCAGGCATCGCCCTGGACAAGGGAGAGGCAAGCCTGCACCAATTCCTGCGGTACATCAGGCTGCTGAGGCCCTCCACTCCCAATCTCTCCGAATTCGCCGTACAAGCCTTCCATGTCGGCGAGGAGCGCTGCCCATGTTGCGGCATCGAATCGAACATCCATCCGGAGAACGGCGCTGTCAGGAAAGACAACCGAGTAGTCGGGAGCCACGTCGTTGCCGTGCGTTGCCTCAGTCCAGCCGTCGGGGCGTTGGCGCTCCTCCAGATGGTCCGGCGAACCCATCCGATCACCTCCCACCTCGCCCCCCGGGTTCACGTCCACGCCGGGCTGGAGCGTGTCAGAGCTGGTCTCATGCAGAGAGTCGGCCGCAGTCGCCCGGCGCCCCTCGGGGCAAGCCTGCACCAGCAGAAGCGACAAACCCAGAACCAACCTGGCACTCCCCTTCGCAAATTCGGTCAAACTCATCGCACCCTCCCCAATGTCGAACTCCGTGAATGCCCAAGATTGGCGATTGGTTAACCCCCCGCTCTCTTATCCTCTCCCTTTTTCTATCCGTGCGCTGCAGGATGCGCTTGAACTCGGCCCAAGTCGGTCAGATGATCCGGATGGGCCTGGTCGTGGGCTTGACCAGCGACGACACGGCCATTGATTCCTATCACCCAGGCAGCAACGCAGCGAACGCCCTCAGTCCAGCAACACGCTCGGTATGGGCTAACGCAAGGGACTGAAAGGTCGGGGATATGCGGGGGTCTGAAGCCACCTGGGCCCAGAAGCTGGCGGCAGCGTCGATGGCCGCCAGCGCGTAGGGGGCGTGGGCCGGGGAGAGCGAAGGCTGAGGGCATGGGAGGTCGGTCAATTCGTGGCGTGCGGTGAAACTGAACAGATACCCGATGGGCACATGTCAAGCAGAAATGGCCTGGAAACGGGCCTACTTTGGGATCTCCTGGCAGGAGTGCATTGATTCTCGAATAGTTTTGTCGCGACCGCGAGTATCCCTGAACCCGTCGTGTACCTAAACTCCGACGGCCCATGAAATCAGGGGATTGGCATGATCGTGTCATGGGCTCTGCCGCCTTGTGAGTACGGGCGGGCGACAAGCGGGACGGCGGCGGAACGCCAGGGAGGCGGGGAGCAATCCGCTCCGGCGCGTCCGGTTCCAATGGATTACTGCGGACCCGCTGGGGAGTGGCTTGACGGGACAGGACGCTTGCCGTATCAAGTAGAGGAGAGAGCGCAGGAGGGCAGAACAATGAGGAGCTTCACCGCAGTGGTTGAGAGGTGTCCAGACACGGGATTCTATGTTGGCTATGTTCCAGGCTTCGTCGGTGCACACTCTCAGGGAGAGACTCTGGACGAACTTGTTGAGAATCTCCGAATAGTTATCGCCATGCTGCTGGTCGACGGCGAACCGAAGTTGCTCACAGAGTTCGTCGGTACCCAGAACGTCGTAGTGGCCTGACCATGGGAGAGCTGCCAGTACTGAAACCTTCCTAAGTGGCCGCCATATTGCAAAGACTGGGCTTCGTAGAGGTCCGCCAGAGTGGAAGCCACAAGCAGTACCGCCACCCCGACGGTAGAGGAACAACGGTGCCATTCCACAAGGGACGTGACCTCTCCCCTATTCTTCTTCGGCAGATTGCCAAGGACATAGGCATGACGATAAGGGAGTTTCTTGCGGGGCTCTAAACGGCTGGCCAGATATCTCGATCCGCCCCCCAGCCGTTTACCCCGCCTTCGACGGCCCCGAGGGGCCCCTCAGGCCCTTCGAGGGGAGCGAGGCTCGTGCCGAGTCGAGGGGTAGGGGCGAGAATGAAGGTCACTGGTTTAGCTTCCCGCCCTGAGTCGGCCGGTCCCTTCTGCATCCGCTCAAGCCGCTGCGATAGCGTGTGCACCACCGGGGTGGCCCGGGCGGGCAACCCGCCCCAGCGTCCGTGGAGTCACCCGCCCTATCCCCGGGTGCAGTGTCCGGTGCACCAAAGGCCGTGGATTGAGGCTGGGCCGGCGCCACCGCCATCATTTCCTCACCACGGCCCCCCCAACGTCCTTGGGCCGGAAGTGTGTACATCTCGCCACATACTGCCGCTCTGCCTCAGGGCCAGCCATACGCCTACCGCGCATCCGACTCGGGATCGTCGAAATTGTGTGTTTCACCCCATGTTGCCATATTCGCCTGACACCACCATTTATAAAGACTTGGAGGTGACTCTGGCAACGGCTCATTCCCAGCATATTCACATATACAATTCCATGACGTCGTATCCCCATCGCCACGTATTCCACAAAAAACGACACTTGATTTTCCACTATTCCATCCTGCACACCAGCGCCCAAGCATTGACCTGCCTTGTTGCTCCGACAGCTTTCCTTCGGGGCACGGAACAATGCCTGTGTCCTCAACAACATCTACAGCATTTCCGCTTGAGCTGTCGCCGCACGAGAGTCCACTTAGGCTGACGCAAAATGCAAAGACGAACATATTTAGCTTGCCCCATACGTTATTCATTTTTATCCCCATGTGAAAGCAGACTACCAAACCAATACAGCATCATCACTCCAGTTCAGTTAGCAGAAATACACTATACTCCGAGTAGTAACACTCCAAGCTATCCGGCTCCTCTGCACACCCCATCTCAAGGTACTGCTCAACCATGCCCGCTACCATCTCCACCAGCTCCGAGTCAATCTTGGGTGCAGAGTCGGGATACTGAGGTTTCTCGCTCATTAGCTCCAACCGATCCGAAAGAGTCTCGAAGAGGGGTGGGCCTGGCTCCCACGTCTGATCGACCTCCGCATTTGGGGGCACCACGAAATCTGGCTCCGTGTCAGGTGGGGCCGACGCCCCTGTTAACCGTTGTTGGGCCGTAGTGGCTAGAATGAAGGGACAAAGCTCTCCGGCAAACGCGCAGGGCAAGGTACCGGTCCACATTCCATCCATGTACAGAGGACACACCAGCATCCCAAGGCTGATGTCATCTATATTACACTCTAAGGAATCTACAAGATCCCGAACTCCTTGCTCCGGAGCGTGAGCCTGGACGTCGGGTGTAAAAGCACCAACCACAAATATTATACAACATATAATCATTTTATTGGCTATATGTTCCCACCTGGCGGAAATGCCAGCGGCGATTCCAGACCCGGTATCACTGTAGATTGCCTTACCTACAGCGGGGCAGAAGCTTGTCACTAGTCCCTCCGTGCACATCAGCCATACACCAACGCTCTCCGACTGCGCCGGATTCGTGGCCTCAACGGCGAAGCTGTCGTCTTTGGCAGTCCCTGTCAGGCTCACAGAGAGCGAGAGACCGTTCACATACTGGGCAACATCTGTGGCGATGTCACTGCCTTTCGTACCTGCTCCACTTGGGAAGTCTTGATAGAACATGCCGGCACCCGCAACATAGATGACCAGTCGATAGGTGCCGATCCAACCGTTGGCAGCCTGAAGAAATTGATAGGCGTGAAACCCTGGTTCCGCTCGGCTGGAATAGCGAGGATAGATGCCGAACAGCCCCTCATCACTGAGAGTCGATGGGGCGATTCCAAGGTCGAAGTGGAGCGAAAGCCCTGCTGTTCCGTCCGGATTGCCTATCTCCGACTCAGGATCTGCCAGGAAGTAGCCTCGTACGATGTCGACCCAGGTCTTCGCCTCGGTTTGAGTCATCTCTGCAAATGGATTCACGTCATCCGTCTCAGGCATGAAGTAGTTGACATTGACAAACATGTCTTTGCGGAGTGGGTCTGCACCCCATCTCGACAACGAAAGATGGGCGCTCTCCGGCACCCCACCCGGGCATTGGTTTAGCAGCCCGAGAAACAACTCCTCCCCGTCACTCAGACCATCGTTGTCGGTATCCTTAGGGTTCCTGGTAATTCCGGTATACGGGCAGCTGTTCAGATCGGAACAGGTCATCAGAACGGCCTCAAGGGCATCTCCAACCCCATCGTCGTCGGCATCACTGCTATCATTTATGTAGACCATTGCGCTCCCTGAACGCACCAAGGTCAATTCGAAGGCACCGTCTGCATTCCGGTCCGTCAGGTACTTCGGCGTCACCAGCATGAAACCTCCGGTGGCCACTGTTGGCCCTGCTACACCACCTTGAGGTCCCCCTGTCGAATACGGCGACAGCGCCCACGAATATGAATCCGTGCTCCCGCTCCACGGCGACAAGCCGACAGGGATCACTGCCGGCCATTCGGTTCCCCCGGGGATCTCGGCCGTGTGCAGAGTCTCGCCAACTCCAGTGATGAGCCCGTTTTGCCCAGACGCTGGAACCTTGGTCACTCCAACCGTGGCCCCATACGGTGCATATGACAGGGAGCCCACCGTTGCACTGAGCGAAATGTCCGCCGGCACACCATCTACCTGGCTTCTAACAATGGCGACGAAGCGTCTGGCACTGCCAAGGTTGTTCACTACAGCTACTCTGCAGGACATGTTCAGGTGGTTGTCGTTGTAGTCCACTTGTACCCATGCTCCAGTTTCATCACATCCCGCCGTTGGGCAACGGAAGAGGTGGCACACCGGGTCCGACGTGCCTTGTGCCACAGCGTGGAAAACCACTTCCTGTCCGTTGGGAACCTCTAACTCGACGAAAAGTGCACTGGGAAACTCCCGCTCCAGAACCCTGTTGGTAGCGTTAGCCTCACCAACGCTACACAGCACCACAGCCATCACTACTAAGAGCGGAACGCGCCAGAGAAGTCTCCAGTCTCCAGTCTCCAGTCTCCAGTCTCCAGTCTCCAGTCTCCAGTCTCCAGTCTCCAGTCTCCAGTCTCCAGTCTCCAGTCTCCAGTCTCCAGTCTCCAGTCCTTTCTCATCCCTATCTACCCTCCCTGTAGCAGATACTCTTTGGCGATGGTACTTAGTCCTTGGGCCGAGTCAAGAGCAAGGCTGAAGATTTCTTGTCTCTTTTTGTCATCGGCTATTTGGTCTGCTTTCAAGTGGCTGAAAACTCAGGAGATTCTCTTTGTTGAGTCGCTGGACCCGGGATTAAGCCGCTTCATGCTCATGTTCTTCGGCGTTGGCGCGCTGCGTTATCAACTCCGCACCACCAGACAGTAGCTGCCACACCAGCACAGCTACGGTGAAACTACCCCTGTTTGCAGCGCCCATCACTGGCGTCCCCCTGTGCCAAATCACCTCTCCCGCCCCGGGAGAGGTCGGCCCGCCAGGGCCGGGTGAGGGCTGGGCCGGGCCGGGGGACGGCCCTGCGCCGCAGGGCCTGAGGCTACAACCTCACCACCACCACCGGCTTCCCGGACGGGGTAACGTCGCTGTGCAGACCGCAGCGCTCCTCTATGGGCAGGGCGTCGGTGCGACGGTCGAAGATCGCCAGATAACCGTGATCCAGGCTCAGGCTGGCCAGATAGGCGTCCAATTGCTTCAGCCCCTGAGCCAGAGGGTCCGGCTTACGGTCGGCCCACACCTTCAACTCGATTCCCTCGTGCTGCCAAAGCTGCTTGCCCGATGGAGCGGCAGTGTAAGGCCACTTCACAAGCACGTCGATGCGGCCTCGGCCTACGCCCACCTCTCGCTCAACGTAACCACCACCGTTGACTATGCGATGCAGCCACGCCATCAGAACAAGCTGAGGCGCTACCTCCCGATAGCTCCCCGAACCCGTCAGTACCTCGGAGTGTGCCACCCAGAAGTCCACGAACTCCCGCAGCAGCAAGTCCATATCCAGACGCCCGTCGCCAAGCACGAAGCGGCGAGGGTCGTGCGTTATCTGGGTCTCCACCGGCTGAGCCAGCACACGCAGAATCACTTCACGATAGATTGGAT
>Ga0302238_1001036_pt1 | contig 24452 bp, 14 predicted proteins | sample AAG_UR_Asn_MG_FD_193527 | JGI IMG/M metagenome (GOLD analysis project Ga0302238, IMG submission 193527) | Enriched activated sludge microbial communities from anaerobic digester in WTTP, New Holstein, Wisconsin, United States - AAG_UR_Asn | ecosystem: Engineered > Bioreactor > Anaerobic >... | reverse complement strand
GCAGAAGGGGGCGACCATTGGGAAGAGGTAGTCTACGAGGTATGTCCCGACGGCCCATGCGTTGATGGGCAATGCTCCACGGGAGGTTTTGGCGCCTGCGAAGCATGGGGGCCTGGCTGCCATGGTGCATGGGCCATCCGCTGCCCGATGGAAGGGGAGCCATCGGCCACTTTGTGTGCCTTGCGAGGCGAGGTTTGTATCGAAGAACCTGATGGGGCAACGTGCGGCCCATGGGATGAACTCGATTCCCAGGGCGCCCTCTGTCCGTGGCCGGGCATGAGGCGGTGCGGTGAGGGCGGGGTTCCGGAGATCTGCAGCGTTGCGGCCCAGGGGGGACCAGGAAGGTGGGTGGAGTTGGAGGGATGTTGGCCTGAGAGCCTCTGTCTTGATGGGGTCTGTGTCTCACCGATAGCGGATGAAGAGGATGAGAGTGACGAGCCTGGAAGCGGGTGCGGCATTTCCAGTGCGGGAGGCCGGGCGCTCCATGGCTTTTGGACAACACTGCTTGGGGTTGTGGCGGCGCTGGCGATGATGCGCCGCCGAGGGTGGAATGGATGACGCCGTTCTGTTTGTGGCAAGCAGCCCGTGACGGCAGTGTGGCCGCAGTGAAGCCTGGGTAGGATGACGCCGTTCTGTTTGTGGCAAGCAGCACGTGACGGGAGTGTGGCCGCAGTGACGGCTGGGTAGGATGAGGCCATCCTGTAGATTGCAATCACCAGACGACGGGACTGTAGCTGAGGGGCCGGAAATCCGTAGGATTCCCTGAGGGCCGTAACGAGAAGATTTCCTGAGGGGGTTAAACGAGAAAAGCCCCGGTTCGACTAGCGAACCGGGGCTTTTCTATTCAATCAGCCAGGAAACGGTAGAGACCTACCAGTCCCAATCCACTTCGAGTTCCACGGTGCCCCAGGCGGCAGTGGCGAATTCGGCCCAGGGGCCGTTGTCGCTCTGGCCGAGCTCAACGAGGAACTGCTCACGGGAGCCTTCCACGCCGCTGTCCATCTCGACGATGTAGAGCACGTCGCCGCAGAGGATCTCTTCGCCGTTCTCAAAGTCGACGGAGATTTCGCCGCCGTTGAGGGAGAAGTAGCCAACGAACTGTCCGTCGCCAGCGACGCCGTCCTGCGGACCGGTGACCTGCTCGGGGTCGTCCTTGTCGTTGTCGCAAGTGGCCTGGCCCCAGGGGGTGTAGTACACGCTGTCGGCCCAGGCAACGATCACGCCGCCGCGGTCGATGCCGACGCAGTCAATGTCAGCGCCGGGGTTACCGGACTGGCACTTGCCATCGGTGAGAGAGGGGTTGCTCAGGTCGTCAAGGACCTTGACCCAGAACCAACCGGACTGGTCGCCCACTTCGCAGGGGCCCACGGGGTCGGTACCTGTGTCGTCGCCGGGATCGGTGTAGTCATACTCTTCCCAGGAGTCGTCGTCCTCAATGACATCCTCATCCTCGCTGAAATCGCACCTGCTCACTGCAAAGGCGAACGCGAGGACCGCAACCAAAGAAAGAAACTTTTTCATGTTTACCCTCCAATCAGAGTTCATTCCAACCTTGGGACCATCGATTTTGGGTCGGACTTCCAGTTGGTGGGCGCAGTATATCCACGGGTCGGCAGGGTGTCAACCCTAACCCCCGCGAATTTTTAGCCTTATAAATGGGGGGCCATGCTTCTTTGGGCTTGCCGGTTACGGCTGGCTAACTACAGTTGGGGCCACGTTTGGAGGGACGGCATGAGCGTCTACAGGTTCAAGGTTGAGCGAAGAGACGGTGGAACGGCGGCCAGGGCAGGCATTGCGGTGACGGCACACGGCGAATATGTGACTCCGGTTTTCATGCCGGTGGGGACCCTAGGAGCGGTGAAGGGTATTGCTCCGTGGGAGGTTGAGGCCTCAGGTGCGAGGGTGGTTTTGGGGAACACCTACCACCTCTTTTTGCGTCCCGGGATGGAGGTTGTGGCGCAGTGTGGCGGTTTGCACCGGATGATGAGTTGGCCGGGGAGCATTCTGACGGACAGCGGTGGGTATCAAGTTTTCAGTCTGGCCTCGCTGAGGAAGATCGATGAGGAGGGTGTGACCTTCCGGTCGCATGTAGATGGTTCTGCCCACCGGTTGACGCCTGAGAAGGCTGTAGAGATCCAGGAGACGTTGGGTTCGGACATCATGATGGTGCTTGACGAGTGCCCGCCACCGGAGGCGGAGCGAGACTACGTGGTGCGTTCCATGGGAATGACCACGAGGTGGGCCGACCGTTGTCTTGCGGCCAGGCGGGGTGAGAACGCCCTGTTCGGCATTGTACAGGGTGGGATGTTCGCAGATTTGCGGAGGGAGCATGCATTGGAGCTGTCGCAACGGGGTTTTGACGGGCTTGCTATTGGCGGGCTGTCGGTGGGGGAGAGCAAGGAGTTGATGGAGGAGATGCTGGCTGCTTCGGTCAGTGGATTGCCTGAGGATAGGCCCCGCTACTTCATGGGGGTTGGTCGGCCGGGGGACATATTGCGTTCAGTTGCCCAGGGCGTGGACATGTTCGACTGCGTGCTGCCTACCCGAAGTGGCAGAACAGGGCTGCTGTTCACCAGCCAGGGGGAACTCTCGATTAAGCAGGCACGCTTCAGGCTGGACACTGGGCCCGTGGATGAGCAGTGTGATTGCCCGGTGTGTGCCCGGTTCAGCAGGGCCTATTTGCGGCATCTGTTTGTGGCGGGGGAGATGCTTGCGGCAGTGTTGAACACCATCCACAACCTGCACTTCTACCAGCGGCTGATGCGGGAGATCCGGGAAGCGATAGTGGCGGGCAGGTATGGCGAGCACATGGTTCGAACGCTGGAGCAGGTGGACAGGAAGCTTCCGGAATGAGGGGAGAGTTAGATGGATAGGGACCAGGGGGTTCGGGTACTGGAGATAGTCGGGGCCAGCGAGCACAATCTGAAGAATGTGTCGGTTGTGATTCCCAAGGAGAGCCTGGTGGTTTTCAGTGGGGTGAGCGGCTCGGGCAAGAGTTCTCTGGCCTTCGACACGGTGTACGTGGAGGGGCAGAGGAAGTATATCGAGAGCTTGAGCAGCTACGCAAGGCAGTTCTTGGGGCAGTTGGAGCGGCCGAAGTACGAGAAGATGGTGGGGTTAGCGCCGACGGTGGCCATAGAGCAGAAGGCTCAGTCTGCCAATCCCAGGTCTACGGTGGGGACTGTAACTGAGATTCTGGACTACATGCGTGTGCTCTACGCCAGGGCCGGGGAGCAGCGGTGTCACCAGTGCGACAGGCCCGTGGGAAAGCAGGACCCGCAGCAGATCGTGGAGCGTTTGTTGGGGCTTGGGGAGGGGGCAAACGTGATACTCATGGCTCCGGTAGCCAGGGAGCGTAAGGGCGAGTATCGGGTGTTGTTTGAGGAGTACATGAAGCAGGGCTTCACGAGGTTCCGTATTGACGGGGAGATCCAGCGGTTGGAGGAGGCCCAGGTTCTGGACAAGAAGCGGAAGCACAATGTGGACGTGGTGGTAGACCGGATCAAGGTTAAGGATGGGATCCGTGAGAGGCTCACGGACTCGGTTGAGACGGCTTTGAAGGTTGGAAAGGGGCACCTGGTGGTGGACACGGGGTCGGGGGTGGAGGGCGAGTTGAGGTTCAGCGAGTTGCTTCACTGCGACCACTGCGACTTGAGCCTGCCAGAGTTGTCGCCACAGCTATTTTCGTTCAACAGTCCATTGGGGGCATGTCCATCGTGCCATGGTCTTGGCATCTCTGTGGAGTTGGATGCCGAGAAGGTCTTCACGAACCTCACCGCCTCGCTGCAGGAGAACTTCAAGAAGCTCACCGTGATCTGGAAGGGGCGTCGGAGGGGCTGGGAGCGGCGCTTCTGGAGCGGGCTTGCCAACCACGTGGGTTTGACTCCGGGGACGAAGGTGTTTCAGGCATCGGAGGAGGCACTGCGGGGGGCATTGTATGGGGCCGGCACTTTTCCTGGACTGTGGGGGTTCGTCTCTGACGACATGGCGACGACCCAGAGCGAGCTTGTGCGGAGCTTTTACGGGCGCTATCTGAGGGAGAGTTCTTGCCGGGCATGTGGCGGGGAGAGGCTGAGGCCCGAGGCGAGGTCGGTGCGATATCAGGGGCGGGGCATATGCGAGTTGACGGGCATGAGCGCCGAGGCAGTGCTTGAGTTTTTCCGTGCTGCCAAGCCCCATGGCCACGTGGAAGCCATTGCTGCAGAGCCGACCAGAGAGATTGTGAACAGGCTGGCCTTTCTGGTTGACGTGGGGTTGGAGTACCTGACGTTGGACCGGACGGCGCACACGCTGTCGGGGGGTGAGGCGCAGCGAATTCGTCTGGCCAGGCAGTTGGGCAGTGAGTTGTCGGGGGTGATATACATTTTGGACGAGCCGTCGGTGGGGTTGCACCCCAGGGACAGTGTGCGGCTGGTGCGGACTCTGGAGCGACTCAGGGATCTGGGGAACACGGTCATAGTGGTAGAGCATGACCCGGAGACCATGTCCCATGCGGACCACATCGTGGATTTCGGGCCGGGCGCTGGGAGGCAGGGGGGCGAGGTCGTATACAGCGGGGACCTGCCGGGGCTGCTGAGGTGCGAGCGGTCTCTTACGGGCGGCTATCTCTCTGGGAGGCTCGAGATTGAGCGTCCGGCGCAGCGTCGGGGGGCGAACGGGGAGTTGAGGCTTGAGGGAGTAACCTTCAGGAATATCAGCGGGATGGATGTGGGGATTCCCCTGGGGTGTTTCACGGTAGTGACGGGGGTATCCGGGGCAGGGAAGAGCACTCTGGTGGAGGAGGTGCTTAAGCCCCTTCTTGAGTTCAAGCTCAATGGAGCCAAGGAGCAGGTTGAGGCCGAGGTGGGGGCCGTACGGGGCTTGGAGCGGCTGGACTCGGTCATTACGGTGGATCAGAAGCCTATCGGGCGAACTCCCCGCTCCAACCCGGCCACGTACACCAAGCTCTTCGACGCTATCCGGTCGCTCTTTGCTGCGACGAAGGATGCCAAGGCTTACGGGTACGGCCCGGGTCGCTTTTCATTTAATGTTAAAGGCGGACGCTGCGAGCGGTGTGAGGGGGACGGGTCGCTAAAGATAGAGATGCACTTCCTGCCCGACGTGTATATCCCCTGTCCGCAGTGTCTTGGGCAGCGGTTCAACGATGCTACGTTGCGGGTTCAGTACAAGGGGAAGAGCATTGCCGATGTTCTGGCCATGTCTGTGGAGGAGGCTCTTGAGTTCTTCGGGGCTGTGCCCGCTGCCAGGCGAATTCTCTCCACGCTGAACGAGGTGGGCTTGGGGTATATGGCACTGGGCCAGCCCTCCCCTACCCTTTCGGGCGGTGAAGCGCAGAGGATTAAGTTGGCCAGGGAGTTGGCCAGGACGGGTCGTGGGTCGACGCTGTACATTCTGGATGAGCCCACCACGGGGCTGCACTTTGACGATATCAGAAAGCTGCTGTCCGTGGTGCACAGATTGGTGGATTCTGGATGTACGGTTGTTATGGTAGAACACAATCTGGACATTATCAGGTCTGCGGATTGGGTTATTGACCTTGGGCCGGAAGGTGGTGGGAAGGGGGGCAAGATTGTTGTGGAGGGGACACCGGAGAAGGTAGCGGAGTGTGCTGAGTCGCACACGGGTCTATTCTTGCGCCAGGGCGGCTGGAACCAGCCCAGGAGCCAGTAGAGTCTAGACCTTATCTAACGCAATTGATGAAGATTCTCAACGGCAAGTAAAAACATCGATAACAATATCAACCAGGCCTTGGTGTCCAGGGGTCCACTCTTGGGTGAGGCTTTTGATGTTGTTGCGGTTCTGGTGCCAACGTCGGCCGTACTCAGCCCACCTGGTGAGGTTGTGAGCGGGGTCTTTGGAATAGAACTGTAGCATGGCGGCACAATCGGCTTTGAACTGGGTGATATTGGCTTCTTCGAAGGTACGGACGACGGCGAGGACATTTTCGGGGACGCTGTCTACTTCGGAGAGGGGGTCAAAGAGTTCGGCAAGTTTTCGTTGGGTGTCGTCGACGGCCTGGAAGGGTGTGCCTTCTATGTTGGAGGGGAGTTCCGCTGGGGGGATGTCGTAGAAAGCGTCTTTGTTGTCTTTCTGCTGGCCTTTGGAGCAGGAGACAAGGGTGATAAGGCAGGCAGCGAAGAGGGTAGCGGTTCTTGGGGCCATGAGGTTCTCCACAGGCAGAGGGGCCAAGGGGAAGAGGTAGCATTTTCGCGTGCGTGATGGAAGGAAAATGGGGAGGTGATAGGGGGAGGCCCGCTGCGGTTCCCGACCCGGGGAGGGGGGGGCAAATGGACTCTGTCACGCAGGTAGACAATTCGGCAACCCTCCTTCGCCAAGGCTTCGGCGGGCCAAGCTGGCGCCCCTCCTTCGCCAAGGCTTCGGCGGGCCAAGCTGTCAACCCGCCTTTGGCGGGACCACGGCCACGAAATGCACCCGGCGGACGTACCGGTCCCCGCCCACAGATCCGCCCCCAGGTGAGGCACGCCATTGTTGCCCTTTCTGGCGGGGGAATCTAAGATGGCGCCGACGTTTTCGGAGGTGTTGGATGCTGACTGCGGGAAGAGTGGTGCGTACGGGATTGTCTGGTGCAGGTGGGGCTATGGAGTGGGGGTGGCTTGCGGCTCTTTTGTTGTTTGTGGGGGCCTCTGGCTGTGAGGGTGGCAAGGCACCGCACGGGTTGAATTTTTCGGCTTTGACCAGCCGGGTGACCACGGATTGGGTGAGGGTGAATTCGCCCACGGGTATCTCCCAGAGGTTTGACAGGCCCCATTTGCGGGATTCTTTCGGGCGGTACGTTCATCTGCGCGGGGTGAACGTGAGCGGCAGCAACAAGTGGCCGGGAACGGAAGACTTCGAAAGATTGCAGCTCTGGAAGGATGGTGACGGGAAGTTTGTATCGTACGAGGGCAAGCCTTTTCCCATCGAGGAGGCCGACAAGCATTTCGGGCAGTTGACAGGCATGGGGTTCAACTCCATCCGGCTGATCATGAACTGGGAGGCCATAATGCCGGACGGACCGGATGAGTTGGATGAAGGATACCTGGATTATATAGAACAGCTAGTTACTAAGGCTGAGGAGCATGGGATATACGTGCTACTCGATATGCATCAAGACATAGCTTCGCGTCATATTTTTTCACGCTACAATATGAATCCTGTGGACAGCAAGGGCAAGAGATACGAGGCGGGGTCCATGGAGGGGATGTTGTTGGGGCTGCTGCCTGCTCCTGAGGTGGGTGAGAACAGCGGGGCTGACTATCGGGAGTACAACAATTGGTACCGTGGGGACGGTTTTCCGCGTTGGGTTGTAGAGTTGGTGTTGAGGGAGAAGAATCTGGATGCTGCGACGTGGGGCTATCCTAAGTTGCTTGCGGACCTCAAGACGACGGATTTGATGCCATTGCTTGGGCTGCTTCAGAAGTTTCTGCCGGCGGGGGAAGGTGGCGAGGAGAGTGCACTGGCGTTGCTTCAGGAGTTGGACGCTGGTTTGAAGCGGGTGCCGGACTTCGACATAACGGAGACCTCAGACATTTTGCCGTGGACGATGTGGGGTGTAAACGGTGCGTTGTCGTTGGACGTGCAGCGGATCTTTGCGACCTTCTTCGCTGGTGACGAGATATATCCGGAGTACATGGTTGAGGGGCAGAGCATCAAAGATTACCTGCAAGCTGCATATATCCGGGCTTTTGTTGCAGTTGCGGAGAGGGTAAAGGGCAGGAGTAATATAATCGGCTATGACCTGATGAACGAGCCCATAGGCTTCTTTCTGGTGATGTCTGCGGTGGCGGCTTACTTCGACACGGGGTTGGAGAGTACGGTGGAGGGGCTGTTGATTTCGCTGTTGGGGCCCACGGATGGGGCGGCGGTATTCGAGGTATTGTTGGCGCTGAAGGTACTTCCAGAGGACCGAAGCGACGAGACCCGGCGGAAGTGGGGATTTGAGGGGGCCAATCTTGGTGCGATGGTCGGGCTGAACATTGGTTTCGACAGCAAGTATCTTCAGGTTTTCTATGAGAAGTTGGGGAGGGCCATTCAGGAGGTTGACCGGGATGCCATTATCTGGTTTGAGCTGAGTTCGGGGCTCTCGCTGGTGACCGGGGATGGGGGAGTTCAGACTTGGGCGCAGAATCCCCGGAAGTTGGAGGGGGTGAAGCAGCAGGTATTCGCTCCTCACTGGTATCCGGACATCTATCCGTTCCTTGGAATCAATCAGCCGCCACGAGAGTTTAATGAAAACGAATGGAAATATCGAGATTTCCGGGATAATATAGAGGCAATTTATAATAAAAGCAGGTTCTCGCTTGGAAATATCCCAGTCGTGTTCGGAGAATTCGGAACTTACTTCAATTTTGACGGAATTGACAAGTCCAAGGCCTCTGACTACCTCATTTCTGCGCAGATTTTGGACAATTACTACCGTGCATTCGAGGAGTTGAATATCTCGAACATGGTCTGGTGCTGGTCTCCGGAGAACAGTCACGAGTATGGTGAGGGATGGGACCTGGAGGATTTCTCCATAGTGGGTCCGGAGCTGAAGCCAAGGGGGGAGTACGCTTATGTTCGGCCGTACGCCAGGGCCACCAGTGGCGAGCTGGTGCAGTCTCGTTTCTACGGTCCCTACGGGTACTTGGACCCTGAGAAGGGTGAAGCGCTGCCCACCGGGGAATTCTACATGGAGATGAAGTCCAAGGAGGTTGATGCGGCTACGGAGCTGTTTGTGCCTGTGCTGCAGTATCCTACGGGCTTTTACGTGTGGGTTTCGGACGGGCGGTGTTACTACGACGACGCGAGGCAGTTGCTGCACTGGTATCCCGACGAGGACGGGCCTGAGGTGACGCACTGGGTGCGGCTGAGGCCACCGAATCCAGCAGGGGCTGCGGATATGGAGGGGTGGAGCTACTTCTTCCGTGGCGACAAGGTACTTCAGAAAGGAGGGAGGTAGGCCATGAGAGGAAACTTCAGGGGGGCTTTGGATATTCTGGTGTTCGGGGCAGCGGCTTTGGCACTGCTGGGCTTTGGGGGTGATGCGCTGGGCGAGGAGGACATTCTGGACCTCTTCAACAGTGAAGAGAGTGAACCACCGCCGATGTTCGAGTTGCACGGGGAGTTTTCGGGATGGTGGTACTGGCGCAACGACTCGGACTTCGAGTCGACGATTCCGGCCTACGGGGCGGAGGGGCAGAGTGTGGGCCAGGCTTCCACGTTCTTTAAGCCTCAACTTACTTTCCGCACCACGGAGAAGATAGAGTTGTTCTACGAGGCGGAGTTGGGGCTCAATGTTTGGAGCAGGAACGATCCTGATCAGTACTTCGCCAGCGCCGACAACTATATGATAATGAAGCATCGTGAGTTATGGGCAAATATCGACATGGATCTCGCACAACTACGCGCGGGTTATCAGCGTCTGCGAGACCCTTCGGACCTCTTTCTTTCGCACTGGGCGGGGGCGGCGGTGCTCACACTGGGATTTCCAGCCCTGAAATTGAAGTTTATGGGAGGTCAGCTTCCTGACGATACTTTTGAGGGTGTGAGCGTATCCGAAAACAACTTTGTTCACGATAACGTAATAGCTGGTTTCGAGTTTGCGATGGATCTTCACGAGGGCACCTGGGGGGTTCGAGCTGGGGGCTACGGGATGTTCGACCATCGAATAGTGCGGCGACCGCTGACGCTCTTCACGCCATACCTGGGCGGTTTCTGGAAGAGTGAGAAGGTGGACCTGGACCTATACGGCCTGCTGCAGGCCGGCAGTTGGGAGGACAGCGGCGTTGCTCAGATTGACCAGTCGGTGTTGGCGTGGGCCGCCAGTGCATCGATGTTGTTGAAGACGAAGCACTTGGATATCAGGCTTGCCGGGTTTGCGTTGTCGGGGGACGACGACCACGACGGGAACCGGAACATGGGGGCCTTTTTCTATTCGGGGAAGAACAGCAGCCGAACGCTGATGATTACTGAGGACGAGCTTCGTGACCGTGGGAACAACTTTGACGAGGCCTATTCCGGGCGGTGGGGGAGCTTTTTCGTGAATCGGGCGGGGTTGTCGGTGAGTGAGGTTTCGTTGCGTGGGCACTTCAAGGGGCTGGAGTGGTTCAGGCCCGAGTTGGTGGTTGGTGCGGGCTTCACGTTGAACCCGCAGAACTCCTTTGGGCATCGTTATCTGGGTTTGGAAGGCGACCTGATTGTGCGTATCCAGATGGTGGAGAAGGCGGACCTGGTGATGGCGGGGCAGCTCTTCTTTCCTGGGAAGGCGTCGGCGGCGTTCATGCATACGACGGGCCCCGACGGTGTGGAGGAGCGGACCTTACAGATGCACGGCTTCCAGATCGGAACACAGATCATATTCTGAGAGTGATTGCCAACTGATTTTGCTGAGAGGCGTCCCCAAGGAGATTCGAACTCCTGTCGTCGGCGTGAAAGGCCGATGTCCTGACCGGGCTAGACGATGGGGACAAAGAATCAAATAGCATAGAAGCATAAGCCGAGAAATTCTCGACCAGCGTCCCCAAGGAGATTCGAACTCCTGTCGTCGGCGTGAAAGGCCGATGTCCTGACCGGGCTAGACGATGGGGACAATTCAATGACCAGTGAGCCGCCGGGGATTCGAACCCTGGACCCGCAGATTAAAAGTCTGCTGCTCTACCGCCTGAGCTAGCGGCCCAAACTCGGTGGCGGACACTAGCCAAGGGAGCAAGGGGTGTCAAGGATTTTCGACCCTCAACGGGCGAATTGCGCTATACTGCGCTGCACCGGCCTGGGGAGGGGTAGTTGATGAGAGAGCGAATTGTTGAAGCGGTTGTGAAGATTGCGGCGCTGCTGGGGTTCAATCCTGTTCGGGTGAGGTGGCGTCTTGGAGCGTGGCTTGAGCGGAGGACGGCGGAGGCTTCCGAGGCCGGGAGCAGGGTGAGGCACGCTGGGTATCGGCACGTGATTTGTCCCCATTGCGGGGCATTGCAGGACGGGGATTCCCGGCAGTGCGACAAGTGTGGCAGGCCGGTGGGTGGTAGGAGTCAGCACGTTCTGCACCGTCTTGGTCTGGCGCTACCGGGGTTCGTGAATGTCAGCACCATTATTGTCTTTCTATGTATAGTTATGTATGCACGTCTACTTATCGATATGGATGAGGCATCGAGCTTCTTTCAGTTCAGTGGCTGGACGCTGGTGAGGTATGGAGGGAACTTCAGGGCCTTGGTGCTGGAGTGGGATGAGTGGTGGCGGTTGGGCACGGCGATGTTTTTGCATGGTGGTTTGATCCACCTGTTGTTCAACATGTTTGCGTTGGCGCAGATTGGTCCTGTGGTAGAGGGGGCCATTGGCCGTGGAAGGTTCCTGGTGCTCTACGTGATTTCGGGGTTGGTAGGCAGCGGGGTGAGCCTGGTCTTCTTGAAGGGGGGCGTGGGAATTGGGGCGTCGGGGGCGATAATGGGGGTAATTGGGGCAGGGGCGGCGTTGGGGCACAGGCTGGGGACAAGCGGCGGGCTGGAGTTACGCAATCGGATGTTGCAATGGGCGTTGTACACGATGGTTTTCGGGTTGTTCGTGAGGGCGGACAACTGGGCCCACGGCGGCGGATTTGTTGCCGGCGGCGTCATGGGCCTGCTGCTCTATCCTGTGGTGGGGAGGGTTCGGCCCATGGGTTGGGCGATGCTGGCGGCGTTGGCGGCCTGCATTGCGGCGGCCATCTGGTTTCTATATCACGGCTTCGTGCCCACGCTGCCTGTTGAGAGGATGTTCTGATGGTTGTTGGGCAGGGTTCCGGGGGGGCATTTGTTGAGTACCCTCGGCTGTTGTTGGGGGAGTGGGTTGAGCGTCCGCACCGATTCATGGTGAGGGTGCGGCTGCTGGAGGAGGACGATGGTGGTACTCTTCCCGGGAGCGCCCCTGAGGGGGTGGGCTCGGTAGTCGAGGTTCACTCGAACAACTCCGGCACGATGCGGAGTTGCAGCGGTCCGGGGCGTCGGGTGTTGGTTTCTCGTTTGGGTGGAGAGGGCCGGAAGCTTTGGTACCGATTACATGCGGTTGAGGCGGGTGGCGACTGGGTTGGCGTGGACACTTCCACGGCGCCGGCGCTGGTGCGGGCGTTTCTGGACGCTGGGGGTTGGGGAGGGCTAAAGGGGGTCTCCTTTGTGAGGCGTGAGGTTGTAGTTCGTGCGGGGAGCAGGCTGGACCTGGAGATGCGTCGAGGGGATGGAGAGCGGTTGTACGGCGAGGTGAAGAACGTGACGCTTTTTGAAGGTGGGCGGCACATGTTTCCCGACGCCAGGAGTGAGAGGGCGGCGAAGCATGTGGAGGAGTTGGGGGAGATGTCGAAGGAGGGGATGGAGTGCTGGGTTTTTTTTGTGGTGCAGCGAAGCGAGGGCGGGGCGTTTTCGCCGGCGGACCACATTGACCCGGAGTTTGGCCGGGCGCTTCGCCGGGCGGTTGGGGCGGGGCTCAACGTTGCTGCGCTGGGGTGCGTGGTTGAGCGGGCGGGGGTCCGTATTGACCGGGAGCTTCTGGTGGAGCTGTAGATGCACCGTGCGGCGGGCCCGCTGCTGACGCTGGAACCGGCGTATCCTCTGCCGCACAACTGACGAGATGGGCTGACGGCCTACAGCCAACACAGGTACGGGGATATCTGGACCTTCCCGTTACGGGGCAGACGGCCGGTCAGGAAACGAAGTGAACATCACGGCCTTCGACGAGGGTCGTCGATTGAAGGAAGCTGCGCACCTCCTGTTTGGCTTTTCTCTTGCCCAGTGCCACGAGCATTGGTCGTGGGAACTGCTGCCAATCCTGATACCAGAGGATGGGGATGTCGAGGATGCGATTGCCCACGCGTCTTGGGGCAACGTCAACGAAGCCATGAATGGGGATGCCGTTATCCAGGAGGTGTGGAGCCAGGAGTCTGGCCACGGGGCCGGTTCCCCAGATGGTGACCCCATCTAGGACTGATGGGTGGATTCGGGGCAGCATGGAGGCTTTGAGGCGGGCCATTGCCTGGGGGCTGTATCGGGAGTCGGTCCTGGTGAGGCGATTGGGGAGGTCGGACCAGTGGAAGAGCTTCTGGGGCAGTTTTGCGAGGGCATGTCCGTGGGCGACTAGTCGTAACCAGAGGGAGTAGTCCTCGGGGGTTCCGTCGTCGACATAACCACCCACCTGGAGGAGTTGTTGGGTTCGCATAAGGACGGCGGGGTGGCACAGGGGGCTCTCTTCGAAGAGGCCTTGAAGAATCATGGGCCAGGTTGTGAGGCCGTTGAGCCAGGCTACGAAGGCATTCATGCCAGCCCCCGTGACGCTGGACTCTTTGAGGGAGACTTGGCAGTCAACTGCTGCGACGTTGGGGTTCTGGAGCAGCAGCGGCAGTTGCTTCTCCAGGCGACGTGGGGAGCAGGTGTCATCGGCGTCCATGCGTGCGATGAAGGGGCTCTGGACGTGTTTCACTGCGGTGTTCAGGGCTGTGACGATACCGGCATGCGGGATGGAGATGAGTTGGAAGCGTTTGTCTCCGGCGGTTGCCAGTTCTGCTACCTTGAGGGAGCCATCGCTGCTGCCATCATCAACCACCAGGCAGTTCCAGTCTTTGAAGGTTTGGGATGCGATGGAGGAGAGTGCGGCCGGGAGCAGTTCTGCGCAGTTGTAGAGGGGCATGACGAAGGTAACGGCGGGCACTTGGGCTCCTTCAAGTGGCGCTGGTCTTCATGAGGGCCATGGGCGGTAGCGTCTGCACTTGGCAGCGGTACGGCCTGCCGGGTGGGCCAGGAGAGCTATTGGCCCGGCCACCTGGAGCTATAGCATGCCACCGGCGGGCGAATCAAGGCCGGCTCCGCACGGTTCAAAACTGCTTGAAACGAAAGGGGTGATCGGTTAGTTTAGGAGGGCTTATGTGCTGCCATTTTTCGGAGCTTTGCGAGCCGGGTTCAGGAACAGGAGTTCGAAATGGTGATGACGTCCTTTCTTCCACAGCCGGGTACACGTTACTATGATAGATTTATAATCCGTGAGCAGGTTGGTCTCGGGCCAATTGCCGGGGTATTCCGGGCAACGGATACGGCGCTGCAGAAGGAGGTCATTCTCAAGGTATTCTACCCTGGTCTGGCCAGTGCCAGGGCGAGGGATGTCAATCTTTTCAGGATCTTCCGCGCCAGGGCCTTTCTGCACAAGAACATACTTCCTGTGCAGGAGGTTTTCTCCGGTGATGACTATCTTTTCGTCACCAAAGATATTATTGACTGCGTATCGCTACGTACACTGCAAGCCCTTAAGCGAGAGGCGCTGGAGCCTTTCGCCAAGAAGGAGATAGCTAATCTTATATTTGAGTTGTGTGAAGCTCTTAAGATGGTTCATCTGCTTGGCACAAACGGCAATCTGAAACCGGAAAACATCCTGCTGTCGGACGACGGGCTTCGGATCGACGATCCCTTCTTCCTGGTGGGGCGCAGCAGCGTTCCTCCGGAGCACGGGGTATTTCCGCATGCGGACCGTTACCTGGCTCCGGAGCAGTTGCAGGACGAGATGCAGGAGCGCAAGGAGAGCGACATTTATGCTCTGGCGCTCATCATGGGAGAGGTTCTGGTAGGCAAGCCCGTGAAGCCAGGGGTTCCTCTGAGTGACCAGGGGCCATTCTTCTCTCCGGAGTTGGACGACTTGTATATCAGGGCGACGGCGACGGATGCGTCGGCGCGATTTAACTCGGTCTCTCTGTTCTGGGACACTGTTCGGCAGGTCTTCAGGCTTCCGGCGGAGGAGTTTGGTCCGGGCAGGACGCCGTCGGCCTTCTTGCCCGAGGGCTATTCGCAGAGGGCCCGGGAGGCCAGGGCCAGTGTTGAGGCTTTCCCGTTTGCGCCGACGCAGACAACGGTCTTTCAGGCGGTGGTACTGCCTCCGGGTGTTGGTTTGGGTGGGTCGCCGGTCTCCGAGGCCGTTGCTGAGAGGACGACGGACTTGGGTGCTCCCAAGGTAGAGGCTCCCCCCGTCGTTGAGCCCCCCGCAGAGGTACCCGTTGAGCGGCCCATGGAGCAGGAGGCGGAGCGGGCAGCTGGTGGAGATTCTGGGGACAAGGAAGTCGGAATCGACCTGCCGGTTGTGACGGCGGAGAGTGGGAACGATGTGGAGGTGGCAGCGGTTGAGGAGGCTATTGGGACCGCTGAGGCCGCTGAGGCCGCTGATGTGGCCGACACGGGGGCAGAGGTTGATGCTGGCGGACTGCCGGCCATGGAGCTTCTGGAGGAGGAGCCGGCGCAGTTGGCGGAGGCCGCCGTGGTGCTTGTGCCCGAGGTGGTTACCGAGGGGCCCGTTGAGGAGGCTTCGGGGGTGGAGTTGGAGCCGGCCACGGATGAAGAAGAGGCCGAGTTGATGGCCATGCTGGAGCGTGAGGCGGCGTTGGAGGCTGGCAAGGCTGTTGGGCAGGATGAGTTGTTGTTGGTTGCTGCATCAGAGAGTGGGGAGCTTGAGGCCGAGGTGGACATGGCCGAGGTGATTCCTGCTGGCGAGGCCTCTGCGGAGCCATTGGAATTGGAGTCGCCATTGCCCCCCGAGGTGCCTGTTGGGGCATCGGGTGCGGTTGCCGACGAGAGCATACTTGCTGAGATCGAGCGGATAATCGAGGAATCCCGTGAGTTGGACTCGGTCATCGAGAAGATGGAGTTGAGTGCGAAGAGGGAGGGCCTTGTCCCCCTTGATGCGGTGAAGGCTTCTGAGGCGTTGGAAGAGCGAGGGGAGGCCTTGGGCGAATCCGGTTCCGGCGCTGGTGAGGGTGGTGATGTGGTTGAGGTTGAGGCCGAGTTGCTCGAGGGCGAGGGCAGCGGCGAGGTCATCGATGAGGCCGAGGAGGTCGACGAGGTCGAGGCCATGGAGGAGTTGGAGTTGGAGGAGGGTGACGATTCTGATCTTGAGGGGATTTCGTCAGGGGGCCAGGCTTTGGAGTCCGGCGAGTTGGAATTGGTAGAGAGCGATGGTGATGCCACGGTGGTTGGCCCTCCGCCCAGAATAGACCCTGTATGCCTTGCACCGGAGAAGGGATTCCGTAGGGACCTTGAGTATTGGAGCTTGCGCAACATAGAAGAGGACAGCGACCTGGAGGAGGTGATGGGGGCAGTTGTAGCTGCTGCCGCCAGGAAGGACGATGAGGATGACGACTTGCTTGTGCTGGGTGGAGCCGCCAAGACCAAGAAGGTCGAGGATGATGGTCTGGTGGTTGAATTGGGCGGCGAGCCACAGGTCAGGCCCGAGGTAGAGAAGAGCAAGGGAAAGGGCAAAGGAAAGGGCAAGGATAAGGGCAAGGAGGCGGGCGAGAAGCCGAAGAAGGCCACTGAGGAGCGACCTGCGGTGGTGGTTGCTCCGGCAGCGCCTCCCCCTGCTCTGGAGCGCCCGGTTGGTCAGGGCGCAAAAGTTGTTGCTCCGCCGGCGAGCTCTGGGGGCAACAAGTGGATATGGATAGTGGTGGTGTTGGTGGTGCTGGCTGGGGCGTCGGTACTTATTGCAACGCAGACCGAGCTATTCGGCACCAAGAAGCAGGAAGTTGCTGCGGAAAAGGCCAAGCAGGAGAAGGCCGCCGAGGATGCGAAGATAGCGGCTCAGAAGCAAGCCAAGGAGGCCGCTGAGCGAGAGGCCAAGGCTAAGGCGCTAGCGGAGCAGGCGGAGAGGGCGCGCTTAGAGGCTGTTGCCAAGGCGGCTCAGGCGGAAGCCGAGGCCAAGGCGCTGGCCGAGAAGCGTGCGATAGAGGCAGCGAAGAAGGAGCAGGAGCAGAAGGCGGCGGCGGAGCAGGCAGCGGCAGAGGCCGAGGCTAAGAAGCTTGAGTCTGCCAAGGCGCTGGCCATGCAGGCGTTGGCCCCAACTGTAGCTTCGGCAGAGAGACTGGGCATAGTCTCAGCCAGGGTAGCTGACCGGGTGGCCGAGATTGAGAAGCGGCTGGCTCAGTTGGATGGTCTGGAGGAGAAAGAGAAGGCCAGGCAGGCTGCGCTCATGGAGAGTCTGACTGGATTCAAGACGTCGGGGCAGGAGGCGGTGAAGGCCGCTGCCAAGGCCAGCCAGGGACTGGAGCAGGCACGAGAGCTTATTAAGAGTGCTGCCACATTTGAGGAGACGGGCAAGGTTGATGCGAGCCGTCTTGCGGCCATTCAGGCGGATCAGCTTGCGGCCCTGAGCGCGGGAGGCGTCTGGTTGGTGCAGTGGCGCGAGATGGAGTTGGAGGAGGTTCTGGCGGCGCTTGCGGCTGAGTCGAAGAAGTTGTCAGCCAAGGGCAGGGAACTTAGCAGGGCGAAGGCCGAGAAGGAAGCGGCCACGGTAGCCGACCTCTCGAAGAGACTTGGGGAGAGGCTCTCGCCTATGGATGGTGAGAAGAAGGCTGCACTGACCGAAGACAAGTCTAACTGGGAAGGGGAACTGCAACGGCTGGACGCTCTGGATGCAGAGGTACGGGGCTACGCTGCTGAAGTGGCGGCGGCTCTGGAGCTGAAGGCTCCGGAGGTTGCTGAGGAGGAGCCTGCGGGAACTCAAGAAGTGGCGACCCCGCTCACGCCGGAAGAGGCAGCGGAGGCCAAGAAGAAAGAGGAGTTGGCCAAGTTGGACAAGGCCATTTCTTCGCAGCTTTCGCAGCTCAAGAAGCAGCAGGAGGGGTTGAAGAAGAAGGCTGATGAATGGAAGAAGGCATCGGATTCGGCCAAGGAGAAGGAGAACCGTGATCTTGCGCTGGAAACGGAGAAGGCTGTGGTTGCATTGCAGGATGTCTCGAAGCTCTCAAGGGGTGGAGACTTCGACAATGCGAAGCAGGCATTTGACGTAGTGAAGGGGCCCAACGGGCAGTTGCTCTCCCAGGGCGGGAAGCTACTCTCCGAGAAGGTTGCAGGGGCTGCGACGGAGAGCAGCGGAAGCGACTCGGCAGTGACTCCTGGGGACGACGTGAAGAAGACGTGCCCTGGTGGGATGAAGCTGATGACGATTAAGGGCAAAGGGAAGGGGGCGACTTCCACTTCCTATTGTATTGATTATTACGAGTTTCCAGGCGCCGGGTCGAAGCCCAAGGTCAATGTGAGCTGGGAGGCGGCCAATGCGGCCTGCGCAGCGCAGGGCAAGCGGCTTTGCAAGAAGGCGGAGTGGTCGCGGGCCTGTGGCGGCAAGTATCCTTACGGCTCCACTTACGACCCTGAGAAGTGCAACACCATGGGAGCAGACGGAATGGATAGGCCCGTCGTTGCCACGGGCAGCAAGTCGGGATGCCGCTCTCCATACGGGCTGTACGACATGGTGGGCAACGTGGCCGAGTGGGTACAGGAGAAATCCGTCGCCGGTGGTGATTCGGCCAAGGGAGGAGAGGACGCCACCTGCTACAAGGCAGCGAGCCGATTCGGTGCATCGCCCACAGTGGGGTTCAGGTGTTGCGCCGACCCCAAGTAGTATTACTGGGTCTGGGGCACGGGGCATTCCGGGTGTTTCCATTAGCGTATCAAGCAACAATGGCCTGCGTTGGTATAGGCGCCACGGTTTTACTCACAACTGTATGCTATCTGGAAGGGACATATGGAAGCGTTGTTGACGGCATTAATGATTTTCGGGCTGAGGCTTTGTGACGTATCATTGGGCACTGTTCGTGTAATAGTGTCCATTCAGGGTCGAAAGTACCTTGCCTCTGCTATCGGATTTGTGGAGGTTTCCATTTTTATAACGGCCATTGGCAAGGCCATGGCCAACATGGACAGCATCTGGAGCACGCTGGGGTACTCTGGTGGCTTTGCGGTGGGCACAATGCTGGGCATTTGGCTTGAGAACAAGCTGGCCTTTGGATACCGGATGGTAAGGATTGTGACTCATGCGGACACTGACATTCTGATTGCCGATCTTCGTGCGAACGGCTTTGCGGTGACCAAGGTAACGGGCGAGGGGCGTGACGGGCCGGTGTCGGTCATCTTCACGGTGGTGAAGCGGCGGTTTGTGGACAAGGTTATGGCGCTGGTGAACGAGACCTGTCCCAGGGCCTTTCTCACGGTTGAAGAGACAAGGGAGACCCGAAGCGGGTTCTTCGCTCCGGTTATCAGCAAGCTGAAGTAAGAAGATGGACAGGCACGCGTGGAAACTGCTGGGGTTTGCAGTCATTGCTGCGGCAGTGTTTCTGCGTATTGGTGCTTTGAACGCCCCATACAGCAGCCAAGAATCCACGACCATCGAAGTAATAACGCTGCCTGTTTCGGAGATGCTGAGGGAAGTTGGGGAGCGTTTGCCATTCCCGCCCGGCTACTTCCTTGTTCTCAACGGATGGACGGAGCTATTTGGCGAGTCCGAGGTTGCCGTGAGAAGCCTGTCTCTATTGATGGCCCTTCTTTCTGCGGTTGTGCTTCTGGGCTGGTTGCGGCGCTACTATGGGGGCTGGACTGCTGCCATGACAGTCCTTATGGTTGGTCTATCCACTTTCCATATTAGGGCATCCACGGAGGCTATGCCCTATGCGATGTTCAGTCTTTGGGTAACAATCTGGCTATGGCTGTACTATAGATTCCTGCGTGACTCCGAAGCATCCCACAAAACAATCTTCCCTCTCGGTATTGTCCAGACGCTATTAATTGCAACAGACTATATATCCGCCATATTGCTGGCGGTTTCTGCTATTCACTTCTTCTTATTCGATAGACGAACTCCGGCGCAGACCCGACGATTTGCCTTTTCGCTCTCGGGGGTTCTAGTTGCTTCTGCTGCCTGGTTCCCTATATTTCTGGCCAACGTGCAGAGCCCACTGGCGTTGATGGGTGGCTCCGAGCGTGGGGACATGAAGTGGCTCTTTCTTGCTTTCAGCCCGGCGCCGGTTCATGTGTCTGGACTGGTAGCGTGGGGCAGCGGGGCGGTATGCCTTGGGCTTGCGGCGTACACTGTTTTGGGGGAATGGCGCAGACCGTCGGAGCAATCGGCGAACCAGTTGGCACGGGGTCCGATTCCGCTGCCTCTGTGGCGTGGGGCATTAGCGACGGGGTTGACGGTACTGTCGTTGGCGGCGCCGACGTTGTGCTACGTCGTCGCTCCGTGGTCGGCTGAGTTCCGTGATGCTCTTGATGGCCAGATGCTTAGGGCGGTAGCTCTTGCGGGCATTTTCCACTTCAGCATGCTTTTTTTGATTTTTATTAACGCCAACAGAGTGACTCGGAGCAAAGACGTTAGAATTGAATCCCTGGTTGTCGGCGTAGTTGTTGTTTGGTTGACAGGGACCATTGGTTTAGGGGCGCATCACGATGTAATGCGTCTCGTTTTTATTCTGCCGCTTATGATTTTGCTTGTGGTCAGGAGCTACGAACCACAGCGCATTTCCACGGGTGTGGCCATTCTGGCGCTGGTGGTTGCAACGATGACGCCGTCGATTCTGCGCAGTCCGGACCACTTTCGGCCGCGCCCGGATTTGCGGGCGGTTGCCAACGCCATCCGGCTTGCTCCTGGGCGAGAGAGCGATTCGAGGACTTTTGTATTGCCCATGTTCGAGCAGCGTGGACTTGAGCACTATCTTGGGGCGGGGACCACCAGCGGGCTAATGGCAGTGGAGCACATGGGAGGGGCATCAACGCTTTCCAGGCGAGTGAACCTTGTGCTGGCGGGCGGGGAACCTTCGGAGTGGGAGGGGCAGGTCACTGCTGCTGCCCGTCATCTTGGGCCATCCTACAGGCAGACTGGGGTTCGCTCTGCGGAGAACGTACTGATGGTCACTTTTGAGCGTTTGCCTCCCGGGATGCGAAGGGTCGACTAAGGGATATGGGACTGGGTTGTTCTATGGACGAAGGGGTCAGGGAGTCTGGTCTTGTGATGCTTCTCTGAAGATGTCCAGCGCGGCGGGGAATGGTTGCAGGGCCCTCTCGAAAATGCCAAGGGACCATGCAATGGCCATACCGTAGTTGGTAATGGGGACGTTCTGCCGACGGCAGTCTAGAATTCGGGAGAGCATCTGGCGGCGGTTCCAGACACATGATCCGCAGTGAATGACGAGGCTGTAGGGTGAGAGGTCTGTGGGGAAGTCCCGACCCTGGGTGTTATCGATTTCGAGTTTGCCGCCGACGTACTGAGTGAGCCAGCGAGGGATTTTGACCCTGCCGATGTCGTCGCCTATGGGGTGATGGGAGCAGGATTCGGCGATGAGCACCTTGTCGCCGGGCTTGAGGCGTTCGATGGCCGTGGCGCCGCGCACCATTTCGGCCAGGTCTCCTTTGTACCGCGCAAACAGGATAGAGAAGCTTGTCATGGGCACGTCCAGGGGAGTATCGGCCCCAACCTTGAGGAAGGCCTGCGAGTCCGTGACCACCAGTGCCGGCGGGGATTTGAGTCGTGCCAGTGCCGGGGCCAGTTCCCGCTCTTTCACGACCATGCACCAGGCATCGGAGTCGAGTACGTCTCTGATGGCCTGCACTTGGGGCAGAATGAGGCGTCCTTTGGGTGCCTCTTTGTCGATGGGGACGACCAGGACCACCAGTTCACCCTCCTGGACCAGGTCTCCCAGGATGGTTGGTGGGTTGATGAAGTCATCAGGGGCGGATTCGATGAGGGCTTGGCGCACATCGAGCACGCCTTGGCCCGTTTGGGCGATGGTATTGACGCAGCGCACCTGCAATTGGGTTAGGGGACCGGTGAGTTCTTCCGAGGGGAGACCCAGATCGCACTTGTTGAAGACGGCTATGACGGGCACTTTTCGGCCTGTGAACTCTGCGACCAGTTCGTTCTCGAAGGCGCCCCAGTTGTAATGGGTAGCGACGACCACGGCCACATCGACCCGTTCGAAGGCCTTCCTGGTCTTGGCCACGCGCATCTCTCCAAGGGCTCCTTCGTCGTCGATGCCGGCGGTATCGATGAAGAGCACTGGCCCCAGTGGCAGGAGCTCCATGGTTTTCTCTACGGGGTCCGTGGTGGTGCCGGCGAACTCCGACACGATGGAGACGTTCTGTCGGGTGAGGGCATTGAGCAGGGATGACTTGCCGACATTTCTGCGGCCAAAGATTCCGATGTGAAGTCTGAGTCCTCTTGGAGTGCTTTTCATTTCTTGTCGACCTTCGGTTGTTCGTTGGGGCTTCGGGTAGAGCCAAGCCTCATGACCCTTTCTGGGGAGATGAGCTCTTCAAACTGGCGGGATGTGAGCATGCCCCTTTCTACCACGAGGTCAGCCAGCCCTTTTCCCGTCTGAGTCGCCTCCTGGGAGAGCTCTTGTGCCATCTGGTACCCGAACTCTTCAACGAGGGCCGTGACCAGCGCCGTACCGTTGCGCGCCCACGCTGCACAGCGTTGTCGATTGGCCGCCATGCCGTCGACGCATCTTGTTGCCAGGGTCACGCAGGAGCGCTCAAGCACTCCAATGGACTCCAGCAGGGCATCGGCAATGAGGGGCATGAAGGCGTTGAGTTCGAGGTTTCCCATGCCGGCGGCGATGCCGATGGTTGAGTCATTGGCCATGACCTTGAGGGCCGCCTGGGCTACGGCCTCGGGAATAACGGGGTTGACCTTTCCGGGCATCAGTGAGGAGCCTGCCTGGACGGGGGGCAGAGTGATCTCTGCCAGGCCGGCTTCGGGGCCTGAGCTGAGCAGGCGCAGGTCCCCGGTGATCTTGAGTAGAGTAGATGCCAGGGCCTTGAGTATCCCGCTCACCTCAACGAGGGCATCGAGGTTCTGGGTTGCCTCCACAAGGTTTTCTGCCCTGGCAAGACCAATACTGGTGACGGCTCTAAGGTTATCGGTGGCGCGGAAGATGTACTTTCTGGGGGCACCGAGGCCTGTCCCGATGGCAGTTCCACCAAGGTTCACCACGCGCAGGCGCTCTTCGCACTTGGAGATACGCCAACGGTCTCGGCCCAAGGCATCGGCGTAGGCGCCCATTTCTCTGCCCAGGGTTGTGAGCACTGCGTCTTGGAGTTGGGTCCGGCCCACCTTCACCACATCGGAGAACTCTTGCTCCTTGCGCTGGAAGGCTTCGAGGAGTTGAACCACGGCCCCTTCCAGGCGCCTCAGTTGCCAGATTGCGGCCACTCTGAGTGCCGTTGGATAGGTGTCGTTGGTCGACTGGTGCATGTTGACGTGGTCGATGGGGCTGAGCAGGTCGTAGCGACCTGGCTGGTGGCCAAGCAGTTGCAGCGCCCGGTTAGCGATGAGTTCGTTGACGGCCATATTGGTTGAGGTTCCCGCCCCACCCTGCAAGGCATCCAGCGTGAGGTATTCATGAAGTGAGCCGCTCATGAGTTCGGAGCATGCGGATTCTATGGCGCCTCCCAGTTCCGGCGTCAGGTAACCCAGCTCGGTGTTGGTGCGGGCGCAGGCAGCTTTCACTGCACCGAAGGCTCTCAGCAGGCTCTCGTGTACTGGTCTGGCAGCGATGAAGAAGTTCTGGCTGGCACGGGCTGTGTGGATGCCCGTGAGGGATTCTTTGGGGAGCTGGATGGTTCCAAGCAGATCGTGTTCCGTCCTGAACTCCATGTTCACCACCTCAACTCTGCGTTGACCAGCGCATCAGGGATAGCCCTGATGCACGTTGCGCCTTGAACCGTGCAGTTGGGGCCGTTCTGGGGCGGACACATCCCAGGGGTGGCAGCGCGCTGCACGATGGTGCGGGACAGATGGACCACCACTCAGAAGTATGAGTCACGCAGTTCGGTTGTACGAATCTCCTCCAGGCGCTTAATGAGCGTACGTTTGAGCTCGCAATCCTCCATCCCGTCCAGCTCTTCCCGAATCAGCCGCTCACCGGCCTCTCTGGTCTCGGGGGATGCATAGTCGACCAGGTACTCGAGCATGGTCGTGAGGGCGTTTGGGGTGCAGAAGCGTTTTATGAAGCCGGGGATAGCGAATTCCATGAAGTGCTCACCGGTTCTTCCGAGCCTGTAGCAGCTTGTGCAGAACGAGGGAACGTAGCCATCTTCGAGGAGGGAGCGCATGACCTCATCCAGTGAGCGAATATCGCCAAGCTGGAACTGCTCTCTCTCCATGACCTGGGCATCCCCGACTTCGGTATAGCCCCCCAGCTCGATTCTGCTTCCTGCGTCAATCTGGGATACGCCGAAGGACATGACCTCGCGGCGCAGTTCAGCATCCTCCCGAGCAGTCAGGATGAGCCCGGTGTAGGGGACGGCGAGGCGAAGGGTAGCGACCACTCGCTTGAAGTCATAGTCAGAGACCATGTACTTGGAATCGAGCATCACGCCGTGGGCCGGTTTGATTCTGGGGAAGCTGATGGTATGGGGCCCTACCCCGTAGTGTTTCTGCATGAAGAGCGAGTGGGTAACGAGGCCAAGGACTTCGAAGCGCCAATCGTAGAGACCGAAGAGGGAGCCAATGCCAACATCGTCGACGCCGGCTTCCTGTGCTCTGCTTAGGCCATCGAGCCTGTAGAGGTAGTCTCCCTTGCGGGTGTTCTTGGGGTGGACCTTGGCGTAGGTTCCGTGGTGATAGGTCTCGTGGAAGATCTGGTAGGTTCCTATTCCTGAGGCTTTGACGATCTTGTAGCCCTCGTGGTCCAGGGGGGCGGCGTTGAT
>Ga0302238_1001032_pt1 | contig 24565 bp, 17 predicted proteins | sample AAG_UR_Asn_MG_FD_193527 | JGI IMG/M metagenome (GOLD analysis project Ga0302238, IMG submission 193527) | Enriched activated sludge microbial communities from anaerobic digester in WTTP, New Holstein, Wisconsin, United States - AAG_UR_Asn | ecosystem: Engineered > Bioreactor > Anaerobic >... | reverse complement strand
GGAACTTCGAGAACGACCAGCTTATCGAAGGCGTCGACGGCTACGGGCCCAGGGTGGTCAGCTTCGGCAATATCCTCAAATACGGCATCTTCCCCCTGGCTGAAATCCTCAGCGACCTCACCTCCGTTGGCGAAGCGGCCATGGGCAGTGCTGTGGAGCTGGAGTTCGCTTGCCTGGTGAAGAGGTGGCCACGGAACAACGAAAGGCCGCTCTTTGCACCCTTGCAGATCAGACCCGTGAACGTCAGCCTTCGCTCCATGTCCCTGGGTGTTGACCCCGAGAAGGAGCGAGACAAGATCCTCATCTTCGGCTCCGAAGGCTTGGGCAACGGCAGCATCGATGATGTGGTTGATATCCTCTATGTGAAGCGGGAGACATTCACCCCAACAGAAACGCTAAAGATTCAGGAAGAGATAGCCTCTATAAATCTGGCCATGCGGGAGGAGAACCGAGGCTACATCCTCATTGGCCCTGGACGCTGGGGCACCAGAGACCGGTTCCTGGGCGTCCCCGTTCTGTGGCAGGACATCAGTCAGGCGAGACTGGTTGTTGAAGCAGACCTTCGGGACTTCCGCATTGAGGCATCCCAAGGGACCCACTTCCTGCACAACGTCATGGGCATGAACGTGGGCTACCTGAAGGTCCGCTTCGACCTGGAAAGCAGTTTCATCGACTGGAACTTCATTTCGCAGATGGAAACCATCCAGGAGACGGCCCACTGTGTCCTGGCAAGATGCAAGACTCCCCTGCCTGTTAGAATGGACGGCAAAACCGGCCGCATCGTGGTTCTCAAGGAGCCCGGTGACCCGCAGGAGCAGGATCCGGACTTCATACCGCTTGACTCCGATGTAGGCTGGGAGTAGCGCTTTCCCCGCAACACTCGGAGGCGTCATGAGCGAGGAACAAGGCACTTTCGTACCCGTAGGTGAGACCGAAGAGCGGATGTTCGGACCCACAGCAATGCTTCTGTGCGGACTGACCGCAGACCAGCAGAACCTCTTTTCGCAGACTCTTGGGGCAAACGGGCTGGGAGGGATTCCGCTCTTGTGTGCTCTTCGAGACGACCTGGGCCGCACCTGCATGGACCTGGTGACCAGCGGCCGGCCCCGTGGCACAACATCAGACTTGCCAAAAGCAGTCGTCGTCTCGGGACTGCTGGAAAAAGAGCTGCATGCAGTCATGGCCTGCTACCGAAAGGCCTCCCTGCCAAGACCCCTCTGGGCAGCGCTGACGGAACACTCACAGGACTGGAAGCTCGGCGCACTGATCTCCGAACTGGAAGCTGAGCGTCAGGCCGTGGCAAAAGCACTTCAAGAGGAATCGAGCAAACAAAAATGAGATACCTCAGAAATCTCGCCGGCAAGCTGCCCAGGCTCCTGGCCCTGGTCATCCTCGCCGCTGCCTTCTGGATCGCAACCGGAGGCCAGCTTCGCCCCCCGCCAAAGCCTGCCACGGACATAGCCTCCGTCCCCCTGGATCGGGTCAAGTACCTCTTCCCACAAGCTCTCTCCGTGGAGCGAATGGAAGACCCGAGCCAGGCTTCGCCCGTCAAGGACGCTTCGGGCACACTTCTGGGCTACCTTCTGGCTACTTCGCCCTACAGCGACAAGTTCATCGGGTACGGTGGAACGATACCGCTCCTCATTGCCCTGGATACCAACATGCAGGTCACCGGCCTGCACCTCCTGGCCAATCGGGAGACCCCATCCTTCATTGAGGGCATTGCCGAAGAGGGCCTTTTTGACCAGTGGACCGGCTTGGCCCCGAGAGAGGCCGCCGAGAAGCAGGTCGATGCAATCACCGAGGCTACTCTAAGCAGCAACGCAGTGATTCACGGCGTCTCAGCCAGGTTGCAACTTCTGTCCAGCGGGCAAGAGGCCGCCACGGGAATCGCACTCAAGGATTTGCTGGGCTGGAGTGCTGCGGCCCTGCTTCTGCTCTTCTCCCTGGCCAGCTTCTTCCGACCCGCCAGGTTCAAGAAGTATCGGCCCTACCTACTGGGCGCCAACGTCATCATCCTGGGCTTCTATCTTGGCAGCTTCCTCTCGCTCTCGATGTTTGGCAACTGGCTTCACAACGGTGTGGCCTGGTGGGTGACCCCGGTCTCTGCAGCCTTGGGGCTGCTGGGACTGCTGCTGCCTGCTGTGACCAACAAGTCCTATTACTGCATTTACGTCTGCCCCTACGGTGCGCTGCAAGAACTGGCGGGCATGCCCCTCAAGGGGCGCTTCAAGATCCCCGCCAGAGTGGAGCGCTGGCTCAGGCACGGCCCGAAGCTCTGGCTTACCCTGGCCCTGGCTTCTCTGGCTCTGGGAGCGGGCTTTGACCTGGCCGACGTCGAGCCCTTCGCTGCCTTTCTTATCTCCTCGGCCTCGGCCGTCGTGCTCGTTCTTGCGGGCACCTTTCTTGTCCTCTCGTTCATCGTGCCCAGACCATGGTGCAGGTACGGGTGTCCCACGGGGGAACTGGTTGAGATTTTCCGACGTCCGGCTAGCAGTGGCCTTGAGCCGACCACAGTCCAACGACCGGTCCCACCATCGGGAAACCCTCCCACGGTGACCAAGGTGAACAGTCCATCGGGGTGTAACCAATGAAAAGCAAAGATGCCGTAATAGTGATTCTCTCCCTCCTGGCCTTGGCGCTGGTGGCGAAACCCCAGGTGGAGCAGTGGCTGGGTGATGAGCTTCGAAAAGAGGGAGCCATGGAGACGCTGGCCCAGGGACAGGGCGTCCATGCCCTCTCGGGCGATCCTGTTGAGCGCGACCTCCTGGATACCATAATGAAGGCGGGGCTTGCGGCCTACTCCGTACGCCAGAAGCGCCCCTGTTCGCTGCTTGTAACCCAGGAACGCCAGAAGATTGACCAGCTTGGCAAGGTGCTGGGCAGCGACGAAGCGATTTTGCTTCAGAACGCAGCGGCCATAATCGTCGTCACCGCGCTCCCAAAGAGAGGAGCCGGCGGCGAGAACGGCTCGTGGCCCCTTGACTGCGCCGCCTCCACCCAAGCAATGGTCTATGCGGCCGCTGCCCAGAAACTGGGCGCATCGGTTATCCCCCTCTGGCCAGACCAGGAACTGGTCGGCAGCGTCTCGGAGTTGTTCGAACTGCCGGCCATGGCCACCCCATTCTCGCTTCTGGCAGTAGGTGGACTGCTCCAGAAGGACCAGATTCGTGAGGACCTCGACCTGGGAAGAATTCACTGGAATATCTGGTAACGCTTGTAGCGAAGATGTGGTCGAATCGCACCGCCATTTCGGGGAAGCCACCCCGAACACCTGCCATCCGTTTTGACATCGGCCGGCTTTGAGGGTACAGCCGGATGGGCTGAGTCCACTCTTTTCGGGAAAGGTGCACCGTTGATCCTCAAGATGGCCATGGCAACACTGTCCGCCTTTCTCCTCTTCGCATGCTCGAAAAGCGGGGATGGAGAATCCTCAGGTGGAAATGCCCAGAGAGGAGAAGACCAAGAGACAGCGTTGACCGGAATCCCCGCCCCCCGGGGGTTCCCAGCGCCAGGGCCTAACCCCCAACCCGAAAGCAGCACACCGGGGGCCGCATGGTTCGGCACGCGAGACAAGGGGTTGGTGAAACTCGACGGCAGGGGCTTCTCTCACATCATGGTGGCTCCGCAGTTCGTTCAGCAGATCGTGCCGGCGATGCCCGATGGGCTCTGGGTTCTTGCCCAGTACCGGCTCTTTCTTGTTCGTGGCGAAAAGGTCACCCCCGTAGAGTCCGACCCCACCTGGGGCCCCATGGAGCGTATCGCCGCTGGGCAGAAGGGCGAGGTCTGGAGCGTGACCGCCAAGAAGATCGGCCGCTTTGACGGGGAGACCTGGAGCTACCTGGACCGTTCGGAGATAGCCCCGGGCAAAGAGCTGTTAACCATAAAAGATATGGATGTTGACAGTTTTGGCAGAATATACATATGCTCGAAGAGCGCAATATACATACGAGTAGACGGTGAATGGCGGGAGGTGCTGCTGGAGCTGGCACCGAAGGACGTACTTGGCGGACTGGCGCTGTTTCAGGATGCCAGTGCGTGGATCTGGACGAGGCAGGAGGTTTTCCATGTGGGCCGCACCCGTTGGGAACCGATGTACCGCCAACTGGTACCGCCGGGGCTGCGCCGGCTTAACGTATCGGGAGATGGCGCCTGGTTCCTGGAGGATGGTCTCGTGTTGCTTCAAGGCGACCTTGGGAAGCAACCGTGGCCCAGGCTCGACCTGACTCAGGAGCCGGCTCTTGCCAAGCGGGTGCGCTCCTCTTTTGTTGACTCGGGGAGCAGGGTTTGGATGGGGACGGACACCGGGGTGGTTATTCTGGACAGAGATGGCCTGCTGAGCTTCTGGCCCAAGGGAGATGTGCCTCTTCTGGACAGCGAGGTTCGGGCCATCTACGTCGAGGGCTCGGGCCCCGGATTGCCGGCGGTGGGCCACTGACCAGCCGTGGGGCCCATGGCACCGCACACCCATTGTTGGAGAAGTGTTAAGATACGTTAGCATTTGTGGCAGGCCGCCTCGGCCTGCTGTAGAATCGCCTCTTTCATGGGCTGGGATGGCCCCTGGTTTTCGTCCCATCCCCACTGTGACGCTTCGACATTTTTGCCTGCAGTTCGGAGGGGCAAGCCCCCCCGCGCTGGCCTTCCTCGGAGGTTTCATGGCCATAACACCGGCGCCTTGGCTGTTGCCTTGCCTGTTGGTCTCTATTGCTGCCTGCTCCAGCACTCCCGTTGAGAGTCAAGAGAGCGTCCAGGAGGGGCTGGATCACCTATTTGTTCAGGATCGTGTCGTTGACATAGCCTTCGAGACTCCGTCGGGCTTCCAGGCCATAGTTGATGCCTACCTGGCCTCGGGGAAGAGCCAGTTCTTCGACTGCGGCTTCACCTTCGACGAGGAAGAGGCCCTGGAGTCCGTGGGGCTGCGTCTCAGGGCCCCTAACTACAACGGCCCGGGCCGCCTGGAAGAGAAGTATGCCCTGAAGGTCAACTTCAACTACTTCGACGGCCCGCGTTTCCACACCCTGGACAAGCTCTACCTCAGCAACAACAAGAGCGACCCTTCGCTTATGAGGGAGCATCTCGCTGGTGCTATCTACGAAGCCATGGGCGTACCCACATCGCGGACGGCTTACGCCTGGGTCAAGGTCGATGGCCAGGATATGGGCCTCTACACCATGGTTGAAGAGGTCGAGAAGCGATTCTTCAGGGCTCGCTACGGCAACGCCGACAATGCCGACGACGGCAACCTCTACAAGTGCGAGGTTCCTGGATGCGATCTCACGTTCAAAGGCAGCTCCAAGGAGAACTACCTGGACCTCACGTGCCTGGAAGATGATGGCTGCGGGCTGGTGCTCAAGAGCAACGAAGAGGATCCCTCCAAGAACAATTATGGCGACATCGTTGAGCTCCTCGACCTGCTCAACAACACCCCGGACGACCAATTCCAGGAGGCCTTCGGGGCCCTGTTTGATGTGGACTCTTTCCTGCGCTATCTTGCTGTGGCCGTGACCATCGGTGACTACGACGGGTACATTGGAGCTATCGATAACTTTTATCTTTATTTTAGAGAAGATGTCAGAAAGTGGATTTTTATACCGGTTGACCATCGCAAAGCCTTCGGTATCAAGGGGTGTGCCCTGGGTGAGCATGAAACGGGCGTGGGAATTCTCTCCCCCGAATGCACAGCGGACAGCCGGCCGCTCGTCGAGCGAATCCTGGCCGTGGAGAGCTGGCGGGTTCAGTACATCGCCTACGTGAAGGAGACGGTGGAGATAGGGCTGGATCCCGAGTGGATCGCAGCGCAGGTTGCCTCCTGGGATGCCCTGATAAGGCCACTCATCTCCGCCGATCCCAACGCGTTGGTAACCCCTGAAGAGTACGAGGCCGCAATCAGCGCCGAGGTGTCGGTCAGCAAGGATATGAACCTGCTGGAGTTCATTAACGCCAGACGAGATTTTCTCAAGCAGCAACTGGAGGAACTGGGCGCATGAAAAAGAACTTCTATTCATGGTTAGAAGGTTGCCCACAAAGAGCCACCGTCCTTCTCCTGGGGGGGCTGATGCTCCTCTCCACTGCCGCCATGGCCAAAGAGAGCCCACCGAAGAAGAAGGCCGAGAAGAGCAGAGAGAAGGTCGAATTCAAGGCGAGCCTGCACACCCGCCTCAGCGTCACCGATGAGGCCGATGCTCCAGACGGAGCCTTCGAACTGAACCGGGCACGCTTCGGCGTGACTCTTCGTCCCCTCAAGAAGGTAACGGCACAGGTCGAAGGGGCCTTTGAGGAGGTCATACGTTCAGGCAGCGACCGCTCCTTTGCCAGGGACGCATGGGTGCGGATTGAAGTAGCCCGGTGGCTGGAGTTCAAGGCTGGTCAGTTCAAGAAGCCTTTGAGCGTCATGGAGAACACCGGAAAGGGGAGCCTCGCTCTAGTGGAGCGTGGAAGCACCAACAGGTACATCATCAGACAGCTGGAGTGGGGCAGCAGGGACATCGGTTTGCAGGTGAGCGGGAGAATATGGAAAGGTGCCAGACTGGACTACTTCCTGGGCGTCTTCAACGGCGCCAAACTGCCCTCGGACGAGCGGGATCCCAACGGGGCCAAGGACATCGTGGGGCGTCTGGAAGGGGAACTCTTCGATGGGTTTCGAGTTGGTGCGTCGGGCGTCATGAAGAGCATCGATGTTGGTGGAGCCAACGCCGAGGAGATGCCGGAAAGGGCACTCCTGGGCAGCTTCGACCTCCGCTACAAGAAGCGAGGGGGTTGGGCCATGGCCGAGGTACATTATGGGGAGAACCACATCATATCCAACGCTCCGGGGCTTCTGGGAGCGGTGGTGGCAGGTGCGTGGCGCATTGACGTTCCATGGTGGGGAAGCGATGGGGCCATTGAACCGGCGGTGAGAGTAGAGTTCCTTGACCCGGACCTGGAGAGCGAGGGCAAGATGCTCGTCTTCTCCGGGGGGGTCAACTTCTGGCTTGCCGAGGGCCTGAGGGTAATGCTCCAGGGCGAGTGGCTCAACCCCGACGATGAGCTGTCGGGGTTGTGGCAAGAGACCATGCGGGGATGGCTGCAGGTGGCCTTCGATTACTGATTCACCGGAGTTATTGTCGTGACACAGTGGGATTGGCTTACAGGACGAGAACGGCTCTGGTGGCGCATATACCGCCTCCGGTTGCTTCCAGGGCTGCTCATCTCGCTGCCTTTCTGGTTCATCATCTGCTGGTATCTGCTCTTCGCCTGGGCCAACCACGAAGGCCACAACAAGGCTTCCAAGGGCAAGCGGCCACTGACCCTCAGCCTCTTCCACCTGCGACTCCACGACCTCATGAGCCGTGACTGGCGTCGGATAAGCCAACCCGACGCAGACAAGAACTCGCCCCTGCCCACCTACCAGCTCTTCCTGTCAAACGAGGCCCTGGACAGCCTTGACGGCAAGGGTCCGCCCAAAGAGGGCAAAGGGCAGTACGAAGAGGGGCTTGTCCGAGGCGACAAGCGATACATCAAGGCCCGATTTCGCTACCGGGGAAAGAAGCACTGGAACTGGAACTACGCCCAGAAGTCCTGGAAAGTGCGCCTCGATGAGGAGTTGCTCCACGGCCAGAGGACGTTCAGCTTCATCAACCCGGTCCATCCCGTACCCTTCGGCGAAGAGTTCATCCTTGACGTAGCCCGGGACAACAACCTCCTGACGCCCGACTACCACCCTGTCAGGCTCTTCCTGAACCGGGCCTTCATGGGGATCTACTACTGGATGGGCCAACCCGATGAGTGGCTCATTCGCAGTGCCCGACGTGTCCCCGGTTCTGTCTACTCCGGAAACGGCGCATCTATTAATGAAGAGATCGGGCTCTCGACGCTCTGGTACGCCCCCTCTGCCTGGAAGAAGCCCGCATCCCGCACTGCGCTGGAACAAGGCAACAGGTTTGAGCTTGAGCACCTGATATCGTCCCTCCAGGAGTTGGGCAGCGTGGAGTTCTCCGCCTTCGCCCACGAGTTCTTGAACCTCGATCTGTTCGCTCGCTTCGACGCTATCGATGTCCTCTTTGGCGGCAACCAGCATGATTTCGACCAGGACCACAAGCTCTACTTCGATCCGTACAAGGGCCGCTGGGAGCCAATCGCCTGGGATTTCCGCGGCTTTGAACACCGTCCAGCGGTCAACCGTTCGGAGAACCCATTGCAGCTTCGTCTCAAAGAGCTGCCTGGATACCTCGACATGCGCAATCGTCACGTATGGGAGATGCTGCACGGGCCCTGTAAGCCAGCGGAGGTTGACTGGGAGATTCGGCGCCTTGCCAAAGAACGAGACCCCGATTTCGCCGCAGACCCCTATTGGGATGCCTACTCACAACTGCCCGAAATATCGCGCTATTTCCGCCAGATGGTGCGGCCGCTGACCCCAGAACGTTTTCAGGCGGCTTTGGATTCGATGCTTGGTATCTACAAGAAGCGTATCCACTACCTCCAGAACCAACTCTCGGGGGCCTCGGTTTCGGCCCGGCTCTGGGGAGCAGGCCGCCGCAACCTGCGCATCGCAGTCAACGGCTGGAACGGCGTGGAGCTCGAGCGAATAACGGTGCTGGGCGACGGGGGGGAGTACATTGGACCGGACCGCCCCGCCGATTGGCGGCAGTGGCGAATCGTCGCCGACCTCAACGACGACGGCGTCGCCGACCCCGACGAACCTTCCTGGGAGACCTCCCGGCAAATAGGAGAGCCTCTCTTTCCCGGCACCATACTCACGCCCAGACCCGAGCCGAATCCATCCCATGGCCTCGTCAGGCTGCTTCCCGAGGAGCGATCCTATTCGTTCCTGATCACGGGAAGCAGCGGCGAGACCCCACGACAGATCTCCCTCAACTTTGTGAACCGCGTCACTTCGGAATCGTTCACTCTCATCGCCGACGGCGGTTCGGGGTTGGGCAAGGCCGACGGCACCCAGGCCAAAAGCCTCCTATGCGACCAACTGGGACCGTTGGCCCAGGTGGGCCGCCGCTCTGCCCATCCATGGTGCTACCCAAGGCCTGAATCGAAACGAACTGTGCTTGGCCCCGGTACCGTTGAGGTCCCTGAGACAAGACTATTCGGCGCACACGAACAGGTGGTGGTGCTGCCTGGAACAACCCTGAGCCTCGGTCCTGACGTCAGCCTCTTCTTCTTCGGCAAGGTGACCATGGAGGGCACATCGGGGCAACCGATCCGAATCCTCCCGGCTACCTCGAAACCATTCGGTGGTATGGCTATTCGGGGCGTCGCAACATCAGGCAGCAGACTGGCACACGTCCATATCAGCTCGGGCACGATTCCCAAGCGCTCACCCAGCCAGTTCGGAGGCATGATCAACATCCACGACACTAACGATGTAACCTTCAGTAACTCCACGCTTAGCTCGAACTCAATCTCCGACGACATTCTCCATGTGGCTTATGTCAAGGGCCTCAAGCTCAACAACATTCTGTTGCGGGAGGCCAGCTCTGATGCAGTGGACCTGGAGTTCGTTGAGGGAGAGGTCAAGTCCCTCAAGGTTTTGGGCGCCGGTGACGAATGTCTGGACATCATGGGCAGCACTGTCGAAGTGGACGGCGCAGTGCTGGCAGGGTGTGGCGGCGCAGGAATCAGCGCCGGAGAAGAGAGCGATCTTTCCGTGCGTGACTCGATTATCATGGTTGCCCAGACGGGCATCCACACGAAGAACAACTCCCACGTCAAGGTTCGCAACATGGTCATCGATCGGGCCGGCGTAGGCATCCGAATCGAATCCCGGCAAGACCGCTACGAGGGCCTCAGCACGGTGGAAGCCTCGGCTCTGTGGCTACTGCGGTGCCGCACAGATGTCAGGGACAAGAGTGATGGCCTGCAGTGGTCATCAGGCAGCACATCATGGAGCTCTGAGTTGGCAGAGTCGTGGCCGGGTTGGGCCGGGGCAGCTGATACACAACAGGCGCTGCTGCAATGGCTCGACGGATACTGGGCCGGCGTCGCCCCCTTCTGGGTAGAGCCCCGCCATGATGAAGAGTACACGGGCAGCGACGAGGAGATTGAGGATGAGTAGGCGAAAAGAGCAGGGCGGGGGGCACCAGGGCCTCTCCAGTATTGCCGCCACGCCCAACTCTCATTCTCTGGGAAGCGGCTCGGATGTGTCGGAATCGCCAACGCCGGATTCTAACGGTGCGGAACCGTCGATGCAGCGATTTGCGGCCTCTCCCTCGGGGTCAAAGCCTGGCCGGGCAAGCACCGTCCCAAGATACCCCGGCGCTGGATTCTGGGTGTTGCTGGTGACGGCCGTGGCGTTTATGGGCCTCTTTCTCTGGTCTGGTTCCGACAGCGATTTCGACCTGGTGAGATTGGCGCAGATGCGTTTTGAGGCGGGCGGGGCAACGAAGCCGTTGACGCCCAAGGAAGCGGCCGCTCTGGGGCGTGTGGCCCGTGAGTTCCCCGACTTTGTTCCAAGCCTCTCCAACGGCAAGGCGTCGGTCCTCTTCCAGGATCCCGACAACGGTTGTCTCTATTTCCGGACGAACCACCTGCTGCTAACCAGCGTGGGGCCATCCGATGACGAGCCTGGAACGGGCGTTTCTGCTGGGGGCCAGGTGGCGCTCACCATATTCTGCGGTATCGACCACCTTTCCAGCGCCCGGGTGCACCTTGTGCGTCATGGGGAGGTTCTGGTCGATGGGCTGTGCGGCAAGGGAGAGCCCAGCGCCGAGGTGATGCTGGCGGCGCCTGAGTCTCCGGAGGTGATAGAAGTGGTGGTAGAGGGCATGGAGGGTGGTGCCGAGGGCCGCATGGAGCCGGGGCTTTGCCCTCTGCGAATCTGGCAGGAGTAGGAGGGGGAATCGATGTTACGGCGAATGAATAGATACGAGCTCAAATATATGATTCATGCCTCAAGATACCGTGAGTTTGTCAGTGATTTGCTGTATTTTATGTCACCAGATCCACAAGGTGATGGCGACGGCTTTTATCGAATAACTAGTTTATATTATGACGGCCCGACTTTCCCATGTTATCACGCGAAAATGGACGGCATCGATATCCGACGCAAGGTTCGCCTCAGGGTCTACCCTGGTGATGACCCGACATCGGTGACCCGCGGCACTGTGGAGATCAAGAACAGGTACAACCGCACGGTGAAGAAGGAGCGTCTGTTCCTGCCTCTCGACAAGGCAGAGGAACTACTGAGGGGCAGCTCGGTGGAGGGGCTGACGGATCCACAGGATCTGGTTACTGCGGGCAACGTGCAGTCCATGGTGAGGCGCATGGGGCTTAAGCCGGCGTGCATCGTTTCATACCGGCGGCAGGCCTTTGTAGGCAGCAGATACGAGTCGAAGATGCGGTTGACGTTCGACATGGATTTGACGGGTCGGGTGCATGCTTTGGATGTGCGGGAGCCTGCGCAGGGGCACCATTTCATTCCCATGGACTGGCTGGTGATGGAGGTCAAGGTGGACGAGCGGATTCCCTCGTGGACCACCGCGCTGCTGGCGAAACACGAGTGCGTGGCCACTCGGGTGAGCAAATACTGTACGGCTCTTGCCGACGGCATGAGGCGCCGGGAGGAGGCTCAGTTGCATAAGGAGAACATCTATGGATGAGCTGATTCGGGAGATTAAGCAGTTTTCGGATCTGACCAGCACCTTCACGCTGCTGGACGTGGCGGTGGTATTCGGGCTGAGCTTTGTGCTCTCGCTGGTGCTGGGTTTTGTCTACCGATTCACGCACCGGGGGGTCTCCTACTCGCAGTCCTTCGTGCACACGCTGGTGGTGATGTGCATCGTGGTGGCTTTTCTGATGCTTATCATCGGTTCGAACCTGGCCCGGGCCTTCACGCTGGTTGGGGCCATGTCGATCATCAGGTTCAGGAACGCCATTAAGGAGACTCGGGATCTGGGGTTTGTTTTCATGGCCATGGCCATAGGGATGGCGTGCGGCACCCGTTTCTACCTGCTTGCCGTCTTCGCGACGATCTGCCTGAGCGGTGCGGTGATTCTGATGAGTCGACTGAACCTCTTTGCCAAGGTAATTCGTGAGCGAATCCTGATAGTGCAGTTGCCTCGGGACAAGGATTTCCACGAGACGTTCGGGGAGCTCTTCCGGCGGACGCTGTCGGATTTCCACGTCATATCTGTGGAGACGGTACGAGGGGAGACGCTTCAGGAGGTTGTCTGCTCGGCGGAGCTTATGCGAAGCACGGATCCTACGAAGTTTCTTGAGGAGATTCGGGGGCTGAACGGTAACCACAAAGTCTCGCTGATTCTTGGCCAGCAGCAGATGGATCTCTGAGGCCGCGTCATTTCTGAGGCCGCGTCATTGTCGAATTAATCACGACCGAGAGAATCGCCGGAGTTTCTTGCGTCACGAAGCTTGAAGCCCGTGACGCGGTGTGTTAAGTTCGGTCGAAGTATGATCGTTTCTGTGTTGGGACGTTTCCAAAGAGGGGGATCCATGAAACGCAAGATCCGAAAAGTCGCCGTGTTGGGAGCGGGGGTCATGGGAGCCGGCATTTCGGCGCACCTGGCCAACGCTGGCATTCCAAGCATTCTTCTGGACATCGTGCCTCCGTATCTTACGGGAGAGGCTCGCCAGGATCCGAAGCAGCGGAATGCTTTTGCAAAGGGGGGCGTTGAGAAGGCCGTCAAGTCCAGGCCCGCTCTGTTCTATGACAAGGACACCGCAGACCTCATCGAGATCGGGAACTTCGAAGACGACCTCGCCCGAGTCTCTGAGTGCGACCTCATCATCGAGGTGGTCAAAGAAGACCTCGAGGTCAAGCGCACCCTCTTCAAGAAGGTGCTCGAGCACTGGAAGCCGGGCAGCATCGTGGCTTCCAACACCTCCGGTCTGGCCATCGCCAAGATGACTGAAGGATTCCCCAAAGAGTGGTGCGAGAATTTCATCGTCACCCACTTCTTCAATCCAGTTCGCTACATGAAGCTTCTGGAACTGGTCATCGGACCGCAAACCCTGCCCGAAGTGGTGGACGCTATCGCCGACTTCGGCGAAAACGTTCTCGGCAAGGGTATTGTCTATGGCAAGGACACCCCCAACTTCGTCGCCAACCGTATCGGCGTGCACGGAGTTATGGCGGCCCTCAAGTTCATGGAAGAGCTGGGTCTCACGCCCGAGCAGGTCGACGTCATCGCCGGCACTCCCATGGGCAGACCTAAGAGCGCTGTCTTTAGAACCATCGACATGGTCGGCCTGGATACCTTCGTCCACGTGGCAATGAACGTCTATGACAACTGCCCCACCGACGAAGACCGACTGCTCTTCAAGCCGCCCGCATGGGTTCACACCATGGTCGAGAAGAACCTCCTGGGTGACAAGAGCGGCGCCGGCTTCTACAAGAAAGAGAAGAAGGACGGCAAGAAGTCCATCCTCGCTCTGGATACCAAGACCCTTGAGTACGCTCCCGCCTCCAAACCCAAGTTTGAAGCCGTGGATGCCGTCAAGAAAGAGAGCGAACTGGCCCGCAAGCTCCAGAAACTGGTCTACGGCGAAGACATCGCCTCCCAGTTCGCCTGGAAGTCCGTTGCTGCTTCTTTGCTCTACAGCGCCAACAGGCTCTTCGAAATCGCCGACGACGTCGTCAACATCGACCGTGGCATGAAGTGGGGCTTCAACTGGGAAATGGGACCCTTCGAGACATGGGATGCCATCGGCGTCGCCAAGTCCGTTGAGAAGATGGAAGCCCAAGGCAACACGATCCCCGGGCACATCAAAGAGTTCCTCGCCAAGGGCGAAGGCTCCTTCTACAAAGAAGTCAACGGCGAGACCTGGTACTGGGACTTCAAGGCCAACGCTTATAAGGCAGTGCCCAGAAGACCCACGTGGCTCTCCCTGGAGACCTATCGTAAGCGCGGATCGGTCCTCAAGACCAACGACTCCGCTACCCTGCACGACCTGGGCGATGGCGCTCTCGGACTGGAGTTCCACTCCAAGATGAACGCTATCGACGATGGAATCGTTAACATGATGAACGATTCTATTGATATCCTGGAAGACAAGTACGAAACTCTGGTAATCTACAATGAGGCCCAGCACTTCTCCGTAGGCGCAAACCTCATGCTCATCGGCATGTATGCCGGCCAGAAGAAGTACGGCGAGATCGAGAAGATCGTCGACGCCTTCCAGAAGGTCAACACCCGCATGCACAGAGCCTCCAGACCGGTGGTTGCTGCTCCCCACGGGCTGGTCCTGGGTGGTGGCTGCGAAGTCTGCCTGGGCGCCTCTCACGTGGTTGCCAACGCCGAGACCTACGTCGGTCTGGTGGAAGTGGGCGTCGGCCTCATCCCCGGCGGCGGGGGCACCAAAGAGATGCTCGTCCGTTGGATGGATACCATTCCCAAGGGCCTCTCCGACCGCTCGGTGTTGCCCTATGTTCAGAAGGTCTTCGAAATCATCGGTATGGCCAAAGTGGCCGTCTCCGGTATGGAAGGCTTCGAACACCTCTTCTTCAGACCGGGGACCGACCGCATGGCCATCAGCCGTGACAACCAGCTCTACCAGGCCAAACAGCTCGGCCTCGGTATGGCCCGCGCCGGCTACACCCCCGCTCCCCCGAAGAAGATCAGAGTCGCCGGCACCGAAGGCATCGCCCTCTTGGAAACCGGCCTCTATACCTTCGGCCTCTCTGGCTTCGTCTCCGAGTACGACAAGTACATCGGCGGCAGGCTCGCCAAGGTCCTCTCCGGCGGCGAAGTTGCCCCTGGCACCCTCGTTACCGAAGAACGCATCCTTGAACTGGAGAAGGAAGTCTTCATGAGCCTCGTTGGCGAACCCAAGTCTCAGGACCGAATTCGCTACATGCTCATCAATAACAAACCACTTCGTAATTAATACCGAAGGGTGGAGGTGATAACCATGACAAAACGTGTCGTAATCGTAGCTGCCTCCCGTACAACGGTGGGGCGCGCCAAAAAGGGTGTTCTCAAGAATGTCCGCCCCGAAGATCTCGGCGTCCTCGTTCTGGAAGATGTCATGCGCCGGGCTCCGGCCGTGGCCAAAGAACAGGTCGATGATATTATCATGGGCTGTGCTATGCCTGAAGGTACCCAGGGCATGAACCTCGGCCGAGTGGTCACACTCATGGCCGGCTTCCCCAACAGCGTCCCCGGGCTCACCGTCAACCGTTTCTGCTCTTCGGGCCTGCAGAGCATCGCCTATGGTGCCATGCAGATTCAGGGCGGGTACTCCGATATCGTCATCGCCGGCGGCATCGAGAGCATGTCCACGGTCCCCATGGGTGGCGCCAACTTCACGGCTCACCCCAAGGCCGCCAAGGAGATGGTTGAGATCTATACCCCCATGGGTAACACCGCTGAACTCGTGGCCGACCAGTTCGGAATCTCTCGAGAAGCTCAGGATGAGTTCGCCTACAACTCCCACCGCAAGGCGGCCGCTGCCTGGGCGTCGGGCAAGTATGACGGCGAAGTTGTCAAGGTGCCCTACCTCGATGACGACGGGAACACCAAGTACCTGGAGTCCGATGAGTGCGTTCGTGCCGATACCACAATCGAAGGCCTCGCCAAACTGAAGCCCGTCTTCAAGGCTTCTGGTGGTTCTGTTACGGCCGGTAACTCCTCGCCCACAAACGACGGCGCTGCTGCGGTCATGCTCATGACCGAAGAGAAGGCGGCCTCCCTGGGCCTGAAGCCCCTGGCTTATTTCGTTGACTTCCAGGTAGCGGGCGTTGCACCGGAGATCATGGGCATCGGCCCCATCGCTGCTGTTCCCAAGCTCTGGAAGCACTCGGGCATCAGCGATAGCCAGATTGGCATCTATGAGCTCAACGAGGCCTTTGCCGTTCAGTCGTTGGCCTGCCTGGGTAAGCTTGAACTCGACCCCAGCAAGGTCAACGTCAACGGCGGCGCTATCGCCCTTGGCCACCCCCTGGGTGCCACCGGCGCCAAGCTCGCCGTCTCCATCATCAACGAAATGCAGCGTGGCAAGATCAAGTACGGCGTCGTCTCCATGTGTATCGGCGGCGGTATGGGTGCTGCCGGACTCTTCGAGCTTGCCTAGACCTGTGAACTGATCCTGCAAATGGGGGCCGGGCTTTGCCCGGCCCCCTGTGATCCCCTAGCCCCCAGTCTTGTACCCATGCCCAGGTGATCCGGATTAGGCATATTAACAATAATATCAGTCTGTTCGGTAGCAGCGGTTGGCCCAAAGCGGCGCCTCGGTTGGGGTGACGTCACCCCTGTCGCAGCCTCCCGCAACCAAGACCATTGCTTGATTCGGACTACGTGGTCCATGCGGTGTTGCGGGTGAAAGGCGATAGGGAGCCTGCGAGGCAGATGCTCGTGGCGAATTGCCATAGATGTTGCTGGTTCGAAAACCGCTACGGCCGGGCTGGGGGGGCCATGAAGTCGGGGAAGGGTGAGTCCTTGATGGTAGCAGCGAGAATGGCGTCGATCTCCTTGAGAGCTTCGGGTTCCATCTCCATCTCAAAGTCCAGAAGCTGCGTCACCGGCTTGATTTGAGCTGCTTGGCGGGCGCCCCAGAGGGCCACGCTGACGCCAGGCTGATCCATGAGCCAGCGAACGGCCATGAGCATCCCGCTCTTCTCGAAGGCCCCTTGGGCGTACTGGTCCAGGCGCTTGTAGGCTTCCACGTAGTTGGCCAGCCGAGGTCTCTGGAACTTCGGGTCTATTCGCCTGATGTCGTCACCGTTGAAGACGGCGTCGGCGCCGATTCGACCCGCCAGCAGCCCCCTGCAGAGGGCCCCGTAGGCGATGAAGCTGACGTCGTTTCTGCGGCAGAAAGGCAGCACGTCCTGCTCCAGGTGCCGCTCGAAGAGGTTGTAGGGAGACTGGACCGAAGAGAGCGGTACGAGGAGGTTGGCCCGTTCGAGCTGCTCAACGGTGAAGTTGCACACCCCGATAGCCCTGATCTTCCCCGACTGCAAGATGTCCAGGAGTACCTGTGCAGTCTCCTCGAACGGCACTTTGGGGTCCGGCCAGTGCACCTGGTAAAGGTCGATATAATCGGTCCGCAAGCGGCGCAGAGACTCGTCGACCTCTTTTTGGATCTTGTCTTTGCTGCAGTTTCGCTGCACCAGGCCACGAGAGTTCCATTCCAGCCCGCACTTTGTGGCGACGTAGACATCATCCCTGGTGCCCCACATGGCAAGCGCCTTGCCCACAACCTCCTCGACCATCCCAAGACCGTAAACCGGCGCCGTGTCGATGAAGTTCACTCCTCTCTTCAATGCCGCAAAGACCGTCTCTATGGCGCTCTCTTCGTCCAGCTTGGCCCCCCACATGAATCCACCCATGGACCATGTTCCAAGACCAACACGAGACGCAGTAATATCCGACTTAGAAATGGTGTGCTTCTCCATGAAGCCTCCTTCTCTTTCGGGTCCATGCTGCCGACCGCTGACTGAGTATCACACGGCGACAGACTATAGCTCATTCGAATGGCCGTGAAAAGAGAGGAATAAGGGCAATGGCCGGCATCAAGGTCAGGGACCGGCTTCTTGGCAATCTACTTGTGGATTGTGCCCACTGGGGAGTGGTCGGAGAGACTCATGGCTCTGTCGGCCGAGGCTTCCAGCTCCTGGAGGGCTGTAGCGGCGGGGCCGTTGCCGGGGTTGATCCGCAGCGCCTTTCTGTATTCCATAGCTGCTTTGTCGTTGTCGCCGGTCTTCTTGTAGATGGCGGCCTTTCGCATTGCGATGCGATCATCAAGCGGGTAGGCGGTATCGGCCAACTCCAGTTCCGAGAGAGCGGCCTGGAACCTCTGCCGCATCTCTTCTCTTCTGGCGATGATGGTGTGGAATTGGGAGCGCAGGCGTGGGTAGCTGCTTGTCTTCTTTCTGATGTCCGGTGCAATGGCGTCGAAGCGGTCCCAGCGTCGGAGGTTTGCCAAGAGGTTGAGCATTTCGAGGCCTACGCTGACCGACTCGGTATCCTGGGTGATCTTCGCCAAGGCCTCTTCATAGAGTGCCATGGCCAGTTCCATATCACCCTTGATGACCGAGACGCGGGCCTGGTAGAGGTAGCCTATGTGACTGTCTGGGAAGTATCCGAGCATGTAGGTGGAGAGTTCATCGACGCGGTCGTGGTGTCCTTCGGCGAGGTAGAGGGAGGCGAGGGTAGCCATGAGGGATGGCTCCCAACCGTGCTTGCTCTGTGCGGCAAGAAGGAGTCGTTCGGCGAGGTCCGGTGTGCCGTCGGTGCGGAGGTGGTTTGCCATTCGCAGGATTAGGGAGTGGTCGTCTCCCCAGAGTTCTCCCAGGCGTTCGGGAGGTACTTTGGCCCCTTGGACGATGAGAAAGATGGCTGGTTCGGTGCGTTTGTCGAGTGTAGCGATTTGGCGGAGCAGGGTCACTGCGTCGTCAGTTTTGCCGGCGGCAAGAAGAATTCCGGCCTTGGAGGCTTTTGGCGGCACGCAGGCGGGGCATAGAAAGGCGGCGCGTTCGGCGGCCTGCAGGGCCCTCTCCGTCTCGCCCGTTCCGGCCCAGTAGTTGGAGGCGAGGGTCAGCATGTGGCTGTCTGCTGGGTTAAGAGCCAAAGCCGGGGCGATGTAGGCGCGATGGGCGGCATCAGCGGGTACTTGCGATCCGTGCAGCGCTTTCAAGGAGGCGTAGGCGGCCTGGGAGTCGTTCCTGGCAATCCACAAGCTGGCAGCAACAACGACGATCCAGGCCGCGGCAGCTACGGGGATGACTTTGAGGGGAGAAAAGGATACAAGCCAATTCTTCTGCTTCACATACTCTTTGGCATAGCTACCCGATACTGCTCCGACGACAATGGCAGCGGCTATGGCCACCAGGGGTATTCTGATGCTGAAGTCCACCATGTTCTGGATTGCCAGTGCTGCCACGCCCACCACGGCCTCCCTGTACATCGGGCGGGCCCTGGCGAAGCCCACACGCCGAATCATCACTACGGCCCCGCCGGCCATGAAGAGTAGCCCGAAGAGGGTTCCGTATTCGACCAGAAGCTCAAGCAATTCGTTCTCGGCGTGGAGGAAGGTGGCTTGGGTCGACAGCGTGTTCAGGGGGGAGATGGCGTCCCCGAAGGCTCCGGCTCCTGCCCCAATGCGGTGGAACTGGTCCACCAGGGGCACGGCAGCGCTCCAGAGGCGGCTCTTCACCTCTTCGTTGGCGAAGGGGATTACAAACTTCTCGCCGGATGTTGTGCTAAGGACGACGTTAAAAACGGCGATGAACGCCACAGCAAGGGCCGCTGCCAGGCCCAGTTCCAGCAGAGTTGCTACTGGGGAAGGAGCCATCCTTCTATTACCAGAGAAGCGGGAGAGAATAACCAGCATCATGCCGCCAAAGGCCAGAGCGATGAGTCCACCTCGTGAGAGCATGAGTGCCGAGGTAGCAAAGCAGACCAGCGAACCCAGAAAGATGATGCCGCGAGGCTTTGCCCGGTCTGCCTTGCGCCACACCCCCAGCAGCACGAAGCCGGTGAGGTTGAAGAACCCAGCAGCGTTGTTCGGGTTAACGAACAGGGATGTAACCTTGTAGATCTCGGGGTCCACGTTTTCGGGGAGGAGCTTACCCCAGATGGCCGTGGCCCCGGTGAAGTAGTGAGCCAGGGAGGCCAGGGCAACCAGGGCTCCGGTGTAGCCAACGATAGAGAGGGTCTCCTCGGCGCTTGTGTCGAAGAATGACTTGTGAAAGGCCACCAGGTAGAAGAGCAGGGCCGTGGCGATGAGCATGGCCGACTGCATGGTTGCTGTTGGGTCCAGCGAGATTCTTGCAGGCACCTCGATGCCCAGGGCTCGTGTGGCCTGCACGTGCTGCATGGCAGTGGGGCTGAGCCACTCAAGCCATGCGTCAGGCAGGGGCATCAGTTGGAACAGGGTGACTGCAAGCATAAGGAGGCCGATTAGCGCCACACCATCGAGACGGATGGAGCGGGCCCGCCGAAACTGCAGCAGGGCCAGCAGCAGAAAGGTGGCCGATGCGAAGGCCAGCAGAACTATTCGGGGCAGCAGGTTGACGCCGCCCATGAGTCCCGCCCCAATGAGCAGGGGAACCCACAGAGCACCATTGTTATAGCGGTGAAGCACCGAGTTGAAGCTGGTCGTAGACATGGCACTCCGCTCTGCAACAGAGGGGCAAGATAGCGCATGAGGAGTACAATGACAAGCCGGCAATCTGCCCTGAGGTCCGGATCCCAAACCGGGAATGGACTCCGTCACGCTGCTAGACAGTTCGGCGACGGCGACGGCGACGGCAACCCGCCTTTGGCGGGACTACGGCCACGAAATGCACCCGGCGGACGTACCGGTCCCCTGCAACGGATCCGCACCCATCTGCCCTGCTCCACCAGCTCGGGCCACCTGGGACATTGCTTGGTCACCGGCTCACGGCGACGTTGCTTGGGCCACACCGCAGTGGCACCGCTTCGTCGCTCCTTGACAGTCCCCTTCGGCCTCAGGTTTGTTGTTGTCACGGCACTTGGAGCGGAACTGTGCTGTGCGGCCGAAGGGCGGTGGGATCCCAGGCGGGATAGTAAGTGCAGGAAGAACTCAACCTACCACCGGCGTTGTCCAAAACTACTCTGCTCCGGCGGCGAAATCGATTCGGACCTTTCTCCCCTGATAGCATCGCCAGCATGCCGAACGCTTGTTTTCGAAGGCGTTGGCGTCGACGTACCTCTCCAGGCACTCCATCATGGAGACTCTTCTCTTCTTTGAGCGGCAATAGAACCCGGTGGTTTCAGCCGCTTCTTGCTCAGCTCTTGCTCTCTTCATCGTCTTCTCCAAGGTCCGGCTTCCTCCCCGGTCTCGTGGCCTTCACGACCAATAAGATAGAAATGGTGAAGATTGTCTTCAAGGGAGAGTGCTGACACGTCCGATTCGGGGTGTTCGCCGGGTCAACCCACCGCTGTTCTTAGAGCCGCCTCGGCCCAGGGAGTTACAAGAAGGGCTGAAGATTGCGGTCCCGTGGTCCGGTTTGGTCCTGGGCCGCCGAGGGGCGCAAACGGCTGATCTGGGAGACGCAGCGTCTGTGGTGATATTAGGACAACACGACTAACGGATGTTCTAAAACAAGTTTGCTTTGTTGATGAGCTATAGACGCATTAGTCGTGAACCAGGAATTTTTTCACAATATCTATCAGTAATTTACGCGTTACCGCCCCTGCGTGGATCTCTCTCACGGCGGCGGCCTTTGCACGAAGGTCGTCAACGTCCTGGGGCGCCGCACCGACCACGGAGAGGGGGATTGTGTTGGTTGCCGCGGATTTCGATAGGGCTTCAAGGATCTCGGTGATGTGAGAGGGCCTGAGGGTCATGTCGGCAAGGATCATGTCTGGCGGGTCGTCTCTCAGGGAGCGGTAGGTGTGCTGAGTTGGGTCCAGGCGGTAAACGGTGTAGCCGGTTTCAGAGAGCTGCTTGAGCAGTTCCGGAAGACCGCGCCGGTGCTGGGCAACATAGGCGATTTTAGGCATAGAGGGCCTCCCGTCCTGAGAAATCACCCACATCGGGTCAATCCGACATTCAACAACGAACCGGTCAATTGAGCCGGATCGTCCCAAAGCCAGAAATGCGCTTTGGGAGGTAATCAACCATCACAACGACGGGGTGCAGGATCCAAGAGGCGCCACCCGGATTCGAACCGGGGGATAAAGGATTTGCAGTCCTCTGCCTTACCGCTTGGCTATGGCGCCGATTGTCAACAACAAACAACAGGCGGATTGATAGCCCCTGAAGCGGACAAAGTCAAGAGATTTTTTCTGGCAGGTGGAGCCGGGATATCGTCTCGTGAAGCGAATTGCAGGTGGCTGGAGGGGAGCTATGAGCGGCGTGTGGTTGCCCCAGTGTCCAGGCCACGGACAATGGTCTTGTACTCTCGGTCAACCTGCCAGACGGCCCATCCCCAGGCAATGGCCATGGGGATCATAACCACAAGCACCAGCAACGTTACGGACTCTGGCCTGCCCAGGGCCGCCATGACTCCGGCCATTCCCAGCAGGAGCAGTCCCGCAATGCCACGGCTGAATCGGTACAAGAACATTTCGATGTAGCCCTTGACGGTGTAGAGCACCTCCCGACTTGTTACGGTGTAGAGTGTCTCCTTGCCGGCCTTGAACCACGAGTGTCGTTGCCCCTCCTCGAAACCCTTCAGCAGCACCACCGCGATAAGGGAGGGGAATGCAATCATGGCCGCCCCAAACATCACAATGGCAGCGGGGACGGTGATCATGGCAGCACCGGGGCCGAAGTAGGTGAGCAGGGCAGGGGTGATAATGAGCGTGCCGGCCAGGACGATAATATTGCGCCACATCTCGAAACTGGCGAAGAAGGAGGCGTAGCTGGTCTTATCCGGGAAGAACCCCACCGCCGTGTTCTGAAAGACGTAGTCCACCATGTCCGGGGCCACACGCTCGAAGCAGACCACAAGCGCGATAAGCCACAAGAGCCTGTTGGCTCGCACCTGTCGAATGACCTCGGGAAGGCGTCGCAAGTCGGCCGCAGCATGGTCGGACGCCATGGTCGTACGCACGCTGGAGGAGCCCCTGGTCAGTACCTCAAGACCCGCAAATACCACCATCGTCAGACCGAACACCCCTGCGGCTACCAGCACTATGTCTACGGGCCCCAACTGCTCCACGAATACCTTGGTGATCCACGCCCCAGCGGCGCCGCCGGACATCCCCGCCGCGGTGAGCACGCCGAAGACGGTCTTGGCCCGCTCGTGGCCCAGTACGTCGTTGGCGTAGACCCAGAAGATCGTGACACCCATGATTGAAAACACATCGGTCCAAACGTAAAACACCGGGGAAGTCCATGACCACCCACCAAAACCGCCCGCAATACTCTCTGCACTCTTCCCCGCTGCCCACCACCAAAAAATAAGGTTTGATGTGAAGAATAGCTGCACTCCGCCAATGAGACGTATACGCTTTACTTTGCTGAATTTGGAAAATATATATGCAGCGACACCAGCAGCTAAACCTGTACCCATGTATATCCAGGGGAGGTTCTCTGCACCGAAATCATAAAGAACCAGGGCCGTTCGAACAGGACGGACTACGTAGTAGGAACATATGATAAGAAAAAACCAAACGAACAGCCCAGCAACCAGCAGAAGATCCCTTCCCGAAACCTGTCTGAGCTTACGAAAGCTGTCGACAACGGAGGTGGAACTCATGACTGCCTCCTGGAAGTCAGTGGACTCTGCCGCCTGGCGCAGAAGAGCAGTAGCAGTGCCATGATGATGAGACTTGCAGCGGAGAGTGGTCGGGCCGTGGCAGTGCTGCTGCAGCCTCCTGAAGAACCGCTGCCTCCACCGGCGTTGCCGTTCGTGTCTTCCAGTGCTGTCTGGTCAGCTTGGGAGTCGGCCTGGGTGGCGTCAACGCCCGCCGACAGATCCTCCTCGACAAGCTCCTCTGCCTCCACCAGGTCGGATTGTTCGATGATGTCTTCCTGGGCCTCGGGCGTTGGCTCCGGAAGTTCTATCGGCGGTCCCAGGCGAATCTTCAGCGTGACGGCCGACTGAGCGTCGGAGGGGTTGGCAAAGGCGAAGTATACCTTGCCCTCGTGGAGCCACTCTTCGGGGAAGACCAACTCCTGCTGGCCCGCAGCCAGAATGCCGGAGAGGTCCCCTGAGGTGCCATGGAGGTTCGTGAAGAGCACAACGATCCCTGTCTGGCCCTCCAGTGAGAGGTACAAGGATTGCCCATCCAGGCTGGGAGCGAGCACGGCGTAGTGTGATGCCGTGGGGGGCACGGTGACGGTTACGTCAGCTATCTCAGAGCCCCAGTCTTCAACGGCGATGCCCGAAGGGTCTGCAAGGGTGTGGCCGGCCGGCCATCCCGAGGTTGACGGGCCCACCAGATTGGAGAGGGAGAACTCTGCGAAGAGGGCGGGGAAGCTCTTGTCGCCCTCGAACTGCTTCTCCAGTGAGGCTATGCCATTGGCCGCATCCTCCACCAGAGTCGTTATTCCTTCATCGCCCAGCAACTGCCACAAGAAGGAGCCGAAGAGCAGGCATGCGCCGTAGTCAACGGGGGGCTGCACGATGAGACTTGAGCCGGGGTTATTCAGGAAAGCCTTCAGATTGTAGGGATCATCATAACCTGCGTGAATCATTGCCAGTTCTGCCAGCGACTCGTCAAGCCAGGACTCTTCGCCGGGGTCTTGACCAAAGTGGATGAGATGCTGAAACTCATGAGCAATCACCCCTGCCATATAATCACCACCTATATCCTTGCTTGTGACGTGAATCATAGGCAACTCGTTAGAGCAGTAGATCATGGGAGAGGTCTCGCAGGCGGGCTTGAATTCTCCCAGATCCTCGGCTCGGAAATAGCCGTCGAAGCTGTAGCCTTTGTAACCGGGTATATCATATACCAGGATAGTCAGAGCTGGTTCTCCGTCGTTGACCGTGGGCGGCATGCCGAAGAGGCGGGTATTGTTCCCGAAGACTCCTCCCTCTCGTTCCAGCGGGGTCGTCAACTCCATAGAAGCCATGACGTTGTCCACGTCGTCCTGGGTCACGGTGGTGAGCCAGTCTGCATCGGCGATCCATACCGCCACATGCTGGCCCACGGCGCGGCAGGTGGCCTGGATGGCTTTGTTCTTCGGGGGCATCACC
>Ga0302238_1001025_pt1 | contig 24719 bp, 16 predicted proteins | sample AAG_UR_Asn_MG_FD_193527 | JGI IMG/M metagenome (GOLD analysis project Ga0302238, IMG submission 193527) | Enriched activated sludge microbial communities from anaerobic digester in WTTP, New Holstein, Wisconsin, United States - AAG_UR_Asn | ecosystem: Engineered > Bioreactor > Anaerobic >... | reverse complement strand
ATAAGGCCCTCAGAACTCGCAACTGAGCAGTTGGGGATTTCCGTATTGGCTTTCGGTATGATGTTCGTATTGAAGTTCGATGTCCAAGTTGCATAACGTCCAAGCTCTCCTGCTATAAAAGGAAGGTCTTGAATACCGGTGTCTGTCCTCAAGTCTGTAACAAGGACTTTCAATTTATCAACATAATTCCTGTCTCCGCAGTCACTTTCCCCCTGATGCCAGAGAATACCCTTCAAAGTTCCAACTTTCATCGCTTCTTTCACCTTTGCCATGACATTGTCATAGTTCGGTGCTCCGTCCCTGTCCTTGCCTCCTTTTGAAAGTTCTTTTAAGCTTCTTCCTCCACGAGCTCCCTGAATAAGACCGACGGTAACTCCGGGATGAAGTTCTGCGTAATGACGGGCAAATGCCTGACCAGGCCCCATCCCGCCCCCAAACACGATCTTCGCGCTTATCCATTTCATGTCATTCCAAAGCAGTAGGACATTTGGATCAGCCTTCACATATTCAGGAAGAACTGGATGTCCTGAGCCTGCCATGTTTGACTGCCCCATAAGAACGAATATATGGAACTTGCTTTTATCGGAAGGAACTTTGATGTCATCTGCGGCGTTCACTTTCATTGAGCAGAGAACCACAACGGCAACAGTCAAGACGACAATGACTTTCAAAAATGCCTTCATACTTTTTCCTTTTTGTTATTTGATAATTAGATTAACGTTACACTTATATCATATATGCTTATTTTCAAGCAATAAATGATTATTTTTATATAATTTAGTAAAACGTTATTTCTATGAATTATACGCAAGCCCATTATTTGGCGTATTAGTTATCTCATCATGAACTTTATCTCTTCGACCTTGACGGACATGATGTCCAAGGAACCTGGGCTGCGGATAAAGATCATGAATCCGGAAAGGGCATTTGCGGGAACTTTCCCGCAGGTAAGCATTGTTGTGAGATCTTTCCAATCATCAGAAAGCCGGAGGGCTGCATTGTCATATATCGTACTTGGTTCTTTCAAAGATCCAAATGCTACATAGAGCTCACTTTTCATAGTTCCTTTTGCACGGATGATGATTTTATAGGTCTTACCTGAGGAAAGTCCACTGAATTCATGATAAATCAAGATTCTTCCCTTTGCAGTACCCTCAAATTTCAAATATCCGCCTATGCTTCCTGTTTGGAAGGAATAGCTTCCATCCGGGTCACCCCAGGCAGATGATTCAAGCCATCCAGCAGGCAGGGAAGATTTTTCCTTTCCTGGGATAGCCACATATTTTGTTGAATCCCCAAAATTGGTTTCAAGGCTGACTCCTACCGTACTTGGAGCGACAGGTATGATTTCCTTTCTCTTTGGAATATCCATTTTTTTCTCTTCTACAGGCTTATTTTCAACTGCAGGATTAACTTTTTCTTCTTTATTTTCTGCTGGAACACTTGCTGTTGTCTCAGTGTTGATTACAGGCCCTGATGGCTGAGGTTGTTTCTGTGAAGGGGCAAAGATTGCAACTAATGCCGCTACAGCCGTCACCATGAGGAAAAATCCGCAGACCATAAACCATAGCTTTTTATTTACACCCTTATGCTCCTTCTTGGAATGTGATTTCTTTTCTTGCTTCACCTCGATTGCCGATTTATTGAGGCGGAACTGTTTTGGAGGAGGCATTGAGTCCGCTTTGACTGAGACCTTCTCCCTGAATATCGCTTGTCTGGATAGGACCTGGCTCACTGTGGAAGGTGTGAAGTCGAGTTGTTTCTGCACCGATTCGTGATGCGCTTTCTTGAAAAAGCTCAGTACATGCCTTGACTGTTCCGATTCCCCAATAATATCTAAGACGTCTTTCCTGAAGGCTTCGAAGTCATATCCTACTTTCTTGAAGAATATCTCCCCTGTATCAGTGTCGAAGATGCAATATCCAGCCCTGAAATCCTCCTCTCTTGGCATTCCAACACTTCCAACATTCACGATATATCTTCTTCCGGACTTTATTGCGAAATCCGCAACATGCCTTTTTGAGGCGTGATCATCTTTAAGCATGAAAATTGCCGTTTCATGAGTATGTCCAGCAAAGATGATGTCGGCGTCACATGCGCTCCAGGCCTGCATTGCACTTTCAGTATCAAGTATATAGTTGAATGTTTCCGGTTGGAAGGATGTGCCATGGACAAAAAGTGTCCTGCAGATTCCGGCGTCCATTTCAATGACAAGAGGCAGTTCCTCAAAGAATTTCGCATCCTCAGGCCTTAGCTGGTGGTTTGTCCAGTTTATCATCTTCCATGCTTCGTCATTGAACTGTGAACGGTCAAAGCTGCCTTCTATTGCTGCTTCATGGTTCCCAAGTATGACATAGTTCGCCCTGGAGAGGACTTCGTCGAGAGTCTCATTTGGGCGAGGTCCGTAGCCGATGATATCCCCAAGGCAGATCACGGCTTCGACACATTCGAGCTCCATGTCATCCTTGACGGCGTTCCATGCATGCAGGTTTGCATGCACATCAGATAGAATCGCATATCTCATATGATAAGCTTCTTTCGAATTGCAGAATATACGATTTTATCATGTCTGCCCCAAATATGCAAGTGATTCCAGTCTAAAATATTGAACTCCTGGAATTCATATGGAAATTGCCTGAAAAAACGTTAAATTACCGCATGAAAATTGATTCGAACTTTCCGACAGGAAACATAAAAGTTGAGAAGATTGAAGGGGATGAAGTCTTTCTCAGGCAGGATCTGCGTGACACCAATGGCAACTGGTTTTACTGGTGCTTCAGGATCAGGGATGCCGGTGGAAAAAAGATAAAATTCAACCTTACTGGAAAAAATCTTCTAACCGACCGCGGTGCGGCAGTTAGCCTTGACAATGGATTTACATGGAAATGGCTTCCCCCTGAAAACATATTGGATTCATCTTTTGAATATAATTTTTCAAGCAATGCTGACAATGTCAGATTCAGTATGGGAATGCCTTATTCGGAAATGCATCTGAAGAGATTCCTGGAAAATCATAATAAGGACAGGAACCTGAAAATAGATACTCTCTGCAAGTCAAAAAAGGGCAGGAATGTGGAGAGAATGACAATTGGCAGGGGTGATTGCAAATTCCGAGTCCTGATAACCGCCCGCCACCATTGCTGCGAGATGATGGCGAACTATGCGATCGAAGGTATCATCGATTCGATTCTCACTTCATCCTGGTTACTCAGGAATGCCCAAACGACAGTGATTCCATTTGTCGACAAGGACGGTGTTGAGGATGGCGATCAAGGAAAGAACAGACAACCCCATGACCATAACAGGGATTACATTCCTGATGCCATATATAATGAGACAAAATCAATAATGGATTTTGTTCCAGGATGGATCAATGGTAGGACTTTTATCGCCATCGACATACATTGCCCATGGATAAAGGGGAAAGGAAACAACACCATTTATATCCCAGGTTCAAAGGATGTACAAAACTGGGAAGAGCAGGTGAAATTCGGAAAAATCCTGATGAGTGTCAACAGGGGCCCTCTTCCATATTCCATTGATGACAATCTTCCTTTTGGCAAAGACTGGAATACAGGTACCCCTCCTGGGCTTAAGACCTGTGCAGGTTGGGCATATGAAGTCGGTGCAAAGACAGCAATGACAATAGAATTGCCATATTCCGAAGCAAGAGATAAAGAAGTTAATCAGGAAACGGCAAGAAAATTTGGAAATTATCTCGCAAAAACCATAAGCGAATATTTAAAGACTTTAAATCCCGCGTGAGCCTTATTTTTTCGACACTTTTACAGGATGTTCAATGAGCTGCTTGAATTTTGGTGCAAGGACAGCATAACTGTTTTTTGCGGTTTCAAATCTCGCAGTTAGATCTCTTTCCTTGGATATCTCCATCTCCATCTTATACTTGCCCATTTCTGCAAGCATCTTGGAAATGTTCAGATACCATTCATTGTCTATTCCCATGATCTTTTCCACTTCAGGATAATCTGAAATCGACTTGAAGGCCTTGGAATATGCGAGCATTTGAATTCCATCAACCTTTGAATCAATGGCCTTCGAAACCAAGTCCACAGCCTGGTTTACGGAAGATCTGAATTCTCCCGGACCAGCTTTTTCCTGCTTCTGAGTTTTATCAGAAGCTGTTTTGGAATCTTTGATTGACACCTTTGTGGTTGCATCTGTCTTTTGATCGGCAAGCTTGCCAAAACGCTTCTGGATGAATCCAATGTCAAATGTCTCCCCGTCAAGTATTTTCAGGACAGATCTGCTTCCATCCACGGAGATGACAAGCTCAGCATATTTTTTTTCTCCTGGAGCCGGATCTGATGCAACAATAGCCTTTGATATAGTTATTTTTTCTTCGTTTCTAAGCATTTCCATGGTCTTGTTCGTGACTGGAACCATGTTCTCCGGGCGTGAACCGTATTTCATGCTTTCTATCTCAATTCCCTGTCTGGTTTTTCCTGATACATCAGTCTTCTGCGAGTATGATGGAATGGGAATGGTAAAAATGCAGAAGATGAACAACTGCAAATTAATATATTTATTCCAGATATTCATATTTGAGGATTCTCCATTTCTGGGTGGTCTGATCATATATTACTGTAGCTATTATCTTCTGTTCAGAAAGTATTTCCTCTGCATATTGGTCATACCTGCCATATTGCGTGTCTATCGTCTCGCATCCTGCAGGAAGAGCGTCATTCGCATAATTCCCATCATTATTTGAATCTTTTCCATCTATGTCGACACCATTTTCCGTAACATTTCCATCCGTATCCCCGTCATCATCCAAATCCTTCTTGACAGTAACACCACCTAAGTCCTTGAATGTCTGGGCGATAACTATGATTGTGATAGTGTCAGGAGTAGCTTTGGTGAGATTTATGAATTTCCCAATTACTTCCTCCTTCAAAGCATCAGTGGTTTGAGTAAAGCGAACCCCGCTCGAAAATGCCTGTGTAGTGGTGGTCGCCACCTGTGCCCTGGTCTTAAATGGCAGATAAGCAGTTCCTGCGGCCGCACTTGCACCGGGAACCTTTATTGAATTTGTTGAAGCAATGGCAATATAATTGACATCATCAGTTCCTGCATAAACTAATTCTGATCCATATGACAAAGCTCCTGGTTCGCTGTCATCTGTCCCATCACTCGTCGTTCTGGACGCATTCGGAAGAAGGGATCCAGCTACTCCACCAACCCTAATTCCCCCAATAAGAGCCATTAGGACATTATCGTTTGTGGAATTGACATTAACCTTACCAAAGCATTCCGTTGCTCCAGACATTTTAATTTGATCAAGAATGTTGGCATCCCCCCATTGCCATGAACTGATACCCATGTTGGGCGATACTCCCCATTCACCGGCTTCATTGTTCGTTCCGTCATTGTCATCGTTCCTATTATAGAGATAAATCCTCAGAGTTTCCCATGCAGCTGCGCGATGGATAAAACCTATCTCCCATGGAGATCTCATGTAGGAATTGCGGATGTAGGCCGTTGAGACATTCCAAGGCTCAACAGCTCCAGTCTCCACATCCTTGTTTCCTCCCGGATTAGGATTGCAGACAGTATTCTTGCTTCCCAGACTACCGTTTGCTGTCTTTTTTGAAACAGTCAGTGTCCAGTCACCTTCGTTCAAATTCTGGCGTGGGTCGTTCACTGCATAATCCAGAAAGTAATATCTGTCATTGTCGGAATCATTCGTCTTGACATCATATTGCCCTGAAGCGGTTTCTACATAAGCAAAGTCATAGAATTCACCTGTATCATGATCAACCAGTTTGGCATTTAACTTTGTAATTTTGACGTTATTTATCTTCTTGCCAAGTCCTGGTGCTCCAGTCCAAACTCCTTCAGATATGTCATTAGAAGTTGAAGTTCCAGTCGCATAGCAGCGGTTTCCCACAGGACTAATGTTGATCGTTATCGGCATGTCGGTAAAAGTTGCAGGAGTAGCGGAGTTCTTAGGACCCCAGTAGTATTCTCCTGATACGGTTAGGACTACATCAACATTGAATTGCTTATTGTCCGTCGTATTATAAATGTTTATTACCTCTGCATCTGCCGTCAAAGTAAGACCAAGATTATATGTTCCGGCGGGAGCTTCTACAACATCCCCATCAATCTGGATCCTTATTTCATTTATATACGGGCTCTCATCGTTTCCAGTATAGGTAGGAGCAGTTGTGCTGTCCGTGGTTGCAGACCTGTTGTTATCGCAGTAGTCGATGAGATTTGCTGCAATCTGCTTTGCTTTCGTCTGGGCGCTGGAAAAGGTATCCGTAGGGAGGTTCGTGTTGTCCTTGAGCCATTTTATCGACTTTCCGTAATATTTTCCATCCCCCGCAGAATACTCCACCGGATCAGAAAGTATATCATCGACTGTCAGCTGACTCCAGCCAGGATTGTTCGGCTCATTTGCAGGATACTCGGCGTTGGTCTCCTCCCTGGCAAGATTGAATCTGTGATAGAGTTCCGAAGGTGTTTCTATTCCATCACCGTCTGAATCCACCCAGAATGATTCTGTATCTGCAGGCCGTTCTATATCAAACCAGGTTTTCCACTTTTCCTTCTTTGTTGTTGTGGATATTCCCAATAAGGAGAACAACGTCCCCCAATCAGACCATCTTTCACTGTCATTCAGAGTGCCTCCAGCCACCAAGTCGGAACTCAGCATCAGCACATCTGAAGAAGGTAGATTGGTCGCATCCGTCCTTGTCAGATTCTGTATGTTGATCTCATATACCCAGTTGCCATTTCTTACTTCCGTTGCAGGACTTTCAGCAACGGCTGTTCCTGCCGGTACCCCCAGCATCACTGCGGTATGCCTTATTGCTGCAGAAGGATCAATTTTTCCCCCACTTCCGAAAACTTTATATGCAATTCTTCCAATAAGTCTCAATTCCGATCCTGTTCTTCCATTGTCGACGTATTGCCAATGTATTGCATCTGCGGCATCAGGATCATAGGGGGTCGGCCATTTAAATATTTCTGCTCCATCAAGAGTGGTTTCAAGATGATATAGCCCGTCATAGGTCTTCTGATTTGTTCCACCAGAGGCATCGTGGCTTATTATATTGTCATATTGATTTCCTCCGGTTTCCCTGTAGAACCTCATGGCCCCCATGGCTCTTTGGAGGGCTGACTCCGCGAGAAATCTTGCACAGGTAAGTTCAGCATTGTTTGAGGCGGCCTTCCTGCCAATCCTGGCTGTGGATGCGAATGCCATTGCCAATACCAGAAGAAGGGCAAGGATACCCAACGTGAACAGCAACGCCATTCCCTTCTCTTTTTTATGTTCCTTCTTCATCATATCTCCAATTATCCATGTGTTCTTTTACAAGCCTTGCCCTCTTTCTCCAAGAAGTACTATCTTGGAGAATTTCCTTTCCCTCTGCTGACGGAAAGTTGCAGCTGCAGTCGGTTCTGAAGTGCTCGATCCTATCATCGCAATCCATTTGTTCCATGATTCCATGTCAAGCAGTGTAATGTTTATCCTTATAGAAAACGGGAATGGAGTATTGTCGGTTTTTGGCTTGTTAAGGATATATGAAACATCGGCAAATTTAGGTGAATATCCTGTAATGGCAGATCCATCGCGCCTGTTGCATTCAAATGTCAGGGCCGTTACGTAAGGCACGACCTTCTGCCAGTCCTCGCTTGAACCGTTGTCAAGGGTATATATTTCTGTTGTTGGAGATCCTCCTCTTACCCTAATGGTGAACATGTTATAGAATTTAAGTTTCCCGGTCGGATTAGTTGACGCGTTGTAGAGGTTGTCGCTGCCGTCATCTTTCCTGTCACCGGTGGCGCTTCTCAGAAACCACCCATCGTTATCATTCTTCGTACCATAGGTCATTCCATACAGCTGGTATTTGATCTCGCACAATTTGGATTCACAGAACGGATTCGGTGGAACTTGCGTGCTGGCAATAAAGCAGATTGACGGATTGTTGTACTGTTTGTCTGATGCAGAAGCATAACTTGTCTCTGGCTTATACCAGAAAAGGGTCTTGTTGGGTTCATAATAGGCGCACTGTACTTCACGCGCCATAAGATCGAGAGCGATTCGGGCATTCTCGAATATCTGGCTTTCCTGCGATGTCTTCCTCCAAATTGTCTGTGCAGAGAGGAATAATGTCATCATCATAACCATCACAATGGAAAAAACACCCATGGCGGCAATAAGCTCTATTAGGGTAAAACCGCTGATGTCTTTTTTTTCTTTAGCCATATTCTGATTCCTGTCTCCTGAATTCTAACTTCTCTTTCAACCTTCTTAGAATTTCTGTCTGAAAATCTCTATGCAAAAAGATCTCTTGGTCCTCTGGCTGTATGGTTTGGCGGCCGGCCAACTGAGTTCCATGTTTAGTCTGACAGCAAAAGGATATGTGACGTCCAGATTCTGCTCATAGATGTATACTCCTGATATCTGGGATTTCCATACTCTCGCAATTGCTTCGAAATCGGTAACCAGCGCACTGCCTTGTTTTATTTTGAAAAGACCTGGATACCCGGACGCCCTGGTCAGGTTGGTCGCCGAAAAATAGATGTCCGCAGGATCCGGCATCATCTGTGTCAATGTATCTTCAGCTGTCTTGGCGGCAGCGTCTGTAATATTCCAGTTCTTGGACCAGAAATCAGAAGACTCCCAGAGCTCATAGCCTCCAACTGTATCGTCTGCCATGTTTGTAGGAGTGTTGTTGTCCCAGTAGATGTAATAGTCATAGAAATCCTTGCTACCGGTAATTTTTGTGGTGTCATTGCAGTTCCGCATGAGATATGAAAGGAAGAGGTCTGCAGCATCTGCTGCATAATTGTCGGCGATGGCCTGCCTTGAGGCGTCAAGGCCTACGGGGAAAAGGGACATGATTCCAACCATGCCAATCCCCACAATGCCTATGGACATTGTGACCTCAATAAGATTGAACCATCTTTTCATTCGACCTGCTCCTGCATCAAATTCATTTTGAGCCATATGATATCCGGCCTGAATACTTGTCAATCTTTATATCCAACTCATTTTTGGTATTTTTCCTTACAAGCCCTGCGGAACTGTATGCTCCTTCACCAATTGTCACATATCTGTCTCCATATGCTGATGAATCACAATCTATCTTCCCGGTAGGCTTGAAAATAATCGCCCTTACATTGTCGACGCTGGAATAGCTTGCTCCGATATCAGTGCATTTGACCCCGTCGACCTGTTCATGTGCCTGGATCGTGGACGAATAACCCGCAGCATTGTCAACGTGTATGATTACAGATCCAACGGTCAGGAAGTCCCAATTCTCGCCTTCTATCCATCTTTGAAATGAGTATGTAGTAACCTGGGTTCCTCCATTATAGGAACCTGTACTGTCAACAATGCACGTCCTTGTTGCGCTGAAACAATATTGATCAGGAAGTCCTGTTGTAGGCATAAGCAAGGCCACTGTCTTCCTCTTGGATATGGCATAATTCCTTGCCATTCCGAGCTTGCTGGTCATGTTCCTTGCAGTAAGTTCAACCCCTGTCCCGGTAAGTATCTTTTCAAATGCGGGAAGCCCCATGTATATCATCATCCCGATTATGGCGATGACAATCAGGATTTCCACAAGGGTATACCTTCCCCTGGCGAAGGCGACTTTTCTTCCTCTAGTATCCATATGAAAACTCCCAGATCTCTCCGGAATCCGGACTTCCATCCAAACATTTACAACCTAATTATATTACAAAGCGATTTCCATTGCAATACCATTGACGCCCTTGAGCATATTTTTTAATAAATAGTTCGATCCCTCTTGCATAATACTAAAATATTTTATAAAATTATACCACGGAGGTTTGCGGACCAATGAAGGTGCTTTTAATTGAAAAGGATCTTGGTGATACCCAGATCATAAAAGACTTCCTGAAGGAGGTTCCCCTGCAGGATGTATTTCTCGTTTCTGCAGAGACCGTCAACAGTGCATGCAATATCTTGAACAATGATAAAATCGACGTCATTCTCATTGATCTTGCAACTCCATTAAAGAGTGATACTGATGCCCTTATAGGTATCAGGGAGAAACATCCTTCAATCCCCTTCGTAGCCCTTTCTTTTTTCGATGAGAACGAGTTCGATCTCTCTAACGCGGGAATAGAACCGAGGAATATTCTATACAAGCATAAGCTCAATGGCAAGATGCTTATAAAGTCTCTCAAGCACGCCATCGATCACGAGGACCTGATCCAGCAGCTCCAGAGCCAGAAGCTTGAACTTGAACGATCCAACAGGGATCTGGAGAAATTTTCCTATGCGGTTTCACATGATCTCAGGGAACCCTTGAGGTCGATATCAGGTTTCATCCAACTTCTTTCCAAGAGATACCATGGGGCCCTTGATGCAAAAGCTGACCACTACATCGAACGACTTAACGCGGCTGCGGAAAACATGCAGGCGATGATAACAAGCGTGCTTGAATATTCCCGGATAAGCACCCATGCAGAACCTTTCAAGCTTGTAGACTGCAATGAGATCCTTGACCATGCCAAGGGAAACCTGGAGGTTGCAATAGCTGAAACAGGCACAAAGATAACCCATGATCCTCTTCCCCAAGTATATGCAGATTTTCTACAACTACTTAGAGTATTCCAGAATCTCATAGCCAATTCAATTAAATTCTCGTCCAAAGACAAGAACATACCTCAAATACATGTAGGAGTTGGTAAAAAAGGAGATTTCTACGAATTTTCAATAAAAGATAATGGAATTGGCATTGACTCGAAATATTTTGACAGGATATTTACCATATTCCAGAGACTCCACAAGGAATCGGAGTATCCTGGATATGGCGTTGGGCTTGCAATGTGCAAGAGGATCATTGAACGGCATGGCGGCACAATAAGGATTGAATCGGAACAGGGGAAAGGGGCGACATTCTTTTTCACAATACCAATAAAAGGCAACGGAAAGGGAAATGGAAAATGATAATCGAAAAAAAGAAGAACCAGATCATACAGGTGTTCATGGTTGAGGATAATCCCGACGATATAGAGCTGACCCTTGAGGCATTCAAGGAAAGCAACAGGGAGTTCAATGTGAATGTGGCACAGGATGGAATTGAGGCTATGAAATATCTCCGGAGAGAAGGAGAATTTTCAGAAAGACCGGATCCAGACCTAATCCTTCTTGATCTCAACATGCCACGTATGAACGGATTTGAGGTTCTTGAGGAGCTCAACAAGGACGACAAGCTAAAGTCTATACCGGTCGCTGTACTCAGTATATCCCAGAGCGAAAATGACAAGTCAAGAGTAAAGAATTTGAATGCAAAGGCATACTTTGTAAAACCTACTGGTCTCGATGGCCTTTTCAACGTGATCCAGGAACTCGTATCTATTGTTGAATCAAAGGTATAATTTGAAAATTCATTTAATCATGCAAGATTATTTTCAGAGCAGCCTATTGGCGCAAGGGGGCTAAAATGTTGAATTTCCACATCTATCCTACAGACAACCTGAGAAAAGACCAGGTCAGGGACGCCCAGGGATTGGCCCAACAGACTTCTGCGGAAACTCAGAGGCTCAGGGAAGAGATCCATCATCTTACAATAATCGCCCAGGCCATGTGGGAGCTGTTACGGGAGAAAAACGGAACTACCGACGAGGACCTCAGGAAGAAAATCTCAGAGGTGGAATTCGAGAGGGCCAAGGCCCATACGTCTACTGCCAAATGCACAAGCTGCTCACGTCCTGTGTCCCTGAAGAGTAAAACTTGCGTATTCTGCGGAGAGAAGATAGAGCACAAGGAAATTTTTCCTCTATAAGAAAAACTTCAAAATTGCCTTTGGAATCTTTGCAGTTATTTTGTGGCAGCTAAAGCAATCAGGTCCGGTGCTCCGTATCATTCTTCTGGGAAGGTTCCTTCCACCGTGCATCCTTCTTTAGTGATGTCATTGAAAATACCCTTGCCACCGGAACTTTCCGAAGTGAAGTCGCAGTTCTTTATTTCGCAGTTTATGAAGACGCTGCTTTCCAGATTGGAACCTTTGAAAAGTGTCTCACTGAACTCACAGCTTATGAATTTCGTCCTGAAGGCCGTACATAGGCCGAGATTGGCTTTCGTAAAATTGCATGAGATGAAGATGGCGTCCGTGATGACGGCTCCATGGATGTTCGCAGAGGTAAAGTCGCATTCGATGAAGATGCTTTCTTCCTCTACAAAATTGCTTACTGTCTTGCCGTTATAGGACGTCGACTGGTAAATATTCATGCGCCCCTCACCATTCACTTTCAAAGGGTAAGATACCCTAAATTGGATTTAAAGCAATTTGATTACAAATATTCACGAAAAAAATTTGGACAAAAAAAAATCCCGGCACCGCGCTACTCTCCCACACTCTATTGTGTAGTACCATCGCCGCAGAGACCCTTAACGGCCGTGTTCGGAATGGGAACGGGTGTAACCTTCTCGCTATGGGCACCGGGAAAATCTTTGGGAACTTGTCCTGTCCGAGATGCAACTCTCAGGACTGGAACGGATTCCCTAAAATATATAAATAAGAAGAATAGGTTTGCAACATTATCAAGGGTATTTTATTCCTTTTCCCAGACGCCCATAAAATCACATCGGCGTATGGAAAAAAGGTGATCAAGCCGCACGGCTGATTAGTACTGGTAAACTGAGTGCCTTGCAGCACTTACATTTCCAGCCTATCGAGGTCGTAGTCTTCGACCAGCCTTCAGTATACTTGCGTATAGGGGATATCTAATCTTCGGGCAGGCTTGGCGCTTAGATGCTTTCAGCGCTTATCCCTTCTCAACTTAGCTACCCAGCAATGCTCCTGTAGGAACAACTGGAACACCAGAGGTTACTCATTCCCGGTCCTCTCGTACTAAGGAATGTTCCCGTCAAATATCCTGCGCCCGCAGTGGATAAGGACCGAACTGTCTCACGACGTTCTGAACCCAGCTCGCGTACCACTTTAATCGGCGAACAGCCGAACCCTTGGGACCTTCTTCAGCCCCAGGATGTGATGAGCCGACATCGAGGTGCCAAACCGCGTCGTCGCTGTGGACGCTTGGACGCGATCAGCCTGTTATCCCCAGAGTACCTTTTGTCCGATGAGCAATGGCGATTCCACGTTCAACCACTGGATCACTAGACCCTACTTTCGTAACTGTTCGACCCGTCGGTCTCACAGTAAAGCGCACTTCTACTCTTACGCTCCGCGCACGATTGCCAACCGTGCTGAGTGCACCTTTGGACTCCTCCGTTACAATTTTGGAGGAAACCGCCCCAGTCAAACTGACCCTCTGACACTGTTCCACGCCCGGTTTCACGGACTGCGGTTAGACATTCACTTATTCAAGGGTTGTATTTCACTGACGACTCCATCCTCCCTAGCGGAAGAACTTCAAAGTCTCCAACCTATGCTACACATGAAGAAACAAATGCCAATATCAGATTACAGTAAAGGTTCACGGGGTCTTTCCGTCCTACTGCGGGTATCCGGCATTTTCACCGGAATTACAACTTCGCCGAGATCCACGTTGAGACAGTTCCCAGATCGTTACACGATTCGTGCAGGTCGGAATTTACCCGACAAGGAATTTCGCTACCTTAGGACCGTTATAGTTACGGCCGACATTCACCGGGGCTTCGCTTCAGAGCTTCGCCTTGCGGCTAACCCCTCAGCTTGACCTTTCGGCATTGGTCACGTGTCACACCATATACTTCCTCTTCGGAGTTTGCATAGTGCTGTGTTTTTGTTAAACAGTCGCCTGGGACTCTTTGTTGAAACCCGAGTCCGCTTCGAGGAGCAAGTCCTCTGACGGTCAAGGGCACCCCTTCTCCCTAAGTTACGGGGCTAGTTTGCCGAGTTCCTTAACGTGGTTTCTCTCGCGCACCTGAGGCTTCTCGCCTTACCTACCTGTGTCGGTTTGCGGTACGGACACCTTGCTTTTAACGCTTAGAAGCTTTTCTAGTCAGCATAGCATCGATCAATCCACTTCATCCGAAGACTCCATGTCCCCAACCCTCAGACTTAATGGCCGGCGGATTTGCCTACCGACCGTCCTGCGGTCTTAGACTGTCATATAGACAGCTGATCTAGCATACTGCACCCCTTCTTCACTTCAGCAAGATGGTACAGGAATATTAACCTGTTGTCCATCGGCTACGCCTTTCGGCCTCGCCTTAGGCCCGACTAACCCTGGGCGGACGAACCTTCCCCAGGAAACCTTAGGTTTTCGGTGACCAGAATTCTCGTCTGGTTTTTCGCTACTCATGCCTGCATGGTCACTTGTATGCAGTCCACCAACCTTTTCAGGATGGCTTCGACCCACATACAACGCTCTTCTACCACTTTATCCTTGCGGATAAAATCCACAGCTTCGGTTTTGGACTTTAGTCCCGATAATCTTCGGCGCGGAATCACTCGACCAGTGCGCTATTACGCGTTCTTTAAATGATGGCTGCCTCTAAGCCAACATCCTGGCTGTCATAGCAACTCCACATCCTTTACGACTCCACTTAGTCCAAATTGGGGACCTTAGCTGATGGTCTGGGCTTTTCCCCTTTCGGCCGTGCAGCTTATCCCACACGGCCTGACTCCCGTAGTACATTTTCCAGTATTCGGAGTTTGATAGTCTTTGGTATCCCGGTAAGGACCCTCTGACAGTCAGTGCTCTACCCCTGGAAAATATTGTACGAGGCTAACCCTCAAGCTATTTCGAAGAGAACCAGCTATTACCGAGTTTGATTGGTCTTTCGCTCCTATCCACAGTTTATCCCGTGATTTTTCAACATCAATAGGTTCGGCCCTCCGCTCCGTGTTACCGGAGGTTCAGCCTAACCATGGATAGATCACTCGGTTTCGGGTGTACTCCATACAACTAGACGCATTTATCATACTCGCTTTCGCTTCGGCTACGCACATGGCTTAACCTTGCTGTATAGAAGTAACTCGCAGGCTCATTATGCAAAAGGCACGCGGTCGTCCGCCGAAACGGACTCCCACACTTTGTAGACACAAGATTTCAGGTACTTTTAACTCCCCTTCCGGGGTGCTTTTTCACCTTTCCCTCGCGGTACTAGTTCACTATCGGTCACTGATATGTATTTAGCCTTGGTAGGTGGTCCTACCGGATTCAGACGGAGTTTCACGTGCTCCGCCTTACTTGGGATACCTCTAGGCCGGCTTCAGTTTTAAAATACGGGGCTCTCACCCTCTTTGGCTGGTTTTCCAGACCATTCTTCTAACTTCCACCGTACCACATCAAGGTCCCGCAACCCCGCAGTGTAAACACCACGGTTTAGGCTATTCCGTTTTCGCTCGCCACTACTGACGGAATCTCTCGCGATTTCTTTTCCTCCAGGTACTGAGATGTTTCACTTCCCTGGGTCTAGCTTCACAGCCCTATGAATTCAGACTGCAATGGCCCGACATTACTCGGGTCGGATTGCTCCATTCGGAAATCTCCGGTTAAACGCCTGTTTGCGGCTCACCGAAGCTTATCGCAGCTTACCACGTCCTTCGTCGCCAATCAGTGCCAAGGCATCCATCCTGTGCCCTTAGTAGCTTGATCACCAAAATAATTTCAACCTCAACAAAAGTTGCATAAATAAGTCTTTAAAACTCATTTACCCTATTCTTCTTATTTAGTTTTCAATGAACTTACGGATATCGGCTCTCCGATTCTCCGCATATTTCAAGGCGTTTCCGCCTGGAATATCAAAATCTTTCTTACTGGCTGTACCATGTATCTTCAAAGAGAAGCATGGTGGGCGCAATTGGAGTTGAACCAATGACCTCGTCCTTATCAGAGACGCGCTCTAACCAACTGAGCTATGCGCCCTTGAACCCGAGCCTTCGGCCCGACAGTGAGGATTACATTGTCCAATCCCCGCCCTAAAACCTATTAATGAACATCAGTCTGCTCTGCTCAATGGCTGGTGGAGCTAAAGGGATTTGAACCCTTAACATCCAGCTTGCAAAGCTGGCGCTCTAGCCAATTGAGCTATAGCCCCTGAATAAAATTCAAAGAACAATACTCTTTAATAACTGAATAGTACGATGTATCCGGTTGAAAATGTTACCATTCTCGCATCCAACTGTTACATTGGAGTTTAACCGTATTCCAAGTTTTTAAGGCTCGGAATTACTCCTTAGAAAGGAGGTGATCCAACCGCAGGTTCCCCTACGGTTACCTTGTTACGACTTCATCCCAGTCACTAACCACACCTTCGGCGCCTCTCTCTTTTGCAAGTTGAGTCAGCGACTTCGGGTGCAATTAGCTTCCATGATGTGACGGGCGGTGTGTACAAGGCCCGGGAACGTATTCAAGGCGTCGTAGCTGATACGCCTTTACTAGCGATTCCGACTTCATGTAGTCGAGTTGCAGACTACAATCTGAACTGGGGCCGGTTTTGAGGATTAGCTCCACCTCGCGGTCTTGCATCCCATTATACCGACCATTGTAGCACGTGTGCAGCCCTGGATATAAAGGCCATACGGACTTGACGTCATCCACTCCTTCCTCCCGCTTAGTAACGGGCAGTCTCGCTAGAGTTCTCAGCTTTACCTGTTAGTAACTAACGACATGGGTTGCGCTCGTTGCCGGACTTAACCGAACACCTCACGGCACGAGCTGACGACAGCCATGCAGCACCTGTATACCTGTTCTTGCGAAAGATCGTGTTTCCACGACTGTCAAGTATATGTCAAATCCAGGTAAGGTTCTTCGCGTTGCATCGAATTGAGCCACATGCTCCACCGCTTGTGCGGGCCCCCGTCAATTTCTTTGAGTTTTAGCCTTGCGGCCGTAGTCCCCAGGCGGTGAACTTATCGCGTTAGCTTCGACACGGAAGGGGTTAAATCCACCCACGTCAAGTTCACACCGTTTACAGCATGGACTACCAGGGTATCTAATCCTGTTTGATCCCCATGCTTTCGTCCCTGAGGGTCAGCAATCGTCCAGAGATCTGCCTTCGCCTTTGGTGTTCCTCCTGATATCTACGCATTCCACCGCTACACCAGGAATTCCAATCTCCTCTCCGATGCTCTAGCCAACCAGTTTCCAATGCAGTTCCAAGGTTGAGCCTTGGTATTTCACATCAGACTTAGCCGGCCCCCTGCGGACCCTTTACGCCCAATAAATCCGAACAACGCTAGTCACCTACGTATTACCGCGGCTGCTGGCACGTAGTTAGCCGTGACTTCCTCTCCGGGTACTGTCATTTATTCGTCCCCAGTGACAGAAGTTTACAATCCGAAGACCTTCATCCTTCACGCGGCATCGCTCCGTCAGGCTTGCGCCCATTGCGGAAGATTCTCGACTGCAGCCTCCCGTAGGAGTCTGGGCAGTGTCTCAGTCCCAGTGTGGCTGACCATCCTCTCAGACCAGCTACCCATCTTCGCCTTGGTGGGCCGTTACCTCACCAACTAGCTAATAGGACGCGAGCCCATCCCCGAGCGATAAATCTTTAGATATCCCCCCATGAGGGGAAAATCCACATTCGGCATTAGCCCTCCTTTCGGAAGGTTATTCCAAACTCGGGGGCAGGTCACTCACGTGTTCCTCACCCTTTCGCCACTCTCACTGAAATATTCTCATATTGCTACTTGAACATCTCAGATCCCGTTCGACTTGCATGCCTAATCCATGCCGCCAGCGTTCGTTCTGAGCCAGAATCAAACTCTCCGTAAGAAATTTTATTCTCTTTTGGAGAATCTAATATATGCTCTTTTTATTTTGACTTCTTTGATACTCGTCAAAGTAATTAAACGGACACATCGCACTATTCAGTTTTCAAAGAACTGCCGGCATCAACCGGCGATAAAAAAGCAAGCACCATCCATTTCTGACTGGCTGCTCGCCTGTTAAATAACTGTTATATTTTTTATCGCGCTATTTTACGCGATTTGAAGTATATCAGAAAATAAATCGTTGTCAAGACCTGACAACATCTATTCTTTCAAAAAACAACGCTCTTATTTGAAGCGGCTCATATAATATCATCCATTATAATCAGTGCAAGCTTAATTTTAAAAAAAAATCAATATTTTTTAATTTAGCCTCAAATTTTACTGTTTTTTATCTTGATCTTCAGCCTTTTTCCCAATTATTTCAAATACTTTGCTTGCGAAATTCGCAGTCTCCTCCGCAAATTTTGTCTCCTTCGCATCATGAGTCACTCTTATCTTGAAAAACTTACCCTTGTATCCTGTGAGATAAAGATATGATTCCTTGTCTTTTCCCTGTGAATTGAACGAAAATTTCTCCCAGAGGCATTCCATTCCAGAGACAGTCTGCTTCTCCGTCGCAACAACTGTCTTTACATTCTTGTATTTGCCCATCTTTTCAAACTGGAATATATCCCCGGCCACTTGTGCAAAATGCTTTTTAAGTACCTCTGAGTCCGCTCCGTCAGGTATGTCTTTAATTTTAAAATCATAAACATATAAATCAGCATTTATTCCCGGAGCCCTATATGAAAGGCTTTCTCCAAGACCCGGCGTCTTATTCTCAAAATCAGTATGATCCACAAGAACCAGATTCCCTACCTTCTCAGGAAATGTTTTACCTATGCTCTTTATGAAACCATCTACTGCATAAAGACTTATGCATACAAATGTCAAGAGCGAAATAAAACACCATATAAAACAGCTTTTTTTCATGTAAATAATCCTAACATGTTTATTATTAAATTATTATACCAATATTTGTTCTTAAGCATTAATAAAGGATTTATTGAGTATATTACTCTGTAAACTCCACAATATCAGCACGTACCGTTAATTTTGTTATTGTAAAAAGAATCAAATATGTGAATGATCTTTCCTCGGCTGTATTCACAAATGCCTGTGACTTCCCTTCCTGCACCCCTCCGGCTTTCTCGTATAAATCTGATATTGCCTCTGTATAACTTGTTGTGGCAAAGGGGATAATGCCAAGAAACCAAAAACCATAGCTTTTCCCAATGGCATTTGCCTTGACTACCTTATAATTCTTTTTTGCTAAATCTACTTGTGTTGAATTCTTGCTGGAGAACCCCTGTGGACTTTGACATCCTGAAAAGAAGATTGCAAATGCAAGAAGATTTAATACAATCCAACCTTTATATCGAGATATCTTCATTGTTTCCTCCCTTCATAATTTGTTCCTCATAAAGACTGTAATTCATCCATCTTTAATTACAATTTGCCCATATTCTTTTAAGACTTGGTGGAAAAAAAGGATGACGGTGTTATTTTAACCGACTTCATTGAAATGGCGTGGTAGCCAAGTGGTAAGGCAGAGGTCTGCAAAACCTTTATTCACCGGTTCGAATCCGGTCCACGCCTCCAGTTTTCCCTCCTGTCTTTCATTCCCGGATAAGAACCGGTTGGTTCGAACTGAGGCTTCAAGCCGAGACCGGCCATGCCCTTGGCATGGCAGCGAAGCGTCGTGTCAAGGCCTTTAAGCCGAACAGGCCACTCCCGGTGGAGTGGCAGCGAAGCGTCAATCCGGTCCACGCCTCCAGTTTTCTCCAGATCAATCTTTCCCTTTAAAAGTATTTTGAATTGCCTTTAATAACTCTTTTATATTGAACGGCTTCTGGACAAACTCCTTAGCTCCCATATCCAATATCTCCTGGGCCTGTCCGTCAATGCTGAATCCTGAAGATACAATAACCTTCACATCAGGATTGATCTTCTTCAAAGCTACGAATGTCTCCTTGCCGTTCATCTTCGGCATGATAATGTCAAGTATCACAACATCAATGTCCTTCCACGTTTTCTTATACATTTCAGCCGCTTCAAGTCCATTATTGCAGACTATGATCCTATGCCCAAACTTGCTCAGGACTTTCACAAGCATGCTGCTGATGATCTCCTCGTCCTCGATAAGCATGATGGTCGCTTCCATTACTTCAGGCATTTTAGTTGATGTCTTGACTTCGAATTCCTTCTTGTCCTCAATAATCGGAAAATACAGATAAAATACAGATCCCTCTCCACGTTTGCTGTCTACTTTGATCACTCCATGATGGTTATGCACAGTTCCATATACTGATGCAAGCCCCATCCCTGTACCTTTGCCGACCTCCTTCGTAGTAAAAAACGGTTCGAATATATGTTTGAGAGTATCTTCATCCATTCCAATGCCTTTATCAGAAATAGAAATCTTAAGGCAATTCGAGATTTTCAGATCCTCATCTATCTTCAACGGACTATCTTTAATTTTTATGTTTTCAGTAGTGAAAGTAAGTTCACCCCCGTCCGGCATGGCATCCCGCGCATTGATTGCAATGTTAAGCAGGGTATTAAGGAGTTGCGAAGGATCCCCCATCACAGTTGCCGGATTAGCCTTGAAAACCCTCTTAATCTCTATCTTTTTGTCTATACTATGTTCGAGGATGGAAACAACTTCCTCAATGGTCTTGTGCATGTTGACCGGGACTGAAAGCATCTTTCCCTTGCGTGAAAATGCCAAAAGATCCCTGGTCAGATCGGAAGCTCTCTTGGTAGTCCTGAGTATGTTTTCAGCATATTCCCTAAGTAATTTATCATCAAGACGTTCTGCAATCATTTCAGCATATCCCATTATACCTGCGAGTTGGTTGTTGAAATCGTGGGCGATACCACCGGCAAGCTGTCCTATGGCCTCCATCTTTTCAGACTGCCTCAGACGTTCTTCCAGTTGAACACGTTCCGTGATGTCATTGAATACTTCCAGGACTGCCCTCATTCCATGATAGTACATTCCAGTATGCGTAATCTCAAAAATCCTTCCACCAAGCACTCCTGAAACTTCTATCTTTCTCGTTTCACCCGTCCCAATCTGTTTTTTCAATGGACATCCCACGCACTGTTTCTTGCTGTCCTTGTAAACATTCCAGCATTTTTCACCAATGACATTCTTTCCAAGTACTTTCTCCATGAGAGGATTCGTGAAAAGTATGTTCCCGTCCATATCAACTATTCCAAGACCAAAGGGAATTGTATTGATAAGGGATTCATTGAACTCATTCGTTTCCCTTAACAATTTTTCAGCCTCTTTGCGTTCAGTGATGTTCTGGACTGTCCCCATGATCCGCTTGGAAGAACCATGGGAATCAACCTGTATATCGCCACGGCCACTCAGGATCCGGATCTTTCCATCAGGAAGAATTATACGGAACTCAAGTTCAGACGGATGCTCGTTTGCAATACATGCCCGTATCCATTCTTGCATGGAAGACCTGTCTTCAGGATGTATAAGATTGATCAGATTCTCTACAGTTGGTATGAATTTTGTCTGGTCAACTCCATAAATGCGGTATGTCTCATCGGTCCATTTTATCTTATCCTCCTCCCCTATCTGCAAACTCCAAGTTCCCACGTGGGCTATGCGCTGGGATTCGGACAGCAAATATTCCTTCTCGCGGATGGACTGTTCAACGATCTTTCTGTCACTGATGTCGAAAACTGATGAACGGCTGCATATGAAATTACCTTTTTCATCTTTAATGACGGAAGCATTTATCAGGACTGGGAATTTCGATCCGTCCTTGCGAACCATGAAACCTTCGATGTCATTGAGATACCCCCTCTTCTTGAGTTCAGGAAAGGTGCTGTTGAATACATTTACATCCTCCATTGGAATCAGATAGGTGAACTTCTTCTTACCAATAATCTCCTCCCTGGAATAACCGAGCCATTTAAGCTCAGTATCATTCATCTGTATTATCATTCCGTCCTTGTCCAGGGAATGATATCCGCAGGGAGCATTGTTATACAGATCCTTGATCTCATCTATCGACTTCCTGAGTTTTTCCTCGGCTTTCTTCCTTTCGGTGATGTCCATGCATATTCCTGACATCCTCAGAGGTTTTCCAGACTTGTCATAGGTTGTATCTCCAAGGGCTCCTACCCATTTGATCTTTCCACTGGGTAATATGATCCTAAACTCATTTTCAAGGGTTATCTTTTCATCAATCGCCTGGTTTATCCTATCCATTGCCGACTCAATATCCTCAGGATGAAGTATCTTCTTCCAGGATTCAAATGAGGCTTCCGTGTCCTCGGGCAGCTCGAAAAGAATCTTGAATTCTTCCGACCAATACAATTTGCCAGTTGCAATATCCCAGTCCCATATTCCGCTTTTAGCCGCATTCAGTGCGAGTTTAAGCCATTCGTTAGAAATCCTAAGCTGTTCATCGGCTTTTCTCCTTGACTTCCTGACCTCCATTTCACGAAGTTCCCTCTCCACTGCGGAAGAAAGTCTGGCCATGTTGTCCTTCATGATGTAGTCGCTGGCTCCAGCCTTCATGGAGGAAACTGCCGTCTCCTCCCCTATTGTTCCAGAAACTATTATGAAAGGAATGTCAAGATTCCTTCTTTGCAGGATGCTGAGGGCCTCGGTTCCGGTGAAATGTGGCATCTTAAAATCGGAGATCACAATATCCCATTTTTCCGAGGAGAGGGCCTCCTCCATTCCGGATGCCGACTCTACGCGTATCCACTTTGGCTCAAAACCGCCTCGTTTAAGTTCCCTTATGGCAAGGTCTGCGTCATTCTGGGAATCTTCAACGACAAGCACCCGGATATGCTTATTTTCAGGAGGACATGTTTTTTTTGAGTTATTCTCCATTAGCAAGCAATCATTAGGGGTTCAGATCATATCGGAGGTTTGTTGATCAAAAGCCAGTACAGACCGAGTTCACCTACAGAGTCAAGGAACTTGTCAAAGTCAACCGGTTTGCTGATGTAGCTGTTTACACCGAGCTTGTAGCTTTCAACAAGATCTTTTTCCTCCTGGGATGAAGTAAGCACCACAACCGGTATAACCTTTGTCTTCTCTTCTGCCTTTATTCTTTTCAGCACCTCAAGACCTCCGATTTTGGGAAGCTTGAGATCAAGAAGGATCACCTTGGGCCCGTTAGCCAGATCCCTCCCCTGGTATTTGCCGTTTGAAAAGATAAAGTCAAGAGCCTCTGCTCCGTCATTGACAACATGCACCTTGTTGGCAAGATTGCGCTTCTTCAGCGCCCTCAAGGTCATTTCCACATCGCGAGGATTATCCTCAACCAGCAGAATTTCGACAACATTCTGCGACATAAAACCCCCCTTCGCTGCAATACTTGCAGCATTGGTCATTTACTCTTGACGATTTTAAGGGTTCCTCTGAAATTTGAGAGGTACTCTTTTTCAGCCAATTCGTAAATAATATATCATATTTTCTACTTCTTTTCAATGATCGGGAGTGAAAAACTGAATTCAGCTCCTTCACCTAACTTCCCTTCAGCCCATACCCTTCCTCCATGACGTTGGACGATCCTCTGAACAAGGGCGAGTCCAATGCCTGTTCCTTCAAATTCCGTAACGGTGTGCAACCTCTGGAATACGCAGAACAGCTTTTCCTTGTATTCCATGTTGAACCCCACACCGTTGTCCTTGAAGGAATAAATCACTTCCCCCTCCCCGATACCCCCTTTAACTTTGATCATTGCCTCTTTCCTCGTTCCAGTGAACTTAATGGCATTTGAGAGAAGATTTGACACGACTTCACGTATCATAGCAGTATCACCAAATGTCTTAGGGAGAGAATCTATTTCAATCTTGATAATCCTTTTATCCAGTCCACCCGTCAACTGAGAGTAAATTTCCCTTATAAGATCCTCCATATCTATCTCCGTCTTGTGAATTTCCCTGCGGCTCATGCGGGAAAACTCAAGAAGATCACTTATCAGCTGCCCCATGTCCTTCGCACTTTCACGAATAACATTGAGAAGGCGTTTTCCTTCATCATCCAGTTTTCCAGCATAGTCCTCCTCCAGCATCTTGGCAAAACCGTCAACAGACCTCAATGGTGCCTTCAAATCATGGGAAACAGAATATGAGAAGGCCTCAAGTTCCTTGTTGACCGTCTCGAGCTCGATTGTCCTTTGTTTCAGGTTCCTATTGAGTTTTTCAAGCTCCTTTTCCGTATTCCTTCGCTCAGTGATGTCAATTACAGTGGATCTGCTCATCAGATATGCCCCTTCAGAATCTTTTATTGCCGTGGCATTTAGAATTATCGGAATAATGGAACCATCCTTGCGGATCATTTCAAAATCAATATCGTTCACGGCTCCCTTCTCCTTGAAGCGTGGAAATTCCCGCTGAAAGATTTTACGGCTCTTTTCCGTAAAAATATCCTCAACTTTCCTGCCAATAAGCTCTTCCCTTGAATATCCAAGCCAACCGAGTTCCGTATCGTTTACCATTACAAACCTGCCATCCTTGTCGAGTGAATGATATCCACAGGGGGCATTGTTGTATAGATCCCTGATCTCCTGCAAGGAGTTTTCAAGGGCGGCAGTCCTTTCTTTTACCTTCATTTCAAGTTCATCTCGTGATTCCTTGAGAAGTTCATTATCCCGTTTCTTCCACAACAGGTTCACTCCGAGAGCAGTACTGAAAATCAAAACAATTATCAATGCCAAGGTTATAACTGCCTGCTTCCTGATTGGATCATATATCTCATCCTTGTCTACCTTGGAAACAATATGCCAACAGGTATTAGGCACTTTTCTTATGTCCGCAATAACTGGAACATTCCTGTAATCAAGCCCTTCCACAATTCCTTCCTTCCCCTTAATGGCCATCGCAGCAGGTAGCTTGCTTTTATGATCGATGGGTAAACGCAGTTTAAGAGCAGTATCTTTCATATGCCGTAATTCATTGATGAAGACAACATAATCCCCGTCCCTGGCTACCAAAAGGGTCTCAGCCGTAGCACTCGGG
>Ga0302238_1001021_pt1 | contig 24855 bp, 23 predicted proteins | sample AAG_UR_Asn_MG_FD_193527 | JGI IMG/M metagenome (GOLD analysis project Ga0302238, IMG submission 193527) | Enriched activated sludge microbial communities from anaerobic digester in WTTP, New Holstein, Wisconsin, United States - AAG_UR_Asn | ecosystem: Engineered > Bioreactor > Anaerobic >... | reverse complement strand
CCCCCGAGAAACAAGGGGAATTTTGCATGTTGATTGAGGGAGAATGGTATAATTTAAAACCTCTTTTCGATACTTCGAAGTTCAATGTGATAGACTGTCTCGATGTGAGCATTTTGCAGAACTACATTCTCAATCCCATTCTGGGAATCGATGATCCCAGAACTAGCAAGAGAATAGATTTTGTAGGTGGAATTAGAGGAACAGGAGAACTTGAAAAGCTTCTGAAGGAAGGGAAGGCGAAAGTAGCATTTTCCATGTATCCTACAACAGTTAAACAGATGATGGATATTGCAGATGCCGGAGAGATCATGCCTCCAAAGTCGACCTGGTTCGAACCAAAACTTCGAGACGGCCTTGTATGTCACAATTTTTAAGAGGATCATGAGATGATAAACGTTATAGCTTCCATAAAAGTCAAGTCGGATAAGATTAAGGAATTTCTTACAATCTTCAAGGCTAATGTTCCAGCTGTCAAGAAAGAAAAGGGATGTATTGAGTATTTCCCTTCCATGGACTTTGATTCTGGATTGAGTGCACAGAAGAAAGATTCCAATATTGTGACTATAATTGAAAAATGGGAGAGCATTGAAGACTTGAAAGATCATCTGAAATCTTCTCATATGGATTCATACAGAGAAAAGGTGAAAGATATCGTGGAATCTGTCGAACTGAAAATTTTGGAAGAGGCTTGATGATAGATGGGCTTCAGAAATTTTAATCTTGATCCTCGGCTGATGAAGGCCGTCCAGGAAGCCAATTATACAATCCCCACTCCGATACAGAAGGAAGCAATACCAGTCTGTATGGAAGGAACAGACATAATAGGTACGGCTGCGACCGGTACTGGGAAAACTGCCGCATTCGTACTTCCAATCCTTCATCATCTCCTCAGATCTCATTCACATGGGAAACATACCCGGGTTCTAATAGTTGCACCCACGCGTGAGCTTGCTGAACAGAACAGGGAAGTAATAAAACTTCTTTCCAGGCATACACATATCAAATCCGCCGTGGTCTATGGAGGAGTGGGATTTCATGCCCAGGAACAGGCATTGAAGGATGGAACTGAAATAATAGTCTGTTGTCCAGGGCGTCTTCTGGATCATATGGGGCAGGGGAATGTAAATCTCAAGCATGTGGAAATAGCTGTTTTAGACGAGGCTGACAGGATGCTTGACATGGGATTCCTTCCGGATATAAGGAGGATTCTCGCTGCACTTCCCAAAGAACGTCAGACAATGTTATTTTCTGCGACTTTCGCACCGGAACTCGTTGATCTTATTAATCATAACCTTCGTAATCCCAAAAGGATAAGTGTTAATACTGAGGCTCCAGCAGAGACCATAGATCATTGTTTTTATCCTGTTCCAGAAAGCCAGAAAACTGATCTTTTGATAGCCCTCCTCAAAACGATTACAGATCATAAGTCAATACTGGTGTTTACACGTACAAAAAGGCGCGCTGATGAAGTGATGGATCGCCTCAAACAGGCAGGATTTGTAACAGGTATTCTTCATGCTGACAGATCCCAGCACGAACGTAAAAGGGAGCTTGATAACTTCCGTTCCGGAAAGCTCAAGATAATGGTTGCAACAGATATTGCCGCAAGAGGGCTTGATATTCAGGATATATCCCATGTGATTAACTACGATATCCCAGATACTGCCGTCAACTATATCCACCGCATAGGGCGTACCGGTCGGGCTGAACGTTCTGGAGATGCAATCACTTTCATATCTGCTGATGATGAAGATGAGGTTCGCGAGATAGAGACTCGTCTTGGGACACAAGTGGAAAAGAAAAGACTGGAAGGTTTTGAATATAAAAAATATGATGTTCCAACTGGACGCAAATTCCTTCAGGGGGCAGGGGGAGGACACATCTATAAGGGACCAATGTGCGGATCCTGGGGTGGGAAAAAACGTGGTCGCAGAAGATAATAGCTTATGTTTCAAAGAGTTAAAGATATCAGACAGATTGAAACCGTCGAGAAACTTGCCCGCGAGATTTGGATTGAACATTACACTCCCATAATCGGAAAAGATCAAGTCTTATATATGCTTGATAAGTTTCAGTCGATAGACACCATTTCCTCCCAGATAGACAAAGGAATTGAATATTTTCTAATAATGGAGAATGAGGCCCCTATCGGCTACATGGCATTGGAGCCTAAAAAAAATGAACTTTTCCTTAGTAAGATTTACATCTTGTCATCAATGCGTGGGAAAGGACTTGGAAGGAAGGCGATAGAATTTGCTGCGAAGTTCGCAAGGAAGAAGAAACTTGGCAAGATTACCCTTACCGTGAACAAGGGTAATCTGAGTTCTATAAAAGCCTATGAGCGAATAGGTTTTTTCAATAAAGGATCTATTATCTCCGACATTGGCAACGGCTTCTTCATGAACGACTACAAGATGGATAAGTCATTATAAATAAAAAAAAGGCGGGTTTTTCAGACCCGCCTCTTATCTATTTTAGGATTTATTTCAATATTGCTTTCAAATCGGCATCCGGTGTCGTTACCGGCATGATGTTGAAATTCTGCACTAGAACATTCAACACTGCAGGTGTAACAAAGGCTGGAAGACTTGGTCCAAGTCTGATATCCTTGATTCCGAGGCTTAGCAGTGTAAGTAGAATTACTACCGCTTTCTGCTCATACCAGGAGAGGATCATCGAAAGCGGAAGATCATTGACTCCGCAGTTGAACGCTTTCGACAAAGCTACAGCGATCTGTATTGCCGAATAGGCGTCATTGCACTGTCCAATGTCTAAAAGCCTTGGGATTCCACCAATGGCACCGAAATCAAGCTTGTTGAAGCGATATTTGCCACAGGCAAGCGTAAGTATGATGCAATTCTGGGGGACCTTCTGGGCGAAGTCGGTGTAGTAGTTTCTTCCGGGCTTGGCTCCGTCGCAGCCACCTATGAGGAAGAAATGCTTGACAGCACCGGACTTCACCGCATCAATGACGGCTCCGGCAACATTCATTACAGCGTTGTGACCGAATCCGACCATTATGGTCTTTTCAGGTTCGTCCGCCTTAAATCCTTCAGCATCGAGGGCAGCCTTGATTACCGGACCGAAATCCTTGTTAGTCACATGAGAAACTCCGGGGAACGCAACAAGACCTGTTGTGAATATCCTTTTGATATATCCTTCTGCAGGCTTCTGTATGCAGTTGGTGGTCATGAGGATAGTACCTGGGAACTCATTAAATTCCTTCTTCTGATCCTGCCATGCTCCTCCATAGTTTCCTACAAGGTGTTTGTACTTCTTGAGTCCAGGATATCCATGACAAGGTAGCATTTCACCATGGGTGTAAATGTTGATTCCTTTGCCTTCTGTCTGTTTGAGTAGTGCATCGAGATCCTTGAGATCATGTCCTGAAACGAGGATAGATTTGCCTTTGACAGGAGTAATCCGAACTTTTGTGGGTTCTGGATTTCCATATGTACCGGTATTTGCCTGATCAAGGAGTTCCATTACCCTGAGATTCACTTTTCCGCATTCCAGACTCATTCCAGTCAATGCACTGATATCTGTGGGATTGTCAGCAAGATAGCTAAGAGCCTTATGAAAAAACGCATATACGGTCGGGTCTTCCTTGCCAAGAATCTGGGCGTGATCAGCATAGGCTGCCATACCCTTAAGACCAAATGTCAGAAGGTATTGAAGACCAGAAACATCATTGCCATTCTTCTTCATGTTCTCCTGGACACCACAGATGGCAGCCTGCTTGCTCATCTCGTCCTGTGACGTAGCGAACTTGAATACGGCTGGGCCAGTCAGGATTTCAGGAGTTTTACCTTTTGACATGCAGGCATCTTCATAGAGTTTTTTGGCCTTCTCTCGTATGGAAATACCCCTGTTTATAACTCCGGCTATTCTTGTAGGATCGAAATTTACATTTGTAACAGTAGTAAAAAGAGCCTCAAGAATATAGACATCTATCTCCCTGTCTGTCTTCCCAAGTTCAGCTGCCCTGTGAGCATACTGTGATATCCCTTCAGCCAGATATACCAGTAGATCCTGGAGATCCGAACTTTGAGGATCCTTTCCACATACACCCATCGCCATGTTACATCCCGTTCCTTTTGCCGTCTGTTCGCATTGATAGCAGAACATGATTTCCTCCTTGATTTGGTTTTATTCGTTCTTAATTTAAAAATTTATCTTTAGCTATTTTCTTCCCTGTTTCAGTCCGGAAGACATTCTTAACCAGTTTTCCTATTGAATCCTTGTCTGTCAAATCCATTTCATCAGGTATGTTTACCAACAGATCCGCATCCCATATTATTCTGAACTCAGCCGTATCTATGTTCTTGCCGCTGTGATGGTTTGCAATAATCCTGCAGACATGTTCCGAGATTTCCTGATGGATTTCAAGTTCATCCATTATTTTCTTCGCTACCGGAGGACCTTCAATCTCCTGGTACTTCCCACCTGCTGAATTATATTTATTTTCCGCGCTCGGTATCCCAATGTCATGCAGTATTGCTGCAGCAACCACGACATCTCCATCCGCTTTTTCAGACTTCAAAATCTGTTCGGAATATTCAAGTACCTTCAAGGCGTGGTTTATCCTTCTTGAATCCTTACCAAAATATCTTTTCATGCTCTCGGAAATGGATGATTTTATATTCATCTGTTCAGACATTCTCGCTTCTTATCATGGTCAAAAGCATCTTGAATTTCTTGATAGCTCTTACTGCGTGAGGGATTTTAGCGGGCATTATAAGAATCTGTCCTGACCTGACTTTTACAGGCTTTCCTCCAATGACGAATTCACCTGTCCCGTCAATTACCTGTACAATTGCGTCAAATGGAGCAGAATGTTCGCTAAGTCCTTGATTCTTAGAGAACGCGAATACCGTCAATGTTCCGGTTTTTCTTTCGGCAATTGTCCGACTGACAATCGAATCCTTGGCATAATCAATAAGATTCTTAAGTTCGAAAGGTTTTGATGTTTCCAAGAGTTTTCTTGTGTTCTTCATGTGAGGATCTCCTGAATTTAACACAGGCTCAGGCCTGTGGATTTAATTGTCTAATATTTCTCCACGGATGCTGATAGTTATAACTTTGAAAGGAATATCCTTTCCGGATTCCTGTAAAGCCCTCTGTGCAATCATTGCAATTCCACCACAGCATGGAACTTCCATCCTGGCGACCGTTACACTCCTGATATCGTTGTTCCTAATGATTTCAATGAGTTTTTCAAGATATGGCTCAGTATCATCGAGCTTCGGGCATGCTATAACCAGTTTCTTCCCCTTCAATAGTTCGGAATGGAAATTTGCATAGGTGAAAGGTACGCAGTCAGCGGATATGATAAGATCTGATCCTGCCCAGTAGGGAGCAGAAGGAGAAACAAGATGCAGTTGCACAGGCCACTGAGTAAGTTCTGATTCCGCATTGGTGGCTCGTGACTGAGGTGATGAATTCTTTTTTTCGAAGGAATGCATAGCCATTCCGGGACATCCCTCATGGTGCTGGCGCTTCTCCATCTTGGACTTTGTTTTTTCAAGGTGTTTCTTTACTGCTACCTCGTCGAAGGCATTAGCCTCCCTTTCAATGATCTTTATAGCACCTTGGGGACATTCTCCTAAACAAGCGCCAAGTCCGTCACAATAGTTATCGCTGACAAGCTTTGCCTTGCCGTTTACCATCTGTATCGCACCTTCCGCACATGCATTTACGCATAATCCGCATCCATTGCACTTGCTTTCATCTATCTTTATGATTTTTCTTTTCACGAAGAACCTCCTAAGAATTTATAAAAGATCTGCTACAGTCGTATTCGTAAAATAATTGAAAACTTCCTGATTGATTTTTTCACTCAATTTTCCAAGTACACATTTATCTGCCATACACACATTTTTTCCTAACAGGCAATTCTGATAATTAAATTTGCCTTCAATAGCTTCATAAATCTCCATAAGCTTGATCTCTGAAGGAGGTCTGGCGATTTTAAATCCTCCATCCGGTCCTCTGAGAGATTTTACTATTCCACATTTTGCTAACCTCTGTAATACCTTGGAAAGATGGTCACAGGAGACATTTAAAGTTTTTGCAATTTCCTTTGCAGACACCATTTTTTCATTTTCCTTGGCGATTATCACTAATGCATGAAAGGCCAGCGATGAAGCTTCAGTTATTTTCAATATGCTGCTCATAGATTCTCCTAAATAAGAATAATGGTACTATAATACCATAATTAAAAATAAAATCAATTATTCTTTTATATAATATATGTAATACTATGAATATGAAGTAAATATGATATATCAAATTTCAAACTTGAAAGATGAAAAGCAAGGGATATAGTCAAACCCATGTCTGAAAGTATGTATAATGAAAAATACCGTCCTCAATTCCATTTTACTGCTAAAAATGGTTGGTTGAACGATCCGAATGGCTTAGTTTTTTACAAAGGTGAATACCATCTTTTCTTTCAGCATAATCCATTTGGTACTAAATGGGGAAACATGACCTGGGGTCATGCTGTAGGACCCGATCTTGTCCACTGGAATCAAATGGAAAACGCCCTTCTTCCCGACACCATGGGTACGATGTTCTCAGGATCTGCTGTTGTTGACTGGGACAACTGCACAGGATTACAGAAGGGAGATGAGAGAACTCTCGTAGCATTCTATACAGCCGATGGAGGTACTGTCACACCAAAGGTTTCAACAACTCAATGTCTGGCTTACAGCAATGACAGAGGGAGGACATGGGCTAAATATGAGAAAAATCCCATCATCACTGAAATAACTCCCGGGAACAGGGATCCCAAAGTTTTCAAATATATGGATAAAGGTGGAAAATCCAAATGGATAATGGTTCTATATGTTGATGATGGTGGGCAGAAGTCTTCGCATATCCATTCGATATATTTCTTTTCATCAGATGACTTGAAGAAATGGACCTTTCTCAGCAAGACAGAAGGATTCTATGAGTGTCCGGATTTTTTCGAGCTCGCAATTGATGGAAACCAGGAAAACAAGAAATGGATCCTTATAGGTGCAGATTTCAAATATATGATTGGAAGTTTTGACGGAATAAAGTTCATACCTGAGACTGCAAAGCTGATTTGTGATTTCGGGCAGAACTATTATGCGGCCCAGACATATTCAGACATACCCGAGGAAGATGGAAGGAGAATTATAATCGGCTGGATGAACTGGTCAAAAAGTCCTGAAGACATGCCATTCAACCAGCAGATGAGTTTCCCATGCACACTTTCACTTAAAACCTTCCCGGAAGGGGTCCGGATGTGCAAGTATCCGGTTAAGGAAATAGAAAAGCTTTATGAAAAAACTGTGGAAAAGACTGGAATTCCAGTAAAATCCGGTGAAAATCCTTTATCGGATATAGAAGGGGAGCTGTTGGATATTGATTTAGAAATATTAGCCGGTAGCTCATCTGAATTCGGTCTTGACATTCGCGGACAAAAAATATCATATGCCGTTGGGGAAGAGGATCTTTCATTCAACGGAACACATGTTCATCTGCCAATGGTCGACGGGAAGATAATTCTTAGGATTCTGATTGACCGGACATCTGTCGAGATTTTCGGCAATGAGGGAAGGATTTCGATATCATCCTGCATCCAGATCAATCCTGAAAACAGGTTTATTGGATTTTACTGTTCCTCAGGGATTGCGAATCTAGCAAGAATCGAAATAAGAAGCCTCAAATCTTCGTGGAAGTAATTGAAAAGCTGAAAACTATAGCAGTGAATCCTTATCCTTTGCTCCTGATTCGGCGGAATCATCATTCTCAGAAGATGAGCTGAAATTCTTCCATTTGCCATCCTGTCCATTCTTGACCAGAATTTCAATCTTCTTCTCTAGATCCTTAAGTTTTTTTTCGCAGATGGCGGAAAGGGATGAACCTTCCTCGAAATATTTCATCATCTCGTCAAGCTGGAGTTTTCCACTTTCCATCTTTTCAACAATCAATTCAAGCCTTTCAAGAGCCTTTTCAAATGAAATATCCACTGTTTCTTTAGCCTTGCTCTCTTTTTTCATATTATGCCGTTTCCATCATCTATCATATTCGGTTGCGACTTGTTCCTTTATGTGTTAATATAAGCCGATTAATCAATTATTCCATATATTGTAAAATAAGGAATGGACATGGAAAGGAACTTATTTCTAATTGCATTAATATTTCTGATTATTACTGGATGCGGAAAGAAAGAATCAGCAAATACCGCAAAAAGCAGTTCAATAGCTGAAAAAACTGGCAGTTCCGCTGAAGATTCCAGTAAATTGAAATCTACAAAGAAGGAAGATCAGAGAAAAGAAGGGGATTCAAAATTCCAGAAACCAGTATTCCAGCTTAAAAACTGGCAAAGTGACGTCAAAAAACCGGAAGTGGAGGACGATGCAGCAAATGTTTCAGTGGAAAAGATGGAACCTGGAGAAGCGGAAGAAGCTGCTGAAGACATAAAAGTTCCTTCGGACTGTCTTGCGGCTAAACTTGTCAGCAAGACTGAAAAGATAATTTGGACCCCAAAATGGTATTTTGAGGGAGTAGGGGGTGTCAAGCTGCCAACCATGGTACTTTCCAATGATTCCAGCGTACTTGCGATAGTTGAGACCACAGGAACAGACAAAGGACCGAATGGAAGCAGGATAGTTCTCTTGAATACATATAACTGGCAGGTCTTGAAGATACATGAGTTCGAGGAAAACAATATAGACAAGATATCATTTCTTCCAGATGGTAACAGAATGGTTTTCTGGTCATTGAAGCAAATTTCAATCAAAAAACCTTATGAACTAATCATGATTGGAGTTGAAAAAGGAGATATACTGTCAATATCCAAGGAAATAAAGGCGGATGTGTCGGATATAATCGCTACAGAAAAGAATGTATTTGCAAAGATCTCGGATGAAAATATCATCTATTGTTTTGATAGTTCGAACATTTCAAAAGCCCCTAGGAAGATTAAAAGCCTGAACCAAAAGGGAGTTTTTGCATTGTCTCCTGATAAGGGAAGAATTGTCCTGGCCGGGGAGAAATATCTAGAAATCTTCGAATGTGAAGGTATGGAAATGTTGAGTAAATTCAGTTTTGATGAAGAATATGCTCCTGAGAATGTTCTATTTGCAGGTAAAAACGAATATATAGCAGTATCTGCATATAATAAGCCGGGATTTTTTTTCAAGGACGGACAAAAAAAACAGTTCTGTGACATTTCGGGTCGGTCTCTTGCATATAACAAGGATGAAAAGACGCTGATATATGAAAAATATCTCAACAATGAAATATGCTTTGCAGAAGTACCGGATCTGAGTGAAAAAGGGCATTTTACCCCCTCAAAAATAAATCCTCGGACCCAGGGAACGGCTATTTTCCTGGCATATTTCAAGGATAACAGCAGATATACCGTAATTGACAGCTATGGGAATCTTTCCGTCTTTACGAAATATTTGAAGTCGAATAAATGGAAAAAAAGAGTAGTTATCAGCCCTAAGAAATAACGGTTCTATCGGACATCATCTTGAATATATCGGAGGGATCCGTCTTTTCTATGCTTTCCCTGAGAAGATCGCATTTTCCGAGATCTGCATGTCCGATTCCAAAAGTCATCATCCCAGCCCTTTTACCAGCTTCAATTCCAGCAGGAGCATCTTCCACAGCAATGCAGTTTTTTGGATTTACACCCATTCTTTTGGCTGCTAGGAGGAATACTTCAGGATGAGGCTTGCTGTTCTTGATATCATTGCCGTCGGCAACTGAATTGAAATAGAACTTATCTAAACCAGCCTGCTTCAGAAGGGAGGGTGTATTTTTGCTACTTGATGCTACAGCTAAGTTAAGACCTGCAATTTTCAATTTGGTCAAGAAATTCTTTACACCGGGCAACAGAAGTGATTCTCCGGATTCATCAACGAGTTTCTTGTATAACTCATTCTTTTTGTGCATGTAATGCTGTATCTGTTCCTCAGTAAGTTCAATTTGTCCTTCTATCATGATCATCAGTGATTCACGGCGTGATACCCCGCGGAGAAGATCATTCTTCTTTTCATCAAACTTTATCTTAAGTTCGTCAGCTATGGATTTCCAAGCGTGATAATGGCATATTGCACTATCAACAAGTACACCGTCAAGATCGAAGACAACACCGAGCTTAGTTCTTGGAATTGATAATTTGCTAACTGCACTATTTATACTGAATAACTTTCCTTCAACTACGATTCTGATGGGGATTCCTATAGAGCAGGATATTTTGATCTTATTCCTTCCTATCTCCCAATTTATCTTTCTTTTTCGATAATAAATGCTAAAGGACAATGACTTCCAATGTTCAGGAATCTGAGGACAGCAATAAATATGATCTTTGTCCCATTTGATTCCAGCAAATCCAGCAATTGTAGAATTCCAGGCATTTCCTGCGTTGGCGGCATGAATACCCTCGTATACATTGTATGATTCATTTCCTATGTCGAGATTGAGAACCTTGTCAAAGTATTTAAGAGCTTCTTCTTTTCTACCAAGAAGATTTGCGACATTTGCATGAGTGCCGGCACTTAGATTTGAATCATGTATTGTTCTCGGTACGTAATAATTCCAGCATCTCTGCATCAGGGAATAATCGTATGAGAATGGATTGGCTGCGAATATCGCAAGTACATCAGCCTGTTTTGCAACCTGTAACCTTGACAGTTTTTCAGGAGGGATCTGTCGGAATAAAGGTTTTGTCGGCTCATATTTTGAAAAATTTATCTCCTTAAGTGAAAGGAACTTATCATCCTGGGCTAATATCATCTTTTTCTTGTCATAGGAGAGCTCGATCGAATTTGAGATCTTCTTCCATAGTGATATATCCCTTTTTGATATACCGAGCTTTTTTGCTATATGAACATCGGAGACTATTTCCAAAGCGACATTTATATCTCTCCTGGCACAATGGTTGGTATAAGCATTGTTGTTGACATATTCGTGATATTCATCCGGACCTATTACATTGTTTATCAAGTATTTACCTTTCTTCCATGTTCCTCGGGAAGACCAGAATCGCGCAATCTCAACGATCATTTTAAATATTTTTATCTTGTCAGGATTCTTCCTTCCAGATACATCCAGATACTGTATTGCAGCATTTGCAACTGCAGAATTGACATGGACTTCAATATTTCCACATGGTATATAAACAGGTTTGGGCATTTCCTTGTCATGCCACCATTCAGGGCAATTTTCAATATTGTCTATAGGAGAGGCCTCCCAGGGATAAAATGCTCCTTTAAACTTCTTCCTTTTAGCTTTCTTCATGGCACCTGGAAGTGCATTAACGCGATATTCTATGAGATTTTGTGCAGCATCAGGCATTGTCAGTAGATAGAAAGGGAAAATAAAAAATTCAGTATCCCAGAAATAGTGGCCTGAATAATGTTCTCCACTCAGGAATTTTGCGCCGATGCTAAGCCTTGGATCTCCACTCCTATATGCTTGTAAGAGTTGGAAAATATAGAATCTCAACTTAAAATTACGCTCAGCATCTCCTTCTATCTTGACATCTGACTCAGACCAAAGCCTTTTCCATGCTGTCCTTTGCTCATCAAGGAGTGTTTTCCAACCAGCAGTCATGGTTGATGAAAGCTTATTGAAAGTCATTTTTCGTAGTCTTTTTCCTTTATTGTCATTGTCGAAGTCCGTATATACAACCAAATATCTGCGAACTTCGCAGGTTTTTCCTTTGGAAGCAGATAAAGATATTTTCTTTATGATCCCCTTTCCTTCTGATACTGATCTGGAGAATTCTGGTTTTGACGAGAAAGGGATATCATATGATGTCGCCATTACAGCACTTAGCCTGCTGGTATTTGTGCGAATTTCGCAGAACTGACCATTATTTATATCCCCATTATCTGTAACCTTGTAATGTTCCTGTTTCTGAGTTAATCCTGTACTGTCAAATATGTCCATCAATATAATATTTCCTGACCAATTGAGAGGCTTTATCTTGATTGTCATTGCATGGAGATGCTTCCGGGGATAACTCAGAAATGACGTAAAACAAACCAATGTTCTCTTCCCTAATGGGGATGTCCAGATAAAAGACCTTTCCGACAAGGCACAAGACATATCAAGGCTTCGTGAATATTCCGACAGAATGCCGGTTGAGAGATCCAGCTTTTCCCCATTCAAATAAACGTATATTAACTTAAGTGTCGGAATATTGACGGCTGAGTTTCCTGTAACAGGTGAACGATCAAAATATCCTGCAATGAACTGTTCCGGATTACTACTGATCTTTTCGGCACTTGGAATTGCAGGTATTCCGTCATATCCTGGAATCCCTTCTTCATAATATCCCCTTATGCCAAGATATCCATTTGACTGTGTGAAGATGGTTTCAAGAAAATGATTCTGGGTTTTATCGTATCTGTTTATTTCATATTTCCAAATATTCATGATTCTTTCCTCAATGATTTAATTGATATGGATTATCCTTCAGCCTTGGCAATTCCGAGTATGACACCGGTAAGTACCAACGCTGCACCCGGATAAAACCATAGAGGTGGAACTTCCTTGAAGAGAGGATAAGCCATTAATGTTGCCAGAGTAAACTGTGCAGGGACGCTGAAGGATATAAGCTGTGGCTTGGCATATTTCAACAAATACATCACTAAGGCATGTCCGCCTACGGTTGGCAACAGGACAAGTCCGATAAGTGATAATATGCTCTTGGTATTTCCTATTTCGATTGAACCATATATGGCAACAGCTGCTATTGCCTGGACAAAAGCTGCTATAAAGAATACTTCCGTACTGAATACGAATATATGATGTCCAGGACGATATTTTCTGCTAAGTACGAAATAAGTGGAACAAAAAATAGCAGAAATGAAAGTCACTCCTATGCCTGCAATATCTGAACGGCTTGCGCTGAACTGATGGATAGTAAGCCATATTGTTCCCAAGACAGCGATTATTACTGCCAAAATTTCCCATTTGTTGAGACGTTCACCAAGCATGTAATGTGCTATGAAAGGAGTAATAAGGGGCTGAAGTCCTATGAAAAGGCATGCATTTGCGATGCTGGTATGCTGGATTCCCCAGCACCACGTCGTGAAATGAATTCCAAGGAAAAGTCCCGAGAGGACAGTTCCTTTTGAAAAAATCCTGCTCCTGTTTTCCTTTCTAAATGCCCATATTGCAAAAGGAAGCATTATTACAGCCGCGCCAAATACCCTCCAGAATCCTATACTTGCAGCGGAAATATTGCAGAATCGCGTAAGTATTGATGCGCTAGATGTCATCAGGGTGATGACAGTCCACAGAAGAATTATTTTTGTACGGGACACAGTTATTATCTGCTTTTTGCAACCAGATTGGTGAGATCTGAATGATTGTTATACCAGTCTATAAAAGCCGGGATACCCTTTGAAATTGGTGTTTTTGGTTCAAAACCAAGTTTTTTACGGGCTTTCTCTATGTCTGCAAAGCTTTCCGGAACATCACCTGGCTGCATCGGAAGCATCTCCTTTTCGGCCTTCATTCCTAAATGTTTTTCAATCAGACCTATCATGTCCAGAAGTTTCTCGCTGCTATGATTTCCAAGATTGAATATCTCATTTTTATCAAGATTTGGCGCGAACATTGAAGAGCATACTCCATGAACAATGTCATCGATATATGTGAAATCCCTCTTCATGTTTCCAAAATTAAAGACCTTTATCTTTTTCCCAGACTTTATTGCTTCAACAAAAAGCCACATTGCCATGTCAGGACGCCCCCATGGACCATAAACAGTAAAAAACCTATGTCCTATTGTTTGGAATCCATATAGATGTGTATAGCAATGTGCCATAAGTTCATTGGATTTCTTTGTAGCTGCATAAAGGCTTATTGGATTGTCCACCCTGTCGGCTTCAGAAAATGGTATCTTCTTATTTCCTCCATAAACACTTGAGCTAGAAGCAAAAACGAGTCTTGGGATATTATTGTGTCTGACCATTTCAAGTATGTTCAGGAAAGCCAGCATATTGCTATGTTCATATGCATGTGGATTTGTAAGAGAATATCTTACTCCGGCCTGGGCAGCCAGATGGCATACTACATCAGTACGATATTCAGTAAAAATTTTCTTGAGATCTTCAAGGTTTGCAATGTCAATCCGCTTTTCAACAAAGTTGGGATTCCTCCTCAATATTTCTGATCTTGCCTCTTTGATGGCTGGATGATAGTAGCTGTTGAAGTTGTCTATCCCGACGACGACATTTCCTTCAGTCAACAACTTTTCACAGACATGGAAACCAATGAATCCGGCGCTCCCAGTGACTATTATTGCATTCTTTTTCATTATCAGGCTTTTACGACGTTTTTACCCTTTGGGGCGGCATTTCTAGTGTCAATCACGAGCTTTGCAAGTTTTGCAATAGATTTATGATCTACACAGTCGTGAGCTGTTGCAATAAGAACTACGTCATATTTCTTACCTTTCAAGCTCACGCTTTTCTTTCCACTGTATTGTGGATATTCACGCGTTCTTGGTACAGTTGGACAGTAGGGATCGTAATATTCTATCTTTGCACCTTTCTCCTCAAGGAGTTTCCAGAGCATGAAAGAAGGGCTTTCCCTAAGATCATCGACATTTTTCTTATATGCAACACCAACAAGAAGAATCCTGCTCCCTTTCATCACCATTCCTCGGGTATTCATTTCTTCGAGTGTACGTTGTATGACATAATAAGGCATGAATGTGTTTATCTCTCCTGCAAGCTCGATGAACCGTGTTGAACAATTATATTCCCTTGCCTTCCAGGTAAGGTAGAAAGGATCAATTGGAATACAGTGTCCTCCAAGACCAGGTCCCGGATAGAACGGCATAAATCCGAAAGGCTTGGTTTTTGCAGCCTCTATGACCTCCCAGATGTCAATCCCCATCTTGTCAAATATGACCTTGAGTTCATTTACCATCGCGATATTCACCGAACGGAAGATGTTTTCCACGAGCTTTGTCGCCTCAGCTGTGGCTGAAGAGGACACTGGAACTGTTCTGCAGATTATGGTGTCATACATGGCCTTGGCTATCCTAAGACTGTCAGCCGAATCTGCTCCTACCACCTTCGGTATCGTCGATGTTGAAAAGTCCTTGTTGTTGGGATCTTCTCTTTCAGGGGAGAACGCCACATAGAAATCCTTATCAGCTTTAAGTTTGCTTTTCTTTTCAAGTATAGGACACAGGACTTCGGTTGTCGTTCCTGGATAAGTGGTTGATTCCAAAGAGAAAAGCTGACCTTTCCTGACATAAGGAGCCAATGATTCTGCTGTCGAAACGATATAGCTCATGTCGGGTTCACGATTATGTGTCAAAGGTGTTGGTACACAAATGATTATGGCGTCACATCCCGAGCTTTTTGAAAAGTCGCAAGTTGCGCTGAAACGGCCAGTGGAATTCATATTCTGCAAAACTGTGGAATTGATATGCTTGATATATGATTTTGACTTCTTCAGCATCTTGATCTTTTCCATGTCAACATCGAAACCGGTCACCTTGAAACCGGCATTGATAAATTCCTTTGTGAGCGGAAGTCCGACATATCCAAGTCCTACCACCCCGATTCTCGCCTTGCGATCCTGCATTTTCTTCAATATTTCTGAAACCATATAGACTACCTCGATGATTTAAGCATATAATTATTAGAATCGATACTATAATTCCTACAGTATATATATGCAATCTAAATGGGAGGTAGAAATAAAAATCTACTTTATAATATTTTGATCTGGAGATTTATTTAAATATATATGTAACTTTTTAATCCTGCCTTGTGTATATATGATAGTAATTATTGGATGAATGTTATATGGGTGATCACAGGGAAATAGCAGATGCTGAAATAATCTGCCTTATAATAGGTGGAGACACAGATCTTTATTCCGAGATTGTCTCCCGTTATCAGGGCAAGATATACGGATGTGCATATGCAATCATGCAGAACACCCATGATGCTTCGGATGTCACACAGGAGGTATTTGTCCGATTCTACAGGAACATTGAGCAGTTTGACATAAGACGTCCGCTTCTGCCGTATCTTCTGGCAATTGCCGTGAACTGTACAAGGAACCTGTTCAGGGACAGGAAGATGAAGTTTGTAGAAAGCGAGGAAGAGAGCAGGGATATAATGGAAAGCATATCCGACAATGCTCCGAATCCAGTTGAAGCTCTGTCGATTGCAGAAAACAAAAAAAGGATTAGAAGCATGGTGCATAAACTACCGGTTTCAATGAGGGAGATATGTGCACTTTTCTATCTATCTGAGAAATCGTGTTCAGAAGTGGCAGTTATTTTGGATATAAGTGAGAGCGCTGTAAAGACAGCCCTTCACCGGGCCAGGAAGAAGCTTCTTGAAAACCATCTTGGCGAATGGAAGAATGAAAATGCATATGGAATGTGAAAAATTTGAGAAGATGATACCTGATTATGACTGGCTGGATAACGAGGACAGACAGGAACTTGACCTGCATGCAGAAAAGTGCATGAAATGCAGGGAGAAGATTAAGGCTATTGAAATACTCGGTAAAGTCATTTTCGAAGGAGATGAAAACATGAAAAATCCTGATTTTTCAGCAAGAATAATGTCGCAGATCAAGAAAGAAAAATCTTTCTCGATCCTTCCATATGTCGCAATGTTCGTGGTTGTTGAAACCATGATATTGGTCCTTTTGGATCCAAGACTCAGGGATACAGTTAACTTCATTCTCTCCGCAGTAGGTATTTCTGAAGAATATCTTAGTGTGATTGGAGACTTTTTCTCAAGCAGTATCCCATATGACTATGACTTTAGTCTTGCAGGATATCTGAATTTTGAAATGATGCTGATCACAATTTTTGTGGGAATTATTATTTTTTCTCCTGCAGTCAGGATTTTTGATGACAGAAGGGTGAATAAATGAATATTTTCAAGACCTTTGCTTCAACTGCTATCATGCTGGGATCGTTTCAGGTATTTGCCCAGCAGGGAGGAGGACATCCTCATGATCCAAAAACGATATTATTGACAGTGGCATTCATGCTTGTGATAGGATGTATTCTAGTGCTTGTAAAAGCAGGATGCCTTGCTTTGGGACTTTTGCTTTCGGTGCTCAAACCACAGAAAATCATCAGATTGAGTTCAGGTCTTAACGGAAAGCTCCTGAAATCATTCATTATAGGAATACTCATAGTTGTGGCGTATTTTCTTCTCCTTGGAATTTCAAATTTCATTCCAGAAAAATTCAGAGGATTTCTGACGATTCCAGTCATTCTACTGTTATTCATCCATTTCATACTGGCTTTTACCGTCATCAGCCATTTCGTTGGTGAAAAAATAATGGCGAACATAGCAAGCCATAAGGTCGGATCATCTTTTTTTGCAGTTCTATATGGAGGAATCGTTATCCTTCTGTGTGGATTTTTTCCCATTTTTGGAATCATAGTATCAGGTATCATTTACATAGTTGCGCTTGGTGGTACCCTGTCCGGACTTGTCTCTAAAAACTGATTTTGTTCAAAAAATCAGCCTCTCCTTGATAAATTCATCCATGCACATAGATTTGCATGAAACGAAAGGAATTAACTTATGGAAGCAAAGATCAAAAAAATCCTAGAGGAACTCCGAGTGCACCTCCAAGCTGATGGTGGTGATATGGAAGTTGTTAAAATTGAAGGTAAAAATGTCGAACTCAGACTTAAAGGAGCATGCGGATGCTGTCCTCATGCAACAATGACCATAAAGGATGGAATCCAGAGAATATTGAGAGAAAAAGTCGATAAGGAAATTGTTGTTGAAAGAGTAGAATAGGTTTTTCGAGGACTGCCATTTGAAAAAAGGCCGGGTAAAACCGGTCTTTTTTATTGAAATTGACGGAATGTTAACAACTTGTTGATTTGAGTTCAAAAAGTGGGGAAGACTATTTATTTACGTATATATGACGGGGGAATATCAATCTTTCTTTTCATCTTTCCCAAGGTCTTTTTTGACGAAGTCGACAACATTCTTGAATTTTTGGACATTCTTATTATCTACTTCCATCAGAGTTTCATGTGCTTCAAGAACGGTTTCAGCCTTTTCCTTTTTGTCAGAGGATGAACCGGCATCCACCCATCTTTGCTGCGCTTCAATTTCAGACAGGGTCATATAATTGAATATTTTCTGAAGGCCCAGTCCATTAAGAAGCTTTTGATTGCTCTCACTTGCATTCACGATATTAGTGACGGATCCAAATTTCCTGGTTTTAAGCCCGATCAGGGCAAGAATTCCCATGAAAGTACTATCCATGCCTATGCATCCGGACAAGTCAATGAATATGCCCTTGCATTCATGCTCATCGATGCAATTGGCAAAATTACGCAGAGGAGGGCTGCATTCAAAATTGGCCCTTCCCTCCACCTTTACATGGTATTCGCCATTATGTCTGGCTATAAGAACTTTTGCCTGTTTCATTTATTATTTAGTGAGAATGGCTTTAATGCGTCTCACTCCCTGACTTGAACTTTCTTCCTTTAAAATCTTGAAAGTTCCTAGTTTTGAAGTGTTATCTGCATGAGGTCCTCCGCAAATTTCCTTGCTGAAGTCACCTATGCTATACATCTTTACCTTATCTCCATATCGTTCAACAAACAAGCCTATGGCACCTTTGGACTTGGCATCCTCAACCGTAGTTTCTTCGCATTTGATGTCCATAGATTTCCTAATCATCTCATTTACAATGGATTCCACCTCGGATAACTGTTCCGATGTCATCTTCTCCGGGTGTGAAAAATCAAAGCGCAATCTTTCAGCGGTTATATTTGAACCTTTCTGTGCGACATGGGTTCCAAGGGTTCTTCTGAGGGCCTCATGGAGCAAATGAGTAGCAGTATGCAGATTAGTAGTCATTTCTGAATTATCCGCCAGTCCACCCTTGAATTTCTGTTCTGCTCCCTGTCTGGAAAGCTCCTGATGCTTCTGATATGCCTTATCAAAGCCCTCCTTGTCAACCGAAAATCCCTTTTCCCTGGCCATTTCTTCTGTGAGTTCCAATGGGAAACCGTAGGTCTCATAAAGATAAAAGGCGTTTTTCCCACTGATAACCTTGTGTGTGATATGTGGAGGAACCCTTCCTATCAGCTTATCAAATTCCTTAATTCCCTTTTCGAGAGTCTTTTCAAACATATCTTCTTCATTGTGAAGGGCTTCGTAAATCTTGTCCTTGTTCCTTCCAAGTTCAGGATATACGTCATTATAATTATCTACCACCTTCTCAGCTATGAGATGGGTGAATCTGCATTCTATCCCAAGTTTACGACCTTCACGTATGGATATTCTTATAAGTCTTCGGAGAACATAGGACTGATCAACATTTCCCGGTACGACTCCGTCGGCAATGATGAATGTCGCTGCACGGAGATGATCAGCTATTATTCTTTCCGAACGTTCTTGATTTACATCTGATATTTTCTTCAATTCTCTTATTTTCTCAAAAAGAGGCTGGAAAAGTTCAGTCTCATAGCAGCTTTTCTTACCTTGGAGAATACAAGTAACACGTTCAACGCCCATACCTGTATCGACATTCTGCTGTAAAAGAGGTTCGTAAGCTCCTTTTTCAGTCTTATTATATTGCATAAAGACATCGTTCCATATCTCCACCCATCGCTTATCATCAGGTGTAAATACGGCAGGTATATCACTTTCAACTCCTGTCCAGAAGAACATTTCGGTGTCGGGACCACAGGGGCCTGTCTGTCCGGCCGGGCCCCACCAGTTGTCTTTCTTAGGTCTCTTTGCAATCCTATTTTCCTTAAATCCAAGTCTAAGCCAGTGGTTATATGCTTCCTCATCAAAAGGGGCGTCGGAATCACCTTCGAAAACTGTTACTGCAAGCTTATCCATTGGAAGAGAAAGCCATTTGGGGCTTGTAAGAAATTCAAAACTGAATTCAATGGCATCCTTCTTGAAATAATCTCCGAGAGACCAGTTTCCCAGCATCTCGAAAAATGTAAGGTGAACTGCATCCCCGACTTCGTCTATATCACCCGTGCGTATGCACTTCTGGCAGTTTGCAAGTCTTTTTCCCTGTGGGTGTTTGTGACCGAGTAGGAAAGGTACAAGAGGGTGCATGCCGGCAGTCGTAAAGAGGACTGTTGGATCGTTTTCAGGTACAAGAGGGGCACTTCCAATAGGCGAATGGCCCTTGGATATGAAAAAATTAAGATATTTCTTCCTCAATTCCTTTGCTGTCATAAGATAGAATTCATGTTAAAATTTGTATTGCACAAGAGGCTAATTATACTGGTTTTTACATTAAAATCAATGGGTGCGGAGATTTTATAGGTTCTATGAAATTTAAATCATCTTTGAATTGCGGAATTCGCAATGGAAGTTATAGTAGGAAAATTTTTATCAGGTGAAAGATGAAAGACATATACAACTGGAAGGCGAAGCGGGAGAAAAAAGCAATTCTTGCATTCGAGGATGGAACTGTCCTTAGGGGATATTCCATTGGTGCATCCGTTGACAGGGAAGGGGAGGTCGTCTTTAATACTGGCATGACGGGATATCAGGAGATTTTAAGCGATCCGTCATATGCAGGTCAGTTTGTTACTATGACATATACGCAGATCGGAAATACCGGGATAAACAAGGAAGACATGGAATCAAGGAAATTCTTTGCCAATGGATTCATAATTCATGAGCTCAACGAGACAAGCAATTGGAGGGCTCAGGAATCGCTTGCGGAAGCACTTGTCAGACAGAATATTCCCGGAATAGCAGGACTTGACACCAGGGCAATCACTAGCAAGATTCGCAATTGTGGAACTTTGAAGGCCTTCATGTGCTGCAGCGGGAAGATGAATCCTGAAAAAGCGGTGGCAAAAGCACGAGCCTGGGAAGGTCTTGATAATCAGGACTATGCTTCAAAGGTTTCCTGTGAAAAGACATATCACTGGGATGCAGATGGTAAGATTACAAGATCCTGGGGGATTTGTTCATCATTGCCAAAGGTTGAATTCAAAGTTGTGGCATATGACTTTGGTATAAAATGGAATATTCTGAGATCTATGAGGCTTAATGGAATGGATGTGACTGTGGTCCCTGCTAAGACCAGCGCAACTGACGTTCTCAAGAAAAAACCTGATGGTGTATTTCTTTCCAACGGTCCTGCAGATCCTGCGGCAGTATCTTATGCAATTGAATCTTCAAAGAAGCTTATAGGAAAAGTTCCTATCATGGGAATATGTCTTGGACATCAAATTCTGGGAATAGCTTGTGGAGGAGAAAGAGTCAGACTCAAGTTCGGACATCATGGATGTAACCATCCTGTCAAAAGGCTTGAAAATGAAAGTGTGGAAATAACTTCCCAAAATCATAATTTTGCAATAAAGGAAGATACGCTTCCTTCAACCGTAGAAGTTACCCATATAAATCTCAATGACCAAACGGTCGAAGGGCTTAGGCACAGGTCAGAACCTATGTTTGCAGTCCAATATCATCCTGAAGCTTCCCCCGGACCTCATGATCCGAGATATCTCTTCAACCAGTTCAAGGAACTGATGAAAAGGTGAATTGTTCCTAGTTATTCTTATTTTGCTTCGGGAGCGGCTTCCTTCGCAGGTTCTTTCTTTTCCTCAGGTTTCGGTTCAGTCTTTGGAGGTTGCTCCTTGTACCCATCGGCATCCGAGGCCAGATCCTTACGCTGCCAGGCCTTTACGTAGTCTATTACATAATCTGCAGGCAGTGTCGAAGGATCAACACCATTATTATCCCATCCACCAGTAGTAACTTCAAATATGAAGTTTGAAGGAACGGTGGAAATACGTTCTGCCTCCCAACGTGCAATTTCCCGCCCATTTGAATAATAGATGACCTGCCCCGGCAACCAGAGCATGCCGCAGGTTATGAATCCGTCCTTGTCTGGTTGGACGTATATGGTACTTGAACCGGTCTGCTTGTGCTCCTTCTGATATCCATCCCAATGAAAAGCGATGTTGTGTCGATAAGGACCCCATCTCGTGAGATGTTCCATGATGTCGAATTCCATCGCCCCATTTCCAGTATTAGCACGTTTCCATTGTGGACCTGCTTGGTAACCACGGTCAGGCATCATCCAAAACGTAGGCCAGAGTCCGGGCACCACCGGCAGTTTCACGCGTGCCTCAAAATAGCCGTAGCGTTGCACCCATTTTCCATATGTATCGAGGTATCCACAGGCATAATCACTTGTGTTTGATTTGCTAAGGGTCTGAGGGTTGGTCTCATTTGGATCATCGTTGTGGAATCCGGTTTTTCTTTCAAAACGCATCTTCATTACACCATCTCCGAGGATCAGGTTGTCTTTGGTCCAATGGGTTCTCTTGTCCCAATAGTTAGGTCCATAGATGTTCCACTTTTTAAGATCTACCTCTTTTCCGTCGAAGTTCTCATCAAATGTCAGTACCCAGTCTCCTTCTACCGGAGGTCTCTTTCCAAGCCAGTCAGGAATCTTTGCAATTCCAACTTCGGCGATGACAGGACTTACCGAGAAAGATGATTCACCTTCATGGTTGGCGCTTATCTTTATGTTTGTAACCGAGTCACTGCCGAACTTTGTTCCGGTTCCAGGTACACCATCCCAGTTAGTTTTGTTCCCGCTGTTTGGGATGCCAGTCCATGGTTTTGAAGGAATAAATGATACGACAATCTCCTGTTCAGCTCCGGGAGCGATAGGTGAGGATGAAATTGCTGGTTCACCGGGACCATTGGAACTGGACAACTGGACCTTTGGCGTAAACGGAGAGGATCCTTCATTCTTGAACTTAAGACGGATTTGGTTGTAACTTGTTAGATCCCAAGAACCTGCTGCAAGCTTGAGAAGTACTGAGTGATCTCCTTTACCAGGCATTATTACTTTCAAGATCCCTCCTGTTATTGAACCCTTTACAGGATCCTTCCCTTCAACTTGAGGAATGGCGGCCTTATCTATCAATTCAGGTCCTAGAATAATTCCATTTTTCGGCTTTACCCGGAATGTTTTTGGATCAACTGGAGGCTTTTCTCCGGCAGGTCCTGCCGCAACAAGAGATTCAAGCCGGATCTTCGCCTCATCCTTTACCTTGCCAGTGAAAAGAAGGACGTTTACTACTGCTGATGGATTCAATGCATATCCTGGTTTCTGACCATACTGATGGCCGAAGATTATTTTTATGACAGAAGATGATCCAGGTTTAATTGTAGCTTGTTCTGTATTCCAAGGATTGTCTTTCCATTCTCCTGCATTGTCGATACGAAGAGCTACAAGGAGAGGTACTGTTCCAATATTGCTTACTTTAGCTTCGACATGGCCGAATGCGGAAAGATCCCATTTACCACCTTCAGGCTTTATTTCAACACCTGGATATCCTGCAGGACCTGGTTTGAACGTGACATCAAGTGACTTACCCTTTTCTCCGTCAGAGATTTTGAATTCAACCTGGGATTCGCTATGGCTTGAAGGTTTAATTTTGGAATCTGCTCCGGCAATACTAAAATCAACCAGTGGTTTTACAGCGGCTTCATCGGCGGCAAAAATGAGTAGTGAAGATATAAAGGTGAATAAAAAGCCTGCAATAATACATAATTTCATACGCATGTGGAATCTAATTAAGAGATTCATATTTACCCTTCCCCTTTTAATTATAATAATTGATCATCCATAAATAGGTGTGGTTTCTAATTTTTGTACAGCACAGTTTTATCCTTAATATTATCGTTAATATATAAAATGCAAGAATCTTTATAGAGAAATATTTCATAGGCATGAAGGCATGGTTCATATGATCGTAAATGTAATTTACATATGCGAATTATGAAGGATAAACTTTAGATACCGTGAAAGCATGTTATTATTACCATTTCATAAAACTGTAAATAATCATGTCATACATAAAAGATAATGTATCTAGACAGATATTAATAAATCCTTCAGTAATCATATTGATAGGACTTATTGCAGGAATCATTCCTTTTGCAATAGTTCCTAGTATTACAGCATATTATGCTATAATAATTACATTCATTATCCTTATGATAATTTCATTTATGATGGACATGAGGAACTTCCTGAAAACTACCATGATTGCCATTATTGGGTTTCTCTTGAGTCTCAATGCGAGGAATCCCGGGAAAAACCATTATGATTCCATTTTACCTGACAGGAACTGCGGAGCAATCCTCATTGCAGAAGTAATCGATACAACATGTCCAACATCCAAAGATCTGGATTGGATGGCACATCCATACATGATAAAAGTAAAAGTTGAAAAATTTAAATTTTCAACCCATGATGAATGGAGAATTACACATGGAAAAACAGCAGTCATTCTTCCAAAGGAAGGTCCTAAGGTGGGATATGGTGATAAAGTTATTATGACAGGGGCATTCATACAGCCTATGGAACCGGTTTTTAAGGGAGATTTTGATTTTAGAAGATACCTTCTCTCTAAGGGCTTAAGGCGAATATTTGAAGCAAGTTCCTGTGAAATCATGGAAAATCCCTCAAGCTATAATTTCTACCATAACATACTAGAATTCAGGGACTTCCTTATGAACAGGAGTGTCCAAGGAATGAAGGATGTTGAAAACAGGAAGATAACTTCTGCCATATTTTTTGGATGCAGACAGGGACTGGATCCTGAAGAGAAGAGGAATTTCATTAGAAGTGGAACAATACATGTCTTTTCTATAAGCGGACTACATGTTGGTATAATAGCAGTTATACTTTTCTGGATGCTTAGATGGCTGCCATTTCGCATAAGACATCTGTTAATTCCAGGAATTATATTCCTATATGTATTTACGACCGGAATGACTCCTCCAGCAGTCAGGGCTTTCCTGATGATAGGAATCTGGTGTCTTC
>Ga0302238_1001015_pt1 | contig 24995 bp, 28 predicted proteins | sample AAG_UR_Asn_MG_FD_193527 | JGI IMG/M metagenome (GOLD analysis project Ga0302238, IMG submission 193527) | Enriched activated sludge microbial communities from anaerobic digester in WTTP, New Holstein, Wisconsin, United States - AAG_UR_Asn | ecosystem: Engineered > Bioreactor > Anaerobic >... | reverse complement strand
ATTTTGTCCCATATTCTAATGATTTTCTTATATTTTTAGGATCCGCACTTTTGTTGAGTAAAACTCTTGTTTAGTATAGAAATATAGTCATATTTTATATTAATTCTTAAATTTTAAACTAAGATCGATATATGTATAGGCTATAATTGAATAAACTTAAATCCGCAATTGGATCCGCAATAATTATATAAATTATTTTGTATTTTGTCCCATATTCTAATGATTTTCTTATATTTTTAGGATCCGCACTTTTGTTGAGTAAAACTCTTGTTTAGTATAGAAATATAGTCATATTTTATATTAATTCTTAAATTTTAAACTAAGATCGGTATATGTATAGGATATAATTGAATAAACTTAAATCCGCAATATAAGGACTACAATGAGTTTTACACCAATTTCACCTCAAACTCTTGGGGGAGAAGAACATCCTGACCTTATTGCAAAAGCTGATGACGTCATTTATAAAACAGCTATACTAAGAGGGACGACTTCTCCACTTATCATTGATGCCATTAAAAAACTATTGCGAGTAATCAACTGCTTTTATTCAAATAAGATAGAGGCTGAAGCTACACATCCTCTTGACATTGAAAAAGCCATGAAAAGTGAGTTTTCTCAAGATGTAAAAAAACAACATTTGCAGAAACTAGCATTGGCTTATATTAATACACAAAAAGCAATGGAAAAAATGATGGCTGATGGGGAACCTAATTTTTTTGACCTTAAACTTATTTTGCAAACCCATAATACATTTTATTCTCAAGAAGGCATGGAACCATTTTTAAATATTAACAAAGAAGATGGTTCTATATATACAATGCAGCCGGGGTCTCTTCGAGATATTGACGTGGCGGTTGGAGGTCATATTGCTCCTAAGCATGATACGCTTGAGGCATTAATAGAACGAATGTTGCATTTGTACAGTTTACGACAAAATCGCTCTAAAACTACACGGCTCATTGATGTGTTAGCTTTTCACCATCGTTTAACATGGATACACCCTTTTCCAGATGGAAATGGTAGAACTTCTAGACTTATCATGGATGCCCTACTTGGAACAATACTTGGGGAAGGATATGGACTTTGGAATATTTCTCGAGGACTTGCAAGAAATATCGAAGGTTATAAAACAGTACTACGCAAAGCAGATTCACTTAAATTAGACGCACATGATGGTAGAGGTAACCTTTCGGAGAAATATCTCCATGAGTTTGTTAATTTTATGTTAGACATTTGTATTGATCAACTTGATTATATGTATAGTTGCTTGAAATTAGACTCTTTAGCCAGTAGAATTGAGCATTTTTGTTTTCAAAAAAGACTTGAATATAGTAAAAAAGAAAAAGTTCCTAATGGTGTAGAAGTTGTATTAAAAGAGTTACTCTTAAAGGGCGAAATCAAGCGTGGTGAAGTGACGACTATTACAGGGTTGGCAGATCGTCAGTCTACCAATTTAATAAGTTGGATGCTTAAAGAAGAGATGATTGCATCACCAAGTATTAAAGGGGCTTTGAGGATTAACTTTAACTCTAAAATGGGAACATTTTTATTCCCGGATTTAATTCCGAATCGCATTGAAACTGGACTTTATAGAAAATTTTAAAATAAAATCACTCTGGTTTATTGGCTTATTAATTAGCTCTAGATTTTTAGAGAGCCGAAACGCAATTTTGCGTCTCTCGGAGGTAGCCTCCCGAGACTGATGATGGCAGGCTTAGTTTATATTGTCATAGACCCAAGTAATTATTGGACACAATGTTTGTGGACAGAAATAATTAGCATAATATCATCAAATCTCAAGGAGGAATCTGGAATGTTACTGAAGGTAAAGCGAGAAGTTAAAGCATATACAGCACATTTTTATAAGGCTATCAAGTCTTGGGATGCGTACCTCCCTTCCAAGTTTAACTTGCTGAAGAGCTGGTGAAAATCCAGCGAAAAGGGAATCCGAGATAGAAATAAAAAAAGAAGTTATAGAAATTTTTCCTATATATTTTGCTCATTTCAAAGAACAATAAAAATTAGGACACTTATTGTTTATATAAGGGATAATATATGAGTTTTCATTGGACGGATATAATTAATTTCAATAGCTCTCAAAATGATGCCTTTGAAGAATTAATATGTCAATTGGCAAAAAAAGAACCTGTTAAGAATACAAAAAACTTTGTAAAAATTGGCAATCCTGATGGTGGTGTTGAATGTTATATTGTTCTGGAGAATGAAGATGAGATTGGTTTTCAAGCTAAATGGTTTTTATCACCTCCTGAAGAAAATCAATGGAACCAAATAGAAAAATCATTTAAAACGACTTTAGAAAAACATCCAAGACTAAATACTTATTATGTAGCTATACCTCTTGATAGAGCAGATCCTAGAATTGAAAATCAAAAATGGTTTATGGATAAATGGAATGAGAAAGTTGAAAAATGGACAAAATTTGCTAAAGAAACATATAATAAGGATATTGGCTTTATATATTGGGGTAGTTCAGAACTGATCGAACGACTAGCTAAAGAAGAAAATACGGGACTTAAAAGTTTTTTCTTTGGTGCTATTGATCTATCAGATGAATGGTTTAAAAATCAAAATAAATTAGCTATTATTGATTTGGGAGCGAGATATACTCCGGAGCTAAATGTAGAGCTTAGTATCATAGAAAATTTTGATGCGTTAAGTCGAAATACTAGATTTAAAAGTAGACTTGATAAATTTTATCATGAGACTATGGTCGCATATAGAAAATTTCGTAGACATTTATATATCGAAAATGATCCTTTCCAAAAATTGTTAGAACCTCTAAATAATGATTTAATAGCTTTGGAACATTTATATGAATCGATAATATTTTATGACATAACATTTATAGATTTTGAAAAAATCACATCGCTTTTGGAAAATATTCATGAGTTACTATACAAATTAAATGATATTTTGTATGAATTGAATCAAGACGAGATAAAAAAACAAAAAATTGAAATTTCTAAAGAAGGATATAGGCAATCAACCAAGTATGATAGTCATATAAGAGATTGCAGAGATTTTTCATCTTCTGTATATGAATTTAAGGAAATTATTGGCTCAAGAGCTTTAAAACTTGTAAATAATCCCTTCATGATTTTACAGGGTGAAGCTGGAATTGGAAAATCTCATCTTTTGGCAGATGTAGTAAACGAACGAATAAAAGAAAATTCAAATTCTATTTTTTTATTAGGGCAACATTTTAGAGAAAGTAAAAACCCTTGGAGTCAGATACTTGATCTACTTGATATGAGCAAATTTTCAAAAGATGAGTTTTTGGGTGCATTAAACACTAAAGCAGAAGTAAAAAATAAAAGATTAATTATATTTATTGATGCAATCAATGAGGGGGAAGGGCGTGATTTTTGGAATGAATTTTTAACGGGGTTTCTAGAAACATTTAAAAAATATGAATGGCTTGGACTCGTTTTAAGTATTAGAAGTTCATATTTTGATTATATTATTCCTAAACGAGTCTTTGAATGTAACTTAGCAGTACCTATAACGCATTTTGGTTTTGAAGGTATAGAATATGGTGCATCTAAACTGTTTTTTAAAAACTACAATATTTTACAACCATCTATCCCCCTTTTACACCCGGAATTTTCAAATCCACTTTTTTTAAAGCTTTTTTGTGAAGGACTAAACAAAAAAGGATATACCCATATCCCTGATGGATACGAAGGGATTTCAAATATTATCAAGTTTGTTATAGAAGGTATTGAAGAAAAATTATTAAAAAAGTATTCAAATATAAAGAGCCTTAAATTAATAAATGAAACAATAAATGTTTTAATTCCTTTAGTATTAGAGAAACAAACTCTATCTTATTCAGATGCTTTATCAATATTTATAGAAAAAATAGGGTCTAGATGGGGGATAAAGCCAGAATTTTTAGATGATTTGATAATAGAAGGTTTATTTACAAGGAACTTATTTTATAATCATGCTATAAATGATTATGAAGAAGGTATTTATTTTGCCTATGAACGATTTGAAGATCATTTAAAAGTAAAATATCTTTTTGATAATTATTTGGATAAAGATCATCCAAAAAAATCATTTCAGACAGAACAATTAAATACATATTTTAATCAATCGAATTTTTTCTATAATCGTGGGATTATTGATGCAATGAGTATTCAATTACCTGAGATAGCTTCAGTTGAGATTATTGATATGGTTGAACAAAATGAAGAGATTATAGAAAGTTTTTTTGATGGCTTATTATGGAGAAAAATTGATAGTATAACGCCGCAAGTTGTATCAAGATTGATGGGAAAGATTGATCATGAATATTTTCGTGAAAATATCTATAGAATCTTATTGTCAGTAACATCAAATCCCAAGCATCCATTAAATGGTAATTTGTTATTTGAATATTTATCGCAATTTACTATGAGAGATAGAGATTTATTTTTAAATCCTTTATTAAACAGCATCTATTTGAACTATGAAGTTAATCCTATTACTCGATTGATTGACTGGTCTTGGTTGGATGAAGATAAAGACTATATTAGTGATGAATCTATTTTTTTAACAGCAATGACTTTATCTTGGTTGTTAACATCATCAAATAGAAAACTTAGAGATAGCGCTACAAAAGCAATGATTTCTTTATTGCAAAATAGAGTAAATGTCGTGATTTCTCTTTTGAAAAAATTTGAAAATATAAATGAACCATATATCTATGAACGACTTTTCGCAGTTATTTTTGGTGTAGTAGTTAGATTAGAGAAATATAATGATTTAAAAGAGTTAGGGGAGTATATTTACAATACAATTTTTAATAAAGATGAAGTCTATCCTCATATTTTACTTAGAGATTATGCGAAGAACACTATTGACTATATAAGTTATTTACAAATTAAATTAGAGATTGATTTTAATAAAGTCAATCCGCCTTACAAGAGTTTTTTCCCTCAAATTTCAGAATTACCATCAAATGAAGATATAGATAGATATCAAGATCGTGATAAGAATTATAACCAAAGCGACATCATTTCATCTATGGTTACGGAATATGGAAGGGGTACAGCTAGTTATGGAGATTTCGGAAGATACGTATTTGGAAGTGCTTTGTATGATTTTGAATGTAGAGAAAATGAGCAATTAATCAGTAATTACGCAACAAAAAAGATATTTGAAGAATATGGTTATGCGGGAGAACTATTTGATAGTGCTGAGAAATCAATAAGCCGGATGAACAAAAAATATGATAGGTATAATCATAATATTGAAAGAATTGGTAAGAAGTACCAATGGATTGCATTTTATGATACATTAGCAAGAGTTACTGATAATTTTGTTATGTTTGATCCTAGTAGCTGGGGTAAAGAAAAGGAGCAATTACAATATAAAGGTAGTTTTGAACCAAGTGTACGAGATATTGACCCAACAATATTAATAAAAGAAACAAAAATAGATAGAAAGTCTGAACAGGTTTTTTGGTGGACTCCAAAAGTTAATATAGATTGGAGTATGGATAACAGAACATGGTTAACGCACACAGAAGATTTACCAAATCCTCAAAATATTTTAGAAGTTACTGATACAAATGGTGATAAATGGGTAGTTTTATGTTCATATCCAGATTGGGATGAACCTCTTAAAAAGGGCTATGACAAATATGAAATGGTCCATAAAGCAGCATGGTATCAATTTAGAAGTTATTTTGTTCCTAAAAATGAGCTAAATGACTTTCGAAAATGGGCAAAAAATAAATGGTTTTGGAACAATTGGATGCCTACCGAAGCAGAGCATGGTCAGATGTTTAGTAGAGAGTATTATTGGTCAGAGGCTTATCGATTTTTCCAAAATCCATATTATGGCGGATCTGAAGATTGGACAGAAATCAGATCAAACTACGGTACAGATGATAAGAAGTATCAGCATAAAATAGCTCTAACAGCAATTAGATATTTTTGGGAAGAGGAATTTGATTATTCCAAAATAAATTCTTTTAGTATTTTAAAACCATCGAAATTACTTTTTGATGGTTTAGGGATGAAATATTCTAAAAAAGATGGTGAATTTATTGATAAATATAATAAGCTTATATGTTTTGAGGCGAGTGTGTATCATGAATCATGTCAATGCTTGTTGATTAAAAAAGAAAATTTATTTGCATTTTTAGACAGCAATGACTTGACTATTGTTTGGACTGTCATTGGAGAAAAACAAATTCATACCCCTTCGTCTAATAATGTTTTTAATGGATATATGCAAATCAGCGGATATTCTTATGTAGATAACAATGACATTTATACTGGAAGTATAAATGTAAAAATAACTGATAATGAGCGTAATACAGAAGAAATAACGATAAAAAGGGAATCTGTTAAAAGATAAAATTAACGTGTGATAAACCGAGCATGAAAAAATTACAAAAAAATCATTTGCTAACAAAATAAAGGTACTGATATGAGAAAAGCTATCCCAGAATATATTCAAAGGCGACTTTATGCAGAATCTATGGGAAGATGTATGAACCCTGCTTGTGAAAAAGATTTGTTGTTAGATAATGGTAATATTGCAGAAAAGGCACATATTATACCTCATTGCAATACTGCTGATGATTCTTTTGAAAATTTAATTCTTTTATGCCCAAATTGTCATACAAATTATGATAAAAATTTAGCTTTTACTGAAGAAGAAGTTCGAATGTGGAAACATAAAAGACAACAACAGGTATCACAACTTTTTTCACAAAAATTTGATACATTTGAAAAACTTGAAGAATTTGTTAAACCGCTTCTTCTAGAAAATAAAACTATTTATGAAAACTATTATTTGAAAGACAAGCGAAAATTATGGGAAAAGGTTGAAGAAAAGCTCTTAATTAATAATCAAAAATTAAAATGTTTGCTAAGTAGAAATAGAGATTTATTTCAAAAGCATTCAAATGAGTGTTTTTCAAATTTGGCAATAATAGATCAGCTGATTTTACATATTGATGAGTTTGAAAGTACCAGAGGAGATGATGAAAAAATTAGATATGTTTTGTTCCCTGAAGAAGTTAATTCAATATTTGGCTTAGAAGCATATTTAGAAGGTATGTTGCCTTCTGTTGAATCATTGGAATGCTTAATTAGTAAATTACAAAAAGAAGATAAATTTATAGAAATTGTTTTAGGAATTGAAGATCCATTTTTAATATACAAAGATCAGAGTGCGTATGTTCAATTATTTTTGAGCGATACTCCACGAATAAGACAAATGTATTTTTCATATCATTGTCTAAAAAGAGTAGGAATTAGGTTAGAGAGTTTAAATTTTGCCTTAAAATACTTAGATAATAATCATATTGCATTTACAATAGAAAATTGCCAGAACTTATCGAATGTAATCGTAAAGGGTAAGCCTTTTAAATTCATCTATGAATATTGTTTAAGCAATGCAGAACTTATTTCATTAGCTCCTAAAAAAGGTTTGATTATAGTTAATTTACACAATTGGAATACTGGAAGTTGTATTTCTGATGAAGCATATCATCAAGCAGAAATTATGGGTGTTACATTGCTGACTATGGATGACTTTTATGGGTATGTTCAGAATTTAAAATGAATAAAATAATCCATTTAATATCTAAACATATTAATATATTTGAGTTATTTACAGAAGTATATATTTTTGGTTCTATCGTAAAAAATAGCAAATTCCCAAATGATATTGATTTATTGCTTGTATACGAAAAATATACAAAAGAGATTGAAAATCAGAAAAATAAAATAGATGAATTTTTAAAAACATTATCTAACCTAGCGATAGACATTACCCTCTTAAGTGAACAAGAGCTCACAGAAACGAGATTTCTAGAAAAACTCAACTTTTTATATATAAAACTAAAGTAATAACAAAGAAGAATATGGGGTATTTTAAAGGGGAATCAATGAATTGGACTTATAAGGTTTCAAGAGCGCTAACGTCGCCAAGTTTTTTTATTTCCATTTTTTTTGCAACTTTACTATATATACTTATTGTTTCTATGTGGATTAATAATAAAGCATCTATATTCTTAGGAGCTATTTCATTAGATAAACTGAGTTCTTTCGCTAATTTTACGTTCATATTTACAATTTTATTATCTGCAATAGCATTATTATGTTTGCGCATTGCTTTGGAATATTTATATAAAATAATGTCACAATTTTATCAAACACAAACAGTTATTAAACTTTTCTCTCTATATTGTACTACTGTGTTTTTAATTATTACATTTTTTTACTTTAATTCAATGTTTGATTATAAAGAGGAGTATTTCACAAAAATTCATTTAATGAAAATATATTCTAATCATTCAGCCCAAGACCTAAGAGCTCAATATAAAAGCTTTGATAATTTTAGTAAATCTTATGAAATTAACAATGAAGAATATTTAAAATTTAAAGCTCAGTTGAGTCGAATTCTCTTTGATTTAAAGCTATCAATGATGCTTTCTTTACTCTTTATCGTGTCATATTTTTTTATATTATTAGTAAAATATGAATATAGAGGACTTTTGAAAGAGCAGTTTTTTATAGAATGGTATTTGAGTGAAGGGCATGGTTGGATTAAGGGGACGAGGTGCCTGAATGATGAAAAACTAACAGTATTGAAACCTGACGATTGTGTGAAAATTATTAATGTTGAATTTGACGAATCAAAAGAATTATATAAGCATGAGCAATCCGACCTTTTTCAGCATATAGTTATGATGTATGATGATCTTACTTTATACAAACAAGCATTAGATTATACGTACGGTATCGTCAAATCATGCAAAACAACTTATGAACATTATGATGAGCACAGAGTAAATAGATGTAATGCGAAGTATGGTGAATTGCCCAAAATACTTCAAATAGCAAAAGATGTACATTTGTTTTAATGGCGTCATTCAAATGTTAGCCCCACCTCTTTATCTCGTGTCCCCCAAATCTATAATTATGAATATAGTATATAAATCACTTCGTGGAGGATATTACTATGTTAGAGTTTTTCTTTGGCCGATTGCTTACGAGCTTAATGGGAAGCCAATTATTTTGGAAAGTTGTTGCTGTTTGGGTTTTGTATTTTACGTTAAGGCTTTCTTGGAATAAAGAGGTGATCAAACAAGGCTTAGTAGGACTATTTGAACTACTAAGACGCTTGCTAGATCTATAAAATATTGTTCTCAGGCAATATGAAGTAAGGGTGATAACATTACATCGGGAGAGCACTACCAATGCTCGTTACGTCTAGGAGACGATACCGTCATGTATATGGTAAACCTTTGCTTTTTGTATAGTGAGTATAACACAAATTCATTAATAAAATAACACTTATGTGCTCGGGTTAAAGGGGAAAACCATCAAAATATTGTTATAATCAATGTGGAAATTAATGCTATAATTACAACTAAGATTTTCAGACACAATCTAATCACCTCGTCACGAGGTTCTAAATTTGCCCTTTGAGGTTGCACCCTCTTGGGGCAAAATTTCTTTCATTTTTCCCTTTTCCCAAAATTTACAATTATGAATGTAGTATATAAATCACATTGTGGAGGATATTACTATGTTAGAATTTTTCTTTGGTCGATTGCTTACAAGTTTAATAGGAAGTCAATTATTTTGGAAAGTTGTTGCTGTTTGGGGTTTTATATTTTACGTTAAAGCTTTCTTGGAGTAAGAGAAGGTGATCAAACAAGGCTTAGTAGGACTCATTGAGCTACTAAGAAACTTGTTCGATCTTTAGAATATTGTTCCTACGCAATATTTAGCTAAAGGTGATGACATTACATTAGGAGAGCACTGGTAATACTCGTTACGTCTAGGAGACGATACCGTTATGTATATAGTAAACCTTTGTAGAATTTTAACATATCTTGAAATATTTGTCTTTAGAATCCTTCAAAACTAAAGCTTTTTTCCTCATCTTCTAGCTCCATCACACCTTGATTAGGATTGGAATTAAAATCAAACACCTTATTAATGACTCGAAGATTTGGTACAAATTTCGGGTTTTTGATTTCTCTCTTAATATATTGCAATTTAGCTTTTGTAATATCAGGCGCAATACTTTTGAGATAGAATTCTAGGTTTTCAAGACGTTGAAGCTCTGATGCAAGCACTAAAAATTTCGTCTTTTTTTGTTTGGTATGGCTCCCTCCATCACGCATATCATGTGGCCCCCATGTCCTTGTTTCTGAGTACTCCAGTGCTTCTTGTTGTCCTAATAATTTTTCAAGATCTTGTGCTCCTAAAGTTCGATAGATAAACAATGTATTGGTTGTATTTAAAATAGTGGACATTCCTTCTTCCTTATAGTGCTCCTTTAACTGCATTAATGTGTGTACGGAATAGATGACTCGGCCACCTTTAGAACGTGCGAGTGTCATTAAATCGATAACTTTCCTTAGCTTTTTGAGGCGTTGAAATTCGTCGAGCCAAAAATAGAGCTCTCGTTCTTTTTCCTGATCGTCAGGCATGGATAAAAGTTCACCGGCCACAATTTCAATGACAACTCTATAAAGTGGCAGCATTGAGTCTAAAATATTTTCTTCGCATATAAGGAAAATACTTTGTTTATTTTCTTCGTCTGTTGTCCACTCTTTGAATGAAAATGTGCCATCCATTTGTGCAAGAGCTTCCAGTGCTCCACCGGCATTTGACAAAATCGTGCCAATAACACCTCGTGTTTGTTTATCCCCCTCATCTTCACCCAAATGCGCTTCCATCTTTTGACGAGATTCACGATCATCTTTCATAATTTTCATAATCGATTTTGGCGATGTAATAGTATCCCAAAGCATTTGATTGGTTGGCTTTGATCGTTTAGAAAGAGCTATCAAAATACCTTCTATAACACTGCGTGCAGCAATATCAAAATATTGATCTGAAGCACTAGGATTTTCAGGGATAAGGGATAAGGCAATATTGGCGATATCTTGGTATGTTTTAATGTCGTTAAAAATGTTCCAGCCAAGTGTTCTTTTATCAGGAGGACAGAAAATTAAATCAGTATCCTTTTTGAGCATAGACGTATAATCGCCTTTTATGTCAATAATGATTTTTTTTGAGCTATTAAGATTTTCAAATAACTGCATCATGCCTTGTGTTTTTCCTGAGCCAGGAGTACCGATAAATCCGACATGTTGTCTTGTAATTGATTTTGGTAATTTTATACTACTCATATTATGTATCCTTTTTTATATTTTGAAAGAAGGGTAAAAGGGGAAGAAATTAGAATTTTCTTTCGCACTTTTCTTCGACAATCTGAATTTCCATCATTTCTTCAACATCTTTAAACTGCTTATTGAACTCTTCAACACATACCAGTTTTGTACCTCGTACATATTCGTCGCCGATAATGCGTTTGTTTTCTGTGTGAACATACGTTAAAATTTTTTCTCCGAACATGTACTGTAAAAGCAATGTAAGCGCACAGCCGACAATAATATATGGAAAAATTGATGCATCCAAGTAATTTAAATTCGTTACATCAATGCGTTGCAGTTTTAAGCCTCTTAGTTCTAAATACTTTTGTACAAAATAAAGTAGCAAAGCACTCCAAAATGGAATACCAATAATTAGCAAGTAGGTAGTCCACCCCTTAACTTCCATACGGATATCTGTTTCAATATTTTCCCATGCACGAAAAAGCCAATTTTTACGAATGAATCCTTGTGCCATTTTTATTCTCCTTGTGTGTTTATTTGCAAGCGCATTTCTTCCGCTTTTTTACCTAATCCCGATGCTTCGAGTATGTCGATGATTAGTTGATTTTTTGATATGCCAAGAGCACTACAAATCGTCTCCAAATCGTTGTAAAGAGTTGTGTCAAATTTGACACTCATCGATGTTTTTTTAGTGGTTGCTTTTGTGTCATATTTTTTTAACACATTGTCTATCACAGCCATGTTGTCTCCTTTAAATTTAGTTTCACTTCTATTCATATTTTTTCTAACGTTTGCATTTCTCCCCTCTATCCCCAAAAAGCCGAATGCAAAGCATGAGGACGAACACGTAAAAAACTTGTTTTTGGAGTGTGGGTTTTTTACGCAAGTCAGCCACGTAGAACGTGTCGGGTCAAACCGTTGCGGTTTGGGAAGAGCGTCGTAAAACGCTTTTGAATTTTGTGTTAAACAAAGAAATATGAATAGGTATAAATCAATCTTTTGGAGGTATAACATGAACACTATAGGCGTCAGAATCGATGCAAGTATGGATTTCGCATTAGAACAACTTGCTGAGGCAAACAAAACAAGTAAAAGCGAGATTATTAGGGATGCAATTACCAAGTATCTGAATGGCATGTACGTTGATCATCTTTCGGCAATGCAACAAGATATAGCAAGCATGAAAAATATGCTTTCGAAAGAGCTTTATCGTTACAACTCAATACTGGCGAAGAATACACTTTATAGCGTTGCTACAAGGATACATCTTATGCGTTTTCATGAGCTCACTAGAGGTCATGAAGAGGCTCGTGAGATAGCAGATAAAACATGGAAAGAGGCTGTTACAAAAAAAGGGAAACACTATCATGATACTGGGTTGAGTAGCGACTCGAAAGAGGAAAAAAATGATTGAGAAGATTCAAAAAACAAAAAACTTTAGAGCCGCTATGGAATATCTTGAAAAAGGAAAAGTAAGTGATAGGTATGAATATTTAAATCGAACAGATGAGCGTCAAATACGGATGCTTTTTAATTATAACGGACAGCGAATTGATTATAAAGTAGCAGATAATATTGGGCAACATTTTGAAGCTCAAGAAATTAGAATTTACAACCCTCAAACGGATAATCTTAGTATTGAAGAATTGCACCAAATGGCAAAGGATATTATTCAAGAACGTAGCAAAGCTGCTGGAGAAAAATTAAATGCTGTTTATGCAATTCATCATAGACCAGACGGCTCAAATAAACACTTACATATTGCCTATTTGGGCAGTATGAAAGCTTTGAAAAAAAGTGGAAAGGGGAGAAAATGGATTAATGCTTTGGACAAGATAGAGTTGAACTACACAAAGGATTTAAAAGAACGAGAACAAGCCTTAGAACGCAATCAAAAGCGTATGGATGCAATCAATCAAAAGTATGAGCAAGGCAACTATACTGGCACTCAAAAGGCTGATAACTTTATTTGGCAGCATATCAACAAAGAGAATGGTCATTTTAGCTTGAAACGCTTTGACTGGGCAATCACAAAAAGCAAAATGTCTGCTGGACAAAAAGAATACTGGAAAACAAGAGTTGCACAGCGTTTAAGAGGTTTAGAAAGGCTTGGTATTTCCAAAAGTGTCGATGGGCATAATTATCAACTAGACCTTGAAAAATATGCACATGAAAAAACGCAAATTATCGAGAAAGCAGTACAAAAAGTTTCACTTGAAGAGGAAAAGTCTGTCTTATTTAAAGATCTTAAAACAATAGGTGAAGAGAAGAAAGCTCTTTATGCTACAAGTCAAAAAAATTTAAAAGAGATCAGGAGCTTAAAAGGTATAGCCGGCTTTCATTCTTTGCGCCAAGAGCAAGCGATTAGCGTTCATAAAACGTTTGCAGAGTTGGAACAGTTACGAAAGCTTGAGACAAAAACGAAAATCGAAATTATAGATAGTACGTTACTTACAAAAGGTGAAATGAATCCTAATCTCGTACTTGAAAAAGCTTCTGCACTTAAAGCGGTGAATTTTAATGCTATTTTTAACAACGTCACTCTACAAATCACACGCTTGGAGCAACTAAAAGCTAAAGGCTTGGTAAAGCAAGAAGGAGCAGTTTATAAACTTGCAGTAAGTCGTGAAGAGTTTTTACACTATAAAGACTCTTTGGATGCTAAAAAACAAGTTGAAAAATTAGCGGATAAAACACTACCTGACCGTGCTTCTAAAAAATATGGGCATGAAGCCAGCAAATGGGTGAATTATTTTACTAAGACCAGTACCCATACTCCCCTTGCTATCACAAAACCATTATCCGTTCTTGATAAATTCAAAAAGGATTTTAGAAGTACCTATTGGGCATTGAAGCCGAAATCTAAAGAAGAAAGAATGCTTGCCTTTGGAGTGTCGATTACTCTAACTACTGCAAAATTTTCTTTAAAACTGGCCACTAAAGTTGCGTGGAAATTAGTTAGTGAAACAGGTCGAGCCATCTATCAATCACAACAAGATCTCAAAAAAGTTTATTCGATGCACAAAACAATCAATTCGCTTGAAAAGAAAAAATATGAATACAAAGCGAAAACCAAATCAAAACAACGGGAGGTATCGAATGAACGAACACGATGAGCTTTTACAAAAGCTTGATGCTATGGCTGAGAAACAAGAGTTTATTTATCAACTTGTTTTACGAGATGTGGCACAAACACGAGCTCTAAGGAATCAAGTTTTAGAACTCTACAGAATCGTTACTGGAAATGAACCAAGATCGGAAAAGCTTGAAGAATCTGCGCTAGAAGTTGCGGTGGATTATATCGATGAAATCGCCAGAACATTTTTTAATAAATAATCTAAGGAAATAAAGATGGAGTCAAAAGAGATGCAAAAAGTAGAAAACAAAGATGTAGTTGTTGCAAGAATTGAAAATTATGATGTTGGGCAAGAGCACTATAAAGAGCCGGTAAAAACATGGGATAAAGGGCAAGACGATTTTGAAAAAATTATTGATAACTTTAAAAAAACGCACGAAAAGGATCAGCAAAAAAAAGAATTAAAAAACGAAAAAGCTCAAGAAAAATTGAGCCACCAAAAAGTCAAAAACGATCTTCAAAAGCTCAAAAGTGAAGAAAAGTCTCTCAAACAAGCTCGAACAAAACGTAAAGAAATAGCTAAAGAGGCCTCAAGAGGCATGGAAAGAGGCAAATAATGAAACTTATCATAACAATAGCAGTGCTATTGGCAACAGCACTGTTTGCTAATTCTATAGGACAGGACGAGCAGTATCACAATTCGACTGATCGATCAATTAACAAATCGATTGACGTGACAAATAGTGATGAGCATTCAAAATCCTTGACCAAAGAAAAAGGTAAAGAAGTGACGCAAGGATTAGAAACTTCAAAATCTAAAGAGAATGAATCAAGCACGTCTCAAGAAAAAAGTCATAGTCAATCCTCATCCCAATCCTCTCGTCGTACAACGGAGATTCAAGCCACGATGTTGATGCCTGAGATCGATGCTTTACTGGAGCGGTTTATTACGCATTACACTAAAGATCCTCGAACATTTCTTGAATGGCTACCGATAAGAGAAAATGACTTACCGGAAAAGTTTAAAGTATTTGCAGAAGAAGAGTCAAGAATGGCGAGTCAGAACTACATGTACTACAATGATCAAGGAATGACACAAGCGTATGAAAATCAAGCTAATATGACGGCAAGAATGGCAGTAGGTGGCAATGTTGGAGGTGATTCAGCTACTGCCTATACGCATCTGATGATAAGAAATTTAATGGGTAGTTTTACGAACAAATACAATAAGCTATTCAATGAATTTTTTACACTTTATGGTCTGCCTCAAGCTGAAGTGAGTGCAAGAACTTATGAAGTACCGCAGCGTTATTTAGCAATCGAGTTCTATAAGAGCCGCTTTGTGACAGATGTGGGAGGCAACTGGCAAGGAAACTTCGTCTATACAATCAAAAACTTCTTTGACACGGATCTCAAGTTTTTCTCGAAAGATTACTTACTCCAAGCTCAACCACAGCAAAGCAAATTCCTTCTTCTCAAAAACTCTCAGCCCATTTTAGAAATATCGCCTGTGAGAGAACTCAATTTTTATGGAGATCTAATCTTTATGCGTGATTTCGGAGGAGAGATGTCAAATCGAAATTTTTTGGTAATTGATAGAAAAATTAATGCAGATGGTACAAAACTAAATCACCCAAATACGCATAGTAAATTCGATGATTACTTTAAAAAGCTTATGAGCCTTTACTTAGAGGCATTTGCAAATATTGGTATGAATAAAGAGAGCTTATCAGTTGAAGAGATCCAGTTTCGTACAAGAGAATACATCTATAAAAAAATGACTGGGCGCAATGATTTTTTGCCAAGGTATTTACATGAAAAAGAAGCATTTTGGAAGCCTACTGGAGATGAACTTGCTAAATTTTCAGCCATTAAGACAAGCTACAACGATGTGATTTTTAGCAAAGCTGATGGCATGATTTTAAATCAAAAAGTTGCATTTAGCACAGAATCTTCGCAGAGCATACAAGATGGATTTAGCCGTCTGGAGAGAGAGGCACAAAGCCAAAAGTTTTCGGAAAATGTTAGAAAGGCAATCAACGAATTTCAACGTGAAAACAAGCAAGATATGGCACGGCTCGCAATGCAGCTTGCTAATAAAATTGCGAATAGTCAAAACAGTGCGGCTAAACAAGAGTTGGTCAATAAAGCGACGACTTCCACTGACATTGTCAACACAATGTCTAATCTCGTCAAATAAGGAGATGTAGATGATACGAAATATATTAAGTTCTATGATGCTTGTAGGTACTTTGCTTTTAACGGGATGTGCGCTACCAAAAGCTCCGAATCAAACTACTCCACAGATGATAGATATACCAAAAGGAGATCTACAAAAATATGCACAAATAGATTTCGACAACTTTTTACGAGGTTTGCCGGTTTCTTACTCTTTAAGAGATAGAAGAGTGGTAAATCTTACATGTAATACTATTCGACCGGAGCAACCAAATATTTGCAATAAGCTTCTTGCGTTGCATGTCGTTACAGACTTTATGAAACAAGTATCACGAGAGATGGAACGGTACTGTGTTGCTCAAGGTGGATACATGGAAGATAAAATTAAAAGCCAAGAAGATCGCAAAAAAGCTCGTGGTAATGTTGTGATGTCATGCAAAAAAAACGGAGAGGATTTCTTTGGATATGTGACAAATTTTGAACATGTTGAAGTTCTAACACCGCAATATTTTATCTTACCATTTGATGTATTTACCGCCGAACCTTATCTTGCATCGGCTAAAAAATACGGTTTATCGGTGGCAGATAGAGGACAATATTTTGAACTAGCTGGTTCAAAAGCAAAGGAATATTGGGCAAAAGAAAACGACAAGTACAGAGAAGAAAGTAGTTTTTATCCCTTTTTACGTTTTCCTAATATGATCAGTGACTATGCACTTTTCCCTTACAATAATCGTATGCCACAAGGTATGCAAAATCAAATTCATGCCTTAAAAGAACAAGCCTACCAGAATACTAAGAGCGTGATCTTGACAGATTATCCAATTTTTAGCGAAATTGTTTATCTCTCCTCAGTTAAGACAGATTTTTTTGGCGTTGGAACGGTCATTCCTCTGAAAGCCCTTACTAAAGAGGGGACAGTTCTAATCTTTAAGGCCAAAAACTGGCAGCCTACTTTTGAAAAAATTGTGGCAAGCAATGCTCGTTTGGTGCAAGACTATCATGGTGTAATCGCAAATATTGGTACAACCAATATTTTACGAGATGAAACATTTACATACTAAAAAGAGGTGCGAGATGAAACAAATCAGTTTATTGTTTTTGGTGATTTTTTATGGAAATATCTTAGCGTTTTTTACTGGTTGTGCTGCAACGAAATCAACTCTATCGAAGCCTGCCACACCGATTGTAAACTTTGTTGAGAGTAGTGGTTTTACATGGGATGAAGAAGAAAAAATTTACAAGCATACGGCAACGGTAAGTGCAAAAATAGACGAAAACGGTGATATGGAATATACGGTTAAGGAAAAATATATGGGGCAATTTAACGATTATTGTGAAAAGCAAGGTGGTCAGCTTGAAGATGTCCTTATTTGGCAAAAAAGAGTATGGCCGCAAAGTAAACAAAGCAAAATGAGCACGATGATTTATTCCAAGTTGGATGCCAATATTCTTGGATGGAATAAAATATCGCTTCTTTGTAGTGTGAAAGATATGCCAATTTTTGGCTTTTCTTTCAAGAAGAAGTATAAAGACTATACTGGGAAAGGTGTAAATAAGGACTATTACAAAAGACAAGGAGCACAAGAATTAAGCCCAATGGAAAACTTTGCCTATAACAACGTTTATCAAAATTCATGGTGGAACGTTGATGTTCAGGCTATTGTCATTGATCCAAAGGACTATATCGAGGCAAAGATATTCATTCAATCGATGCTAAATCATGTAGAGTCTAAATAAAACAGAAGAGGAGGGGGTATTGACTCTTCCCCTTTATTTTTTATTCTTAGGTATAAATCCAATAACTCGCAATGAATTATCTTGACTTACTGATGTATTCTCCGTGTTGACAATCATCTCCATCGTATTGCTTTTTTTCAGAATTTTCTGAACTTCTTGATCTATTGTTTTTGAATCTCCATAAAGAATATTGATTGTAAATGCGACATCTTTATCTATTCTGATAAGATGTAAATAACCAGTATTTGGAGCAATTTCTTTATAAGTTCCTATCATATCGAACGTATTTGTAAGGGCAACCTTTTTATTGTTCTCATAGACCTCAATTCCTTCAAATCCAACCCCCGTGCTATTAATTTTATACCTTATACGAGATTTTTCAGCCTCAATAGGTTTTTGTAAAAAAGCATAATTCACTGCTCCATTCGTATCGTGCTTATCAAAAAATCCCATTGGAAAAATAAAAATGGAATCATTAAAATGAATGATCTGTTTGGCACATGGTTTTCCATCATATTTAGCAAAACAATTTAAAAACGTGTCAATCCCAGATTTTACATAACCTCTATCTGCTGGCAACCAATCAACACCAGTTTTATAAGTCAAATTTGTTGCATTTAAAAGTAAAGGAAAAGCTAAATAGAAAAGCTTTTTCAACATATCCTACTCCCAGTATTCAAGTTTTCATATTTTACTTGAAAAACGAAGTAATTTAATACCAGTTTTTTGAAATTTAAAAATATGAATAGAGGTGAAACCAAAAATTTAAAGGAGTTCACATGTTTCAAAAAAGCCTTTTATTAGCAGCATTGGCAATAGCCTTAAATGCTGGAGATTCTATGCCTTGGAGAGAGTTGCAAGCCACATTAGGCTCGAATGACAGATATTCAGCTGGTGTTGATTTTTATTTGCCGAGCGCAAGTGTTTCTTTTGATTATAAACAGATCGATCAAAAAGATGCGTTTATGGGCATAGTTTATCCATCTTTAACATCATGCACGTATTTTGATACTGGGGTAGGAGTAATCCATACCAAAGCCAAAAATAGCACTACAAAACCAGTCGTAGCAATACGACCAGATATGGAATTTTTCTTTGGCCGAGCACTTGGCAATTTAGTACTAAATACTTATATCGCAGATGCTAACAATATGGGCATTACAGGGGAATGGATTATTTTTAGTCGTTATATACATGAAAATGACTTGATAGATGGCGGAACTATTAAGGCAAGTATCGGGTTAAGCCTAGACGAGATACAAGGAGAGACTGAAAAATCAGTCTTTTTAAGATTCGGTTATCAATTTTAAGGGGTAAAAATGAAAGTGTTATTGACATTAATGGTTATTGTGATTATGTTGTTGATTTATGACAGAGCTACCATATCTTTTGATCACGCAAAAGAAGATTTCACTTCTGACTATCGACAAAATCAGCAAGATTTCCAAAGTTCAGTTAAGAACTTTGGAGGAGCGTATCATGATTCCAACGACACAACAGACACGAATGTAAGTGCACAGATGCTTTCACCATCATCTCAAAAAATCAGACCTAAAAAAAATTCTTTTGACGAAAGTTTTGAAACAACGAGCAAAATGATCGAAGAAAAGTGGAAAAACTTTTAGGTTGCAAGCGGAGTATTAAATTACTTCGCTTTTGATTTTATGAATAGGGCTATATCAACACTGGAGGCAAAGATGGGATTAAAGATTATCTCAAAGGCAAAAGATAAAAAGCAAAGAGTGGCAAAAGTTACGAAATATGGGTTTGCGTATTGGACTAAAAATAAAAAGGAACAAAGATGAATTTTTTTCAATCAATGATTATGCCAATGGCTATGACAGCAAGTATTGGTAGTTATGCAATGGCGAATGGGTTACATGAGACAGATATTGAAAATTGTAAAGCATCTTTTTCAGTGCAACATGAAAAAAGACAAATGGCTGAAAGTGAACGGTATGCGTTAGGTTTACAAAGAGCGATTTGCAAAAACAATAAAAAATACCTTGAGGCTGTTTTAATGCAGAAATGCGATATGTTGCAAGGGAAAATGAAAGTGGCAGATAACGAAAAAGTATGTGAAACAAGGTACGGAACGTTAAATGTCAAAATGCTTGATATAACGGATTTATTCCAAGATTGAAAAGGGAGAGTGAATACTCCCCCTTAAAACGAAGTAATTTAATACTGTTTGAGGAGGAAATAATGAAAATTATTGATATGGTTTTTGAAGGATTTATATTGGCTTTCAAATGTTTTGAGTGGATATTAACGAAAGTGCTTTGGCTTTGCACCGTAGGGAGAAGATAATGTATGCGTTACTTGAAGAACCATACATTGTTTTATTAAAAACGATTCTAAGACTCGAAGATTTGCATATGCAAATAAAAAATAAGTCAAACTACGTGCATGAAAAACAAGAAATTGAAAAGCATTTGTTCGAGTTGCACGAATTAAGGCGAACATTTGAATGCTTAGACAGTGGCTTGTGCGAATTAAATCTAAGCCGAAATAGTCCCATTCATTTAGTAATTGAGTAGTAGTTTAACAGTAGTTCAATAGTAATGAAACACTAAAAAACTACTGTTTCATTACTGAAAATATACTTTTTAAAAAGTGTTTGAATACTTTAAAAGCACTTTTTTATAAGTATATGAGGAGGGGAAAAATGACACTATTCAACATTATATTTGGCACATTATCTTTTATCGTTGTAGCTTTGGTAATCGCAAAGATTCGCTATGAAAATGGCTATTCAAAATATTCACCACAAAATATGAATGATGATAATAAAGAACAAGGAAACAACAATGAGTAGAATAAGCATTTTAGACATTTATAAACAAGAGATTGTAGAATTTATAGATACGGGTGCAAGTTTACGAAGTATTTGGAAAATTATAAGTTCAAAAATGCCTAAAGATATAACAATAAGCTATGCAGCTTTTTTTCGATATTGTAAAAGAAAAGGGCTAAAATAAGCCCTTTCAATAAGTTAATTTGTTTAGAAAATCAAGACTTTCTCTTAGATCATCGATAGATTTAGATACATTTTCAAGAATGATTCTACATTCATCTTCTGTCAGGTTTTCAATAGCTGATGTTAATTTATTTTTATCCCATGAAGTAAAACCATGTCCGATATTATGTATGCTAACGAGGTCAAAGTTTTGAACTTTTGAGATTAAAAACTCTTTATAATTGCTTTGAATTTTTTGAGAGTCATGCTCAATGAATTTTAATATTCTATATAAAAACAAGATCATTCTTTGTGTTTTTGGGAAAATTACATTAAGCATTTGATCTAAGAATTTTTCACTTTTCGGGAAGATCTTTTTCAAGATCTTTTTTCGAGTAAAATCTTTTAAACAATCTTCTATTTCTTTTTCATTTTCTGCTATTGACAATGCTTCAGAATAATAGGGTTGAGTTTGTAATTGTTGATTTAAAACATCAAACATTAAGCCTTCGCCAAAAAACAACCATTTTAGATTTACATGGAAATTTTTTGCAATATCATGGAGTACAGGAAAAGGAACAGCTTCTACCTTGCCCTGTTCATATGTTTGTAGCGTTCTTAAAGATATATTGATTTTATCTGAAAAATCTTTTTGTGAAATCTTTTGAGATTCTCGAATAAGTTTAATTCTTTCTCCAATCATAATGCAGCTCCATGATGTTTGACTAACACTATTATACATAAAAAAAGAAACAAATAACATCTTAATGTTTAAAAGAGTGGTATAAGCAAACATTAAAATGACTAAAACAACACTAATTTAAGCCTTGATTAAAAATAAAATGTGTAATATTTTGTTACATAACGCATTATAATGTTTATATTGGAGATTGAAATGCAAATATATACTACACTTGGCGAAATTTTGTTAAGTAGCAAAAAAATCAAAGTAGCTAATGATGTTCTTAACAATCTTGACGTTGTACTAGAAGTTGCAAGGGAAGATGTAAAAAGAGTTGCACAAAAAGAAGAACTCTATTTCGAAGATTTTGATTTCTTCTTTGGAATTGCAAAAAACAATTTGTTAAAAACTGCAAAAAAAGCTCATCTGAAAGCAATTAAAAAGTTGAATAAATGCCAAGACATAGAATATTTATCAAAGTGGCTTGTTTCGAGATTACTAAATACAATGGTTAATGTATCTACAAATATAAAATACCTTAACTATTTACCTTCTTATAAAATACGCTTGTACTATGAAGAAGAACAAGCAACGCTGGAGCTTAATGATAAAAATTTTGCATATATATTAGCAGAAGAAGATGTCAAAAAAATTTTGAAATATGATAGAAATAAAATAAAAATAGGACTCAAAAAAGTCTGGGATGATGCAATAGGCGATAAAGAATTTGACTTGCAAGACTTTCATGACTTATGCAGTAAGTATGGATTTGAAATGTGCGATGTACTAGAATACGACCCAAAACAAGTGCCTGTCATGAAAATTGAGCATACTGAGAGTGGTCGCTCTCAGCTTTTTTGGTTTAACCCTTATCAGGATGAAGACATGAATTATAACGAAAAAGAGTGGGGTGCTGCATGAAAAAAGGTGATAGAGTGGCATTTATGCCTATCCCAACAAGTACGCTCGCTATGGTAACTGAGAAAGATAGACGCTTTCATTCAGCGTCAAAAATGGCACAAGGTATAGTATCTTACTCAACTGCTTTGCACGATCTTGCAGCATTTTTTCATGCAGTAAAGACGGGTTCAGCACGGCCAAACTCACAACCAGTATCGGCATGGGCTCGTGCATGGGGTTGGGACTGGAGAAAAGCTCTTCGTTTTATTAGCGTTGTCATGAATGACTTTTTCGAGCTTGATGAAAAGATGAAAAAAATGAAAGAGCTCCGAGAACGACTCTCAAAAGCAACCGATACACAAAAGACAAAAATGAAAAACTATGTCAGAAAAATGCGAGGACAAGGTCAAACCGACGAAAAAGATGACGATGAAAGCGAAGATGAACGTCTTTTTCTTGATGCAATGTCAGCATTGGCGAAAACAGATGAGGCTGGTTATAGACTTGTTATCAAGAAAAATCTAAGAAATAATGATGTAAGAACGGTGCAAAATTTTGAAAATTGGCTTGAAAAAAATAGGAAAAAAGAAATTTCAGAACAGGAAGTGATGCGAGCGTTAGCTACTTTAGTCATTAATGGTCATAGCATAATTTCATATTCTTCACTACCTAATGGAAAATATATGGTTGAGTTTGATGATGGATTCAGAACACCAATGACAGCCGAAGCAATTGTTGGAAATGCTCAATGAATAAAGCTTACTTAAGTATCACATCTCTTTGCGAATATATAGACTGTTCACACACATATGTCAAAGATAGAATAAGGGATAAGACATTCCAGCTTGGCGTACATTATGTTCAACCAGATGGTCCAAATACAAAATATAAGTTTATTCGGTCTGAAATAGACAAATGGATGCAACGTGATGTTTCTTCTGAATCTAAATCACTAGCTCAAATTATGGTTGAAAAACTCATTGCATCATAAATTAATATGGTAAAATTGAAATGCTTCCGACAAAGCAGTCCTTGCCTATGATCACAAGGATGATAATATGGTCAGTATAGTTAAGAGAGGGGATAACCTTTATCTTCGGTATTTTAATGGTGGTAAGGATGTTCGTAAATCCACTGGGCTTAAAGATACTCAACAAAACCGCAAATATCTTGAAAAAGAGGTTGTCCCTCAAGTAATTAGGATGATTGAAAGCGGAGAAGTTGAAAAGTCTAAAAATAAGCGAACAATAGCATACTATGCAGATAAACATCTTCTATACTCAGAGAAGTGCAAGAGTTATGAAAGCATTGTGCGGTATGTTGATCGTGTTGTTAAACACTTTGGTGAAGATCGTGATGTCGCTGGGATTACGCGCCTAGACGTTAAAGATTTTCTAAAGTCCTTAAATATTAAGGATGTATCTAAAAAAAACTATCTTGCAGCAGTCAGTGGCATTTTAGCTTTGGCCGTAGAAGATGAATACATCGAAACGAACAAAGCTCAAAACATTTCTTTATCGGATGATGGTGAAGAAATTAACCCTTTTACTGTCGATGAAGTTCAAAGGATACTCGCAACGGCAACAGGTACATTCAAGGATATGCTTGGCATTCTTTTCACCATGGGGATGAGACCTAGTGAATTGATTGGATTGATGTTACCTAATGTGGGGAAAGAGTATATTGTCATCAAAGAGGCAATAGTCAGAGGTCGTAAAGGTGACACTAAAACAAAGTCATCTAAAAGAAAAATACCTATCAGGAATGAGGCGAGACCTTATTTCGATAATTTGCTATCTACTCAAGGCAGAAAGAGCTTATATCTAGTGGTGAACAATCAAGGTGAACCTTACTGGGATATTGGATCAGTTAGAAAGAAATGGAAAGGCTTGCTTGAGGAATGTGGTATAACCCATCGCAAACTTTATGCAACAAGGCATACTTTTATCTCCCATATGTTGCTCTCAGGGGTACGTGCACCTATTATCGCTGAATATGTAGGGCATGAAGACGTAAGATTGATACAGTCAGTTTATGGACATTACATAGATGGAGAGCTTATAAAATTGGACGCTACTCATAAGCTTTATGATACGGAGTCTGGCACACTTTCTGGCACACCTAACATTTTGACGGATGGTGGAAGTGCTTGAAAATTCGGTGGTATCGTGGTGGAGTGTAGGGGGATCGAACCCCTGACCTCAACGCTGCCAGCGTTGCGCTCTCCCAGCTGAGCTAACACCCCATTTGAAGAAAGAAAGTATTTTACCAAGTGAAACTTAAAGATTGGTTTTTA
>Ga0302238_1001014_pt1 | contig 24995 bp, 16 predicted proteins | sample AAG_UR_Asn_MG_FD_193527 | JGI IMG/M metagenome (GOLD analysis project Ga0302238, IMG submission 193527) | Enriched activated sludge microbial communities from anaerobic digester in WTTP, New Holstein, Wisconsin, United States - AAG_UR_Asn | ecosystem: Engineered > Bioreactor > Anaerobic >... | reverse complement strand
CTATCAATTTCCCATTCAAGCTTAACCGTTCCATCTGGAATACATTTCGTCTTAACATTGGGATAAGACCAACGCCCAATGCTACTAATTTTTTTTGTGACAGGATCATACCAAGGATATTTTTTATACTCTATGATTCGATACTCTTTTAACGTATTTAGTTTGTCTTGCATTAATGCGGAAAGTGCATTGACCATCTTCGTATTTATCCTTTTGTATGAGTAATTATAGTCTTCTATTCATGAGTATTTTTTAGTTCTTAGGCTCAAATTATACATGGTGTGTGCTAGAAAGTATATTATGAAATACTGCTAAGAGTGATAATGATCTGTCAACACTTTATGATACACAGAAATAAATATGTCTAAGCACTCATATCGTTTTGTAACAGTTTATTTTCAAAATCCACTGGTGATAAATAACCATTACTAGAGTGCAACCTCTGTCTATTATAAAACACTTCGATATATTCAAATATAGCTTGATTTGCTTGGCTCCTTGTTTCAAATTTCATATGGTGCGTAAGTTCTGTTTTTAAAGAATGAAAGAAACTCTCGGCAACAGCATTATCATAACAATTTCCCTTAGCACTCATACTTTGGACGATGCCATATTCTTTAAGCATGGCTTTATGGGCATCGGAAGCATATTGACTGCCACGATCGGTATGCCAGATGACACCCTGCGGAGGATTGCGTTTTTTAAGCGCCATAAACAAGGCATCGTTGACAAGTGTTGCACTCATATGTGCATCCATAGACCAACCAATAACTCTTCTTGAATATAAATCAATGACGACAGCTAAATAGAGCCATCCTTCTTGTGTCGGGATATAGGTTATATCACCTACATACATTTGATTAGGAACTGAGGCATAAAAATCTTGTTGAATTCGATTAGGGGCAATAGCATAGGTATGATTGGAGTTGGTGGTAAGAACTCTAAAACGACGTTTATTGCGACAACTGAGTCCAAGCTTTTTCATAATCCTTGCAATACGTCTACGAGAGACGATCAATCCATAGAGTTGCTCAAGTCTCTTTTTCATTCGGCGTGTGCCGTACGTTTGATAAGTGCTAAGAAAAATATCTTGAATCATGGTGTTTAATACCATATCTTCTTGCCTCTCTATTCGAAGCCATCGATAATAACAGTTACGAGAAACCTCTAATAAATGGCACATGTGCGCAATATTGAATTCATTACGATGCTCTTTAATCCAGGCGTACTTCAATGAGCTTCTTTCGCGAAGAACGCCGCTGCCTTTTTTAAAATATCTCTCTCTATCTTCAACTTTGAGTTCTCTTTACGCAGTCGTCGATTCTCCTCTTCAAGACTTTCTTTGGGTGAACTATTGGTAGTTCGGTTCGGTACTTCAGAAATTAAGTGATGCTTTTTCCTATAGTCTCGTAGCCACGCATACAGTGTTTTATCACTCATCCCTAAATCTTGTGCTATTTGATAGGCTGATTTTTCACTATTGAGGGCTAATTGTATGGTTGAGTTTTTAAACTCTTGAGTATATTTCTGAGCTTTGTTGACCATCTTATAAATCCTTCCTTATTATGTAGAAATCTTATCATTTCTGTGTCCTAATAAGTGTAGCCAGATCAACCCTATTGATCCCACTATGATGCACTACCTTCGAGAAAATGGGGTGGATGTGCCTATTATGCTTATTATTGAGCCTAGTTTTGATCCTAAACATTTTAAAACACTCTATTATCTCTCATATGACGATATGATTGTTAAACCTTTTACGCCACCAGAGATAGCATTTCGGATCTATAAATTATGCGATATTTGGAATGATGATACGTTTTTTGTCACCAAAGAGATTTATTTTGATTTTAAACATGCAAAGTTTGTCAATCATGATGAAGAGGTTATTTTAGGCAGAAAAGAGGCATTATTGCTCAAATTACTCTTTATGAAGTCTCATCATGTTGTCTCTTCCCATGAAATTGAGTACTATGTTTACCAAGATGAAGCAGTGAGTGAAGAGCGCATCAGGTCATTAGTGCGACAGCTACGGGCTAAACTATTGCCATTTCATTTTATCGAAACGGTTAAAGGGGAGGGGTACAGAATAGCCAATGTTAAAGTAGAAGAGCCGACTCAGACACCTGTGAATACCATTATGAAATTTTGTTTACCTTGGTTATCAATGGCTGATTGCTGCCTTCTTCTTCTCTAAGACAAAGGATATACGAAGAGATAATAGGCTCTCTTACTCATTTTTTATGAAGTTCGAGTAATCAATTTTGATTTGGTAACCAATGCCATTGATATTTTCAAAAAAGTCAATTTGGCAAATTTCTCTGATGCGATAAATGACCATTTGAAGTTTTTTGAGATTAATCTCATCGTCCCAAAGCATTTCATACAGTTTTTCATAACTGACACAACTATTTTTATGGTCGCAAAGGGTTTGAATAAGTTTTAAGCCGTTAGGACCAATTTTGATAATCTCGCCGTTTTTATACAGTAAATTGGTCTCATGGTTAAAATAAAAGCCCCCGACAATTTTGCTGATTTTTGTAGTGTTGCCATTTTTTTGTTTGCCATTAAGTAGGGAAATTGTAGCCACAATTTCGCGCTCATTGTAAGGTTTTATAATGTACCCATCGGCTTTAGCATCCATCGCGTAACTGATCATTTCATCATCCGCATACGCTGTTGTAAAGACAATCGAACATGTACTGATGTTACGAATATCAATGGCAACTTCACATCCACTTTTTGCACCTTTGATCATGATATCCATGAGAACTAAATGCGGATTGTACTTGCGAATACTAGAAAGTGCGTCCATGCCGTTATCGACAATATCAACAACGCTCCAGCCCTTTTTCTCTAAAATCATTTTCAGGTATTCGGCTGCTATAAGTTCATCTTCCACAATCAATATTTTATACATTCGCACTTCTCTTATACATTATTTTGTAACACAATCCATTTTTATATGAAATTTTTAAAACACCTTTTAACTGTTTCACGTTTAGATCAACCAATTTTAGGCCAAAATTTTGCTTTTCGTTACCATCATATCCGACGCCATTGTCAAAGTAAGTTAATAAAATATGATTTTTATGGCTATTTAAAACGATAATAATTTTTGGATAAGGAACCTCTTTGAATGCGTATTTAAAGCTATTGGTGACGAGCTCATTGATGATGAGCCCTATAGGAATGATTTCATTCAGTGAGAGGTCTATCTCTTGAGATTTAAAAATAATTTTCACACGATCATTGATCGTGCTTTGAATGTTCAAATACAATTTTTCGATAAAACGTTTTGCATTGACCTTCTCAAGGTCATTGGAAACGTAGAGCATGGAATGAACCATCGCCATAGCATCGATTCTGCATTTGCTTGCTTGAATAGCCTCTTTCGTTTTTTCATCTTCTTGTTCTGCTTGTATGGCAAGCATTGAAGAGACAATGTTAAGATTGTTTTTGACCCTATGGTGTATTTCATTATAAAGTAAGTCTTTTTTGTAATTGGAGTTAATTAGCCTTTTATAGGCATCAATACGCGTCGTTTCATAATAAATCGCAAAGATAAACGTAATCAACAAAATAGATAAAAAATTAGGAATAGCAACATCATTATTGAGAAATTCACTGGCATCAAAAGCCTCTTTATAGTAAAAGAGCAGGAGAAAAATGAGAAGAAAATAGCTTGCACTAAAGATAAGTCCACGCTTCCAACTAAAGAGCGAAAAGGTTGCTAAGATAAAAGGAAAAATATAAGCAGGACTGTAATCATCAAAATGATAAATAAACGCGATAGAAATGGTTTCAACGGACAGTACAGATAAAATAGCATACGAAGCAAGGTCATATTTACCTTTTTGATAGAAAACAAAAAAAGATAAAGCAACGATGAAAAGCATACTGAGAGTGAGTGGTATGCTTTTATAGTCTTTATATTGTATATCAAGAATGATGTGTGCCAAGAAAACAAAAAAACAGACAGCATGAATGACTAAAATGATCTTTCGTCTTCTCTCTTCGGTTGCTTTTTTGATCTCTTCACTGAATGTTAGATGTGATGCTTTCATAAAATTTAATTTATCACGTTTCAACTTAAATCACACCTAGAATTATTTACACTATAATGTGTGACTAAAATGTGGTTTTCCCTTTATATAATACTTCTAGAGATATAGTGTAGGTAAATATGGGATATGCGTGTTCAGAAGATTCAATTTTGTAACCGCATCTCATGATAGGCATTGTAACTATAATAATAAAAATATTGAACGGAGGGTAATACTATGTTAAGTCACTCAACAAAGAGATGGGGTCGCCTGATGGCAGTTCCTTTATGTTTAGCAGGAGTTTCACTGAATGCTTTAACATTGCAAGAAGGTGTTGATGAAGTTTTATCAACAAATCCTATTGTACAAGAGAGGTTGCATAATTATGAAGCAACGCTTGAAGATCTTCGTATTACTGAATCCCAATATCTTCCATCGCTTGATTACACTGGAGATTTTGCGAAAGAAAAAACGGATAATACGACAACAGGATTTACCACTCGTACGCTTCATAGCTACGAACATTCATTACAGCTTACACAAAACCTCTTTAATGGTTTTGGTACACTTTATGAAGCAGATTACCAAAAAGCGCGTATTTTAGCCGCGGCAAACAATTATATAGAAAATGCAAATGACGTTGCGTATAGCTTTATCAGTCAATATATCGCGGTGATTAAAGCACGTGAATCTCTTATCATTGCAAAAGAGAGTGTTACATTTCATGAAGAGATTTTCCGTAAAGTAAAAAGACTCTTTGACTCAGGTTCAACCACACGTTCAGAGTTTGAGAAAATTGATACCTCATTATCGTTAGCACAATCCAATTACATTGTTGCTCAAAACAACCTTGAAGACGCATTGTTCAACTTTGAACGTGTATTGGGTCGTTATGTTAAAGCAGAAGAGTTAGAGCAAGCCTCATTTTCAGGCACATTGCCTTCTAGTGAAAATGAGATGAAAGAGTTTGCTCGCCAATACAATCCTTCTGTATTAGTCAGCCACTACAACATTAAAGCAGCCGAAGCACAACGTATGGCTTCTTATAAAAACTATTATCCAAAAATTGATGCGTATGCACGTAAAACATGGGCGGAAGATATTAGTGGAACACCTGGAAAAGATGACAGCAGTGCAATCGGCATTAGAATTTCGTACAATCTTTACCGTGGTGGTGCAGATGAAGCTCAAATTGCAAAAAGCATGACTCAAATTTCACGTGAGCAAGAAAATAAACGTGATGTTTTGCGTAAACTTGATGAGCAAGGAAGACTCTCATGGAGTGCAAAAAACTACATTACACAGCAATTAGACTATTTGCTTAAATATTCTAAAACGAGTGCAAAAACCCTTGAATTGTATCAACAAGAGTATGATTTGGGTCGTAGAACCTTGCTTGATCTTTTAGTCGCGCAAAATGATTATGTTTCTGCTCGCACCCAAGTCATTAAAGCACAAAATGATCTATTATTCGCAAACTACCGTATTTTAGATGCGATGGGAACGATGGTTCAAAATGTTCTTGGTTCTAAAACGCTAGACTATACAAAACGCGTGAGACTTGATGTCGTTGATGGCAAATTAGATCACGATTCTAATCTTGGAACGCTTCTTTTTGAACAGCGAGGGAAAACAGAATAATTTAAACGTTATCTCATAGGAATGGTGGTTTTGAAACATGCAAAGTAGTAATGAGCAAAGGATCGAAGATCCGCAAGGATTGGCCTTTTCGGTTGATCCTTTGCTTCAATGTCTGGTTTTATTTACACAGCTCTATCACAAACCGTTTAGCGCTGAAGCATTAATGGCAGGGTTGCCTCTTTCTCCAAAAGAGGAAACCCAAGGTTTATACAACCTCAAACAATCCAAAGGGCTTTTCGCACGTGCTGCGAGTAGAGCTGGTTTAAAAAGTACACTTGTAACGAGGAAACTTTCCGATATTTCTTCGTTACAGCTGCCTATTATCTTACTGCTTAAGAATTCTCAAGCATGTATTTTGCACTCTTTTAATGAAGATCATACGGAATGTAAAATTATCTTACCTGGAGCCGAAGCGATCGAAGAGTTTGTCTCAATCGAGGCATTGTCTTTAGAATATACAGGCTTTGCATTTCTCATCAAAAGACCTTTTGTTTATGACGAAAATGACTCTTTAACACTCAATGTCAAAAATAACCATTGGTTTTGGGACACGCTTAAACTCTCCACAGGGTTTTACAGAGATGTTTTATACGCGACTATTCTTATCAATTTATTTGTATTGATTAGCCCCCTTTTTACAATGAGCGTTTACGATAGAGTCATCCCCAATAATGCAACTGAAACACTATGGGTGTTTGCTTCAGGTGTTTTAGTGGTTTACACACTTGATACCTTTTTAAAGTTCGCAAGGGCAATTTTACTAGAGCGCGCGGGCAAAAAAAGTGATGTCATTATGTCTTCCATCATTTTTGAAAAAGTGTTGGATCTGCAAATGGCTTCGCATCCAAAATCGGTTGGTTCTTTCGCAAGTAACTTAAAAGATTTCGATATGATTCGCTCTTTTTTAACCAATGCGACTCTTACTGTACTTGTTGATATGCCATTTGCCATTTTATTTTTAGTAGTCATAGGTTATATCGGCGGATGGATGGTTGTTGTTCCCATTCTTATGATGATTATTATCTTAGGGTACACCTTTTTTATGCGCAATATGTTGCGTGAAAGCATTGAGGAGTCGCATAAGGCTGCGGCGGCTAAGAGTTCGATTTTGGTTGAGACCCTTCAAAACATAGAGACGCTTAAAACACTCGGAGTTACGGGACATATGCAGTGGGCATGGGAAGAAGCAACGGGTGAAATTGCTCAAAAGAGCCTTCGTTCACGCATGATCTCAACTTCTATTTCTACGATAACAGGCTTTTTGATTCAGTTAACAACCGTGATTTTGGTGATTGTGGGTGTTTATTTGATTGGAGAGCATGAATTGTCGATGGGTGGGCTTATTGGTATTATTATCATCGCTTCACGAACCGTTGCCCCGATGGGACAAGCGGCATCGTTAATTTCTAATTATTCTGATGCAAAATCTGCGTATGATGTGATTAACAGCATTATCCAGCAGCCTGCTGAGAGACCACATGGTAAGAAGTTTATAACACGCCCTGATTTACAAGGTGAAGTTGAATTTCGTAATGTCTCTTTTTCATACGATGCTAACGAACATCAGTCTTTAAAAAATATCTCTTTTACCATCAAACCTAAAGAGAAAGTAGCCATTATTGGGCGTATTGGTTCAGGTAAAAGTACGATTGCAAAACTTTTACTGCATTTATATGAGCCACAAAGTGGGTCTATTTTCATAGATGGCATCGACATTAATCAAATTGATCCTATTGATTTGCGTAAAAATATTTCGTATGTTGCCCAAGATATCAATCTTTTTAAAGGTAGCGCTAAAGAGAATATCGTGTATCGTTCTTCGCGTGTTGGTGATGAGCAGATGCTTCGCGCTTCGATGATTTCAGGAGCAGACGAGTTTATCAAAAGACATCCTTTAGGCTATGAAATGCCTATTGGTGAGCGAGGTATGGGGCTTTCGGGTGGACAGCGCCAAAGTATTGGTATAGCAAGAGCAATTTTATTTGAATCGCCTATTGTCTTGATGGATGAGCCAACCAATGCGATGGATCAACTCAGTGAAGCAAGGCTGATTGCCAATCTTAAGAGTTACATTGAAGATAAAACAGCTATTTTTGTAACGCAAAAAAATACACTCTTAGAGATGGTTGATCGCATCATTGTGATGCACGAAGGTCAGATCTATCTTGATGGTCCAAAGCATGAGGTTTTAGCAAAATTGTCAGGGAAAAGCCTATGAGTACGAAGTTTTCATTTGATGCACGTGATTATGCTTTTATGCGTAGTCTCTCTGCTGCCGTTTTAGAAGAAAATCCTAAACAATTTCGTTGGGTCATCTTTTTTTGGGTGTTTAGTATTTCTCTTTTTTTACTCTGGGCATCTTTTTCGCCGATTGATGAGATCGTAAGGGGCGAGGGTAAAGTTGTTCCTAGTGGTGAGAATCAAATGATTCAGCACTTAGAAGGCGGTATTTTAGAGGATATTTTAGTCAAAGAGGGCGAAACGGTCAAAGCCGATCAAGTGCTTCTTAAAGTCAATAACCTCAAATCGGCTTCAACGTATGAGAGTATGAATTTTAAAGCGGCACAACTTCGTGCAAAAATTGTTCGTCTTAAAGCCGAAATTGGGAACACGGACTTTTTACCTTCTGAAAAAGATAGCAAAGAGATTCCTTCTCAAATCTTGCAAGAGCGCAACCTCTTTATGGCAAATAAAGAGCGCCTCAATGCGCAACTTTCAGGGCTTAATGAACAATACACTCAAAAGAAAAACGATAAATTAGAGACACAAGGGCGCATTGCTGAACAGAGAAAAGCACTCACGTATATCAAAGAAGAAGTGCGCATTTCTGCTCCATTGGTGCAAGAAGGCGTGAAATCAAAAGTCGATTTTCTAAAGCTTCAAAGAGAGCTTAGTAGCCTAGAAGAGCGCTACAATGGTATGATAGCCTCGATACCAAGGCTTGATGCGGCGATTTCAGAGATTGAAAATAAGATGCAAGAGGTACGTTCAGAATTTGTGACAAAAGCGCAATTAGAGCTTAATGACGCGCAAACTGAACTTAACCGCATTACCGCGGAGAGTGCTTCTTATGCGGATCAGGTCGTGCGAACAATACTCAAATCGCCGATTAACGGCGTTGTACAAAAAGTCTATGTCAATACCATTGGTGGTGTTATCAAACCAGGTGATAATCTCATCGAACTTGTTCCCACCGAAGATGGTCTTTTAGCCGAAGTCAAAGTAAAACCTTCTGATATCGCATTTTTATATCCAGGTCAAGAAGCGGTTGTAAAAGTAACAGCGTATGACTTTGCGATTTATGGCTCACTCAAAGGTAAAGTTGTCACCATCAGTCCCGATTCGATGACCGATAAGCATGACAATACGTATTACATCGTTAAAGTTCAGACAGAAAAGAAATACTTTGGTACCGAAGAAAAACCGCTCAATATTACATCAGGAATGACAGTCAATGTTGACATTATTACAGGTCAAAAAACAGTGATGCAGTATATTTTAAAGCCGATTTTAAAAGCAAAACAATATATGTTTACGGAGCGATAAAATGACACTTTATATCATTTCAAAAAACAAAGTTTTACAAAATCGCTGGGCAATGATTTTATCACTTTTTGGTCCTATTTGCAGGGAGAGTATTCCTTCTTTTATTAAAAGTGATGCTGTGATTATTATCCATGATGATGTGCTAGAACATCTTTCTCAAGCTCAAAAAGAGAGCCTTGCAGAGGCTCCTTTTATGGTGTTATCGACCACGCCTACGTTTGAGCAGGCACGTGCTTATTTGGCAATGGGAGCTAAAGGATACGGCAATACCATGATGCACGAATCGTACCTCGTTTCTGCCTTTCAATCAATTTATGAAGGCAATATGTGGCTCTCTCCTGAATACATCACTCAGATGATTCAAGACCTTCCTTCTATGCCCAAAAAAGAGACAAATCCTCTTACAACATTGAGCCATCGTGAAGCGGAAGTGGCTACATTACTTTCACAAGGTGACTCGCATAAAGAAATCGCTGAAAAGCTACAAATCACCGTTCGTACGGTAAAAGCACATGCAAGCGCCATTTATAGTCGGTTAAACATTAAAGACAGACTCGCCCTTGCACTTTTATTGCGAAATTAGTACCTAAGTACAATAGTATTGCCTTTTCGTCTTTGTTAGAATGGTTGTATAAAAACTTTTTACAAAGGATCGAACATGGCACAGGTAATTGGATATGTAAAATCGCTTCAAAATGGTGCTTTTTATGCTAAAGATGCCCAAGGAGAGGTTAGAGAACTCAAAGCGGGTGATCAAATCTTTAAAGATGAACTTGTCTTTGGCGCTCAAAATAATCCTCAAAATGCCCAAGTTATCATAGATGTAACATTGACTGATGCCAGTGACATCGTTCTATCTGGCGCAGATCAACTCTATGCAGATCTTTCCGTCATTGGTGGTTCGTTTGAGAAAGAAGATGCTGTTGTTGCAACCGATAGCCTTGAAAACGCATGGAAACTCAGCACGAACACCACAACTCCAGACACAACCACTCCACTCGAAGCTACAGCTGCTGGTATTGAAGCTCCTGCTGCTGGACTTACCACAGCTGAAGGAGATCGACCAATTAATGGAACATTCTACGATAGAACAGGCTTAATTGGCGATGTTAGAACAACCTTAACACAAGATACGCTGAATGGTGGCGCGTCTCAAACGATTGCAAGGGCCGATATTCAAGATTATAACGAACAACCTACCGTTGAAAATGTTACAGGAACCATTAACGAAGCACTGAATGGACTCAATCAAATTACAGGACAACTCGTTGCTTCTGACCCAGACGCTGGCGATACGCATACGTTCTTCGCAGTAGATGGATCATTGCTGATCAATGGAGAACCTGCTCCTGAAGGTCTTATTCTTGTTCTTAATGAAGATGGAACATACTCTGTTACAGGAGATTTTAACTCCTTAGCTGCAGGTGAAAACGCTGTCATAACATTCCAATACTACGCAGTTGATAACGGTTTAGAAATAGGCGAAACACATACATCATTGCCTGCAACCGTGACTATTACCGTACAAGGAACCAATGATCAACCTGTTGTGAGTGATATTAGCGTTAATGGAAGCAATCAAGGTACTGGTCTTGTAGGTTATTATGACATGAATGAAGGTTCAGGAACTCAAATTCAACAGTCCATTCTTGAAGCAGGTGGTTTTGATATTAGAGATATGGACACATTAGATATTAATGAACTAAGTGGTTTAAGTGTTCTTTATATTGATAAATATTCAAGTAATTCAGAATATACCAATAATTTAGCGGCTATTAATAATGCTGTTTTTAACGGCATGACACTTATTATTAACGATGGTAGCCCGTATGAAGCCAACACTATTCTTCCAGGTTTAGGAACAACACTCGTACAAATTAGTGCAGACAGTGCAGAAATTAACATAGGACCAGATGGTGGTGAATTAGCCGTTGGTACTGCTGGTACTTTGACAAATACATCACTTGATGATGGTAGTTCTTCACACCATGGTGCTTTTGATATCAACTCACTCCCTGAAGGTGCAAAAATTCTTTTGACATCAGGAAACCCAAATGAAGTAGTAGCCTTTTCGTATCAATATGGTTCAGGTACAGTGATTTACTCATCAATGCCACTATCAGCATATTTTGATCCAGATTGGTTGTATAACGATGAATCTTTCCAAGCGTATATTAATGCTGCAAAAATTTATATCCAAAATACAGTTGAAGATATCGCAGGCAATGGAGCGATCTACGAGACTCGCGACAGCACAGATGTTGTTGAAGTTGACGATACAACAGATGATGGACGTAATGTCCTTAGTGGAGCACTTACCGTAACAGATGATGATGCAACCGATACCCATACATTTAGTGTTGTAGAAGATAGCCTTGTTATTGAAGATGATTCAGAAGCGGGTATTACTTCAGAGAATGTGAACGTTTCTATTGTTCAAGTCGATGGCGTATGGCAGTATAACATCGATGGAGATTTTAGCAAACTTGCAGCAGGAGAGAAAGTTACTGTTACATTTAGCTATGTTGCAGATGATGGACGTGGTTTTGATGGAACCGATGGTATCAATGAAAACTCCGTTAGTGCTCCAAAAACCATTACACTTACCATCACAGGAACCAATGATCAACCTGTAGTTAGTCCTGTGACTCTTGATTCTCAAAGTGAGGCAGATACAGTCAATACCTTTACAGGTACTCTTGTTGCAACAGATGCCGATACTAACGATACGCATGAATTTTTTGTTGTGGAAGAGAGTGTGTCTGTTGATAAAGAATTTATTGGCACACCATCCATTGAACTCAATAGCCAAACAGGCCAATATACCCTTACAGGAGACTTTAATGCTCTTGCTTTTGGTGAAAGTGTAACGGTTACATTCTCTTACTATGCCGTCGATAGTAGTAGCACACAAGCCAATGGTGAGTCTAAGACATCTGAAATCAAAACCGTTACGATGACTATCACAGGAACCAATGATGCACCAGTAGCTGTTATCGATACCAATAGTGTCATCGAACGAGGTGATGAAAGTTTAGCTGCTTATGGATGGAAAGGTGTTGCTGAAGGCAATCTTCTTGCCAATGACACCGATGTCGATCATGGTGCTGATTTGGATGTTGTTTCTGTGGGTGGGCAGTTCTTCAATGCTTTTGGAGAGATTGTAGCCAATGGACAATACGGCGTTTTACATGTAAACAAAGAATCAGGTAAATATGAATATGTGGTCAATAATCTAAACAGTAGTGTCAATGGTCTTGATACCAATGAAACATTAACTGAAACATTTACGTATGTCGTTACAGATGAACATGGTGCTACATCCACTTCTGAATTACAGATTACGATCCATGGAACCAATGATACTCCAACTATTTCTGTCAATACAGGGAATTGGTTTAATGCAAATGATGCGGCATCTGAAGCGGGATTGCCTAATGGAACCGATGCCTCTTCAAACTCAGAAATTGCAAAAGGAACCTTTACCATCGGGGATGTTGATGGATTGGATGATATCAAATCTATCAGCGTGGCAGGAACATCATTTGATGTTTCAAATAGCATGTTTGAAAATCTTGTAGGTCAAACTGTTTCAACCTCATACGGTGAAGTACACATTACAGGTTATAGCAATGGAACCTATAGCTATACTTACACACTCACCTCTGCAACAACCGATGTTAAGTTTGTGACTGAAACTGATAGTTTCGATGTGACTGTTTCTGATGGTGAGAAAACCGATAGCGCAACCGTCACCATAAACATTATTGATGATGCGCCTATTGCTTTTAAAGATACACAAACAACCAATGAAGACGCAGGAAGCATTACAGGTAATGTACTTGACAATGATAAAGTAGGTGCAGATGACATTGGTTCAGTGACGTTTAAAAATGCGACAAATAATGAAGTCGTAGGAACATACGGTACACTCTCTTATAACAGCGCGACAGGCTCTTATACCTATACACTTAATGCAAATGCTCAAACATTGGCAGAAGGTCAGAGTGTTCAAGAGAAATTTACCTATACGCTTACAGATGGCGATGGCGATAAAGCAAGTAGTACGCTTACCATTGCAGTACAAGGAACTAACGATGCTCCAGTTGCTACCATAGAAGATAATTTTGGTGTGTATGAAGACAGTGTTGTTCATGGCCAAGTGGTTGCAGATGATATAGACAGTGACGATAGTAGTGCAACACTTACGTATTCATTGGTAGATGGGGAACCTGTACCTGCTGGATTTACGTTTGATGCTCATGGAAACTATACCATTGATGCAACGAACAGTGCGTACCAATCTCTTGGAGTTGGTGAGACCCAAGATGTTACATTTACATGGATAGCTACAGATAAACATGGTGCAACAACCGCAGAGCAAACGGTCACAATTACCGTGTCTGGAACCAACGATCAACCAGTTGTTAAAAATATTGAGGTTGGTAGTACTCCAATTCTCGTAACATCTGATTACACAAATGATCATAATGTCAATATCCATGATCTCAGTACAGTAACTTCTTCTATTGTTATTAATGATGTTGGTACCATTGCAGATCTTAATGTCAAGATAAATCTTACCCATACATGGGATGATGATTTAGACATCTACTTAATCGCTCCAGATGGTACGCGCATTAAATTAACTACCGACAATGGTGGAAGTGGTAATAACTATGCAAATACCATTTTTGATGATGAAGCTTCAACTTCCATTACATCAGGCAATGCCCCATTTAGCGGTACTTTTAGACCAGAAGAACTTTTGTCGGTACTTGATGGTAAGTCAATGCAAGGAACATGGAAGCTTGAGATTACCGATGACCAAGGTGGTGACATAGGTAAACTTCATTCATGGTCACTTGAAGTTTCTTCTGATACCCAAACGTATATCTATGAGTCAGGCAATGAACTTTTAACCACCTTTGCAGGTAACCTTGCAACTGTCACAGATATCGATACCAACGATACCCATACTTATGGTATTCAAGGAGTTGCAACATCATCCAATCCATATGTTAAAGACTTGAGTGTGACAATGCTCGATGCTGTAACAGGAGACTATAAAGTAGAAGGTGACTTTAATGCTCTTGCTGCAGGTGAAAAAGCTACAGTTAAGTTCGACTACTATGCACTTGATGACAGTGGCGCAGTTAATGCCAAATCTGAACTTAAAACCGTGACACTAACCATTACAGGAACCAATGATGCTCCTATTTTTGTTGTTGAGGGTAATCAGCCTTCATACACCTTTAATTACAATGAGAATAGTACGAGTGCAACAGTCCTTGGAACAGTTCATGCGACTGATGTTGATCATGGAAGTAAAGTCTCATATGCAATTGTCAGTGGTAATCATGATGGCTACTATACTATTAACAGCGATACAGGAGAGATTAGCTTAACTGCAAAAGGAGTAGCGTCTATTGCCAATAATTTTGAAGCATTTGCAAACAGTCATACTCTTGTCGTAAGTGCAAGTGATAATATTGCTACAACTTCTATCAATGTAACGCTTAATGAACAAAATGTGAATGATAACCCAGTGTTGCTGAGTGATAGTAATAATGCAGCCAATACCGTTGCAGAGAATGCAAGTAATGGTGCTGTTGTTGGGGTTACTGCATTTGGAACCGATGCCGATGCAGGAGCTACGATTACAAAATATGAATTAACCAACAATGCCGATGGACGCTTTGCAATTAACGCAACAACAGGTGTGATCACTGTAGCCGATGGTAGTAAACTTGACTATGAGAGTGCGACAAGCCATACCGTAACCGTTAAAGCAACCAGTAGTGATGGCAGTGTTGCTTCTAAAGACTTTACGATTGCCGTGACCAATGTCAATGATAACCCAGTGTTGCTGAGTGATAGTAATAATGCAGCCAATACCGTTGCAGAGAATGCAAGTAATGGTGCTGTTGTTGGGGTTACTGCATTTGGAACCGATGCCGATGCAGGAGCTACGATTACAAAATATGAATTAACCAACAATGCCGATGGACGCTTTGCAATTAACGCAACAACAGGTGTGATCACTGTAGCCGATGGTAGTAAACTTGACTATGAGAGTGCGACAAGCCATACCGTAACCGTTAAAGCAACCAGTAGTGATGGCAGTGTTGCTTCTAAAGACTTTACGATTGCCGTGACCAATGTCAATGAAGCGCCAGATGCCGTTAGTGACGCGTATGTCATCAATGGACTCAAAGGTCAATATTATGCTTATCATGAAGGTAATTCTTTAGATGGTGCAAACTTAAGCAATCTTGCTCAAGCCGAACACTTCATTGCTACGCATACTGCTGATGCGACATTTGCTACATCATCTATTGATTATACGTATATACCATCAGGCAACTTGGGTGGTAATGGTAATTTGCAAACATTCTTAGGAGCAGACGCTTCGACACTTTCAGGAGATCCTGAAAATAGTTCAGATGCTATTATCAAACTGAGTGGTACTCTTGAATTGGACGCAGGAACCTATACGTTCAGAGTAACTTCCGATGATGGCTTTAGCATTGTTATTGATGGTGTTTCTGTTGCTTCTGATGACAGTATCCATTCGCCAAGAACAACCAATTATACGGTTAATATCGCTGAGAGTGGCACTCATAATATTAGCATCGTTTATTGGGATCAAGGCGGTGAAGCGGTTCTTAAAGTCGAAGTGAAAAATAATGCTACAGATACAGATTTCCATGTATTGACTGGTTCAAGCGACGCACTCTCCAATTTAGTAACCAACGAAGACACAGCCCTTACCATCATGCCTGCTACGCTTTTAGGGAACGATACAGATGTTGATGGAGATGCACTCTTTATTACAAGTGTGACGCAACCAGATGTGACACAAGGTACCATTTCAACAACAAGTGATGCTAGCGGACATATTACCTCAATCATCTTTACTCCGACAAAAGATTACAATGGTAATGCAACCTTTACATACACCATTAGCGATGGCAATGGTGGCACAGATACTGCAACGGTAACGTTACATGTCAAACCAGTCAATGATGCACCTGTAATTAATGTCGTTGCAAATGACTTCATTGAGGATGCTGGTGGATTAACTGCAGGTGTAAGCCTCGCAGGAACCTATGAAGCTTCGGATGTAGAAGGCGATGTGACTGTTTCCTTTAATACGCCAAGTACCCATTATACACTTGATCAAAGTGGTCATGTATTCTTAACCCAAGAGGGTATTAATGTGATTAATGAGGGTGGAACACTTGATGCGATTGATCTTAAGGTTACAGATAGCAATGGTGCTACAGCTACAAAAAGTGATACTCCTGTAGTCACTTCTACGAATGATACCCCTGATAGCTTTACGAGTACAGCAACGCTTAATGTTCCTGTTGATGAAGTGATGATCGGTAATTTTTCAGCAGGATGGATTAATGTTGATACCACAGGACATGGTAGCGATAATTACACTGGAACAAATACAGATTCGGATGCTTACAATGATAAAATTTCATGGGGAGGTTCTTTTAATCCTTCTGATGACTCTGCTTATCTCTTTAAAGATAATGAAGATTTAAGAGACAATAATGGTATTGAAATCGATTCAACGTTTAAGCTAGGAACATTTACACATAATAACTATCCCATCGATGGTGACACATTAGAGTCAGCTGACCTTCAATTGAACTTTAATGTGACCATCAATGGTGTCAGTTATACGATTTCTCATACAGCTCAATTTGAGCATACTGAGACAAATAATTACTATGACGATCCTATGCGTAGTGCTGACATTGTCACCATTAAAAATGCTACCTTTACACAAGAAATTGCTGGTAAAACCTACGTCTTTAGCATTTTAGGTTTTGTTGATACCAACGGACAAGTTGTATCGTCTGTGCATACGCTTGAAAATCAAGCTAATTCGTATGATTTGATTGCAAAAATCACGTCAACTGATGATTTACCAACGCTCTCTACAACGATAGGACGTGTTGAGGCAGATTGGGGTGAAGATGGACCTGCAGCAACTGGTAGCCTAACATGGGATAATCATGGTACAGCGATTACAAATGGTACTATTGAAGGTGCTTATGGAAAACTCAGTATTGATAGTGATGGAAACTATACTTATACACTGAATCGAGATGTCAAAGATAGTATGGGCGTTGATGATACGCATACGGAAACGTTTACATACTATCTAACCGATGCTGATGGTGATAAAGTAGCTTCGTCTTTGACGATTACGATCAATGGACAATCAACAGCCATTGCCGATACAGCGAGCGCAACGGAAACATACTTGCATGCGACAGGTGCTACTATCGACATTGTACCTGCAAGTTGGAGTGCTTCAACATCAGAGAAAGCTATTAGTGGTACATGGAGTATTGATCCATCATACTATGATGATGATAGTAAAAACACAACGTCATTTGATATAACAGCTGATGCGAGTCATAAAGCAAGTGTTTCTATTTCTGTTGAATTAAGTGGTTATAGAGCAGGAGATAATGTAACTGTAAGCCTTTATAATGCAGATGGCACTCCTGTAAGTAATCAATCATACACTGTTTCAACAAATGGAACAGTGACATTCTCTGATATATCTGTTAGCGGTAGCTATAAAGTTCATGTTGCAGGGATAGATAATACGTGGAGCAGTGGTAATCTAACGGTTAAACTTAAGAGTTTAAAAGTAACATCTTACTCTTATACACCAGCTCAAACAATTCAAGAAATAGAGTGGGTTGCTGCCGTTGCTGCTGTTGGTAATGTTTTGACGAATGATATCAAAGGGACAGATGGCAATCTCAGTGTGACTATCGTGAATGGTCATGAGGTCACACCCGCTGGTGTGGATATCGCTGGAAATAACGGTGTATTGCATATCGATGCAACAGGTGCTTATACCTACACCCCAATCAATGCGGATATGACAAGCGCTGCATTAAGCACTCCTGATGTCTTTACTTATACCATTAAAGATGCAGACGGCAGCACTTCGTCTTCAACACTAACGATCACGGTAGCAGATCATAACTATGCAACAGATAGTAGCATCATTGGCGGAACAGATGGCAATAATACGCTTAATGGAAGAGATGGCAATGATGTACTCTATGGTAGTGCTGGTAATGACACCCTTTACGGTGGCGCTGGAAATGACTATCTTGATGGTGGAACAGGTCGCGATGCCTTGTATGGTGGTGCTGGTAACGATACACTTGTTTATGATAGTGTCGATAGTAAAATCGATGGTGGAATAGGGTCAGATATCTTACTCTTTACCTCTAACACAACCATTGATTTTAGCTCACTCGATAGCACGACAAATCCAGTGAAAAATGTTGAGGTGCTTGATCTGACACAAGCAAATGTGACGATCACCAATCTTTCACTAAACGATGTGATCGATATGACCGATGGCAATAACACCTTGACAATCCTTGGCGATAGCGGAGATAAAGTCAATGTTCCTGCTGTCTCTGGGGATTATACAGTGGCGAAAACAGTGGAGTCAGGTTTTGATGTTTACACCTATTCACATACAGGTGATCCAACGGTTGTGGTGAAAATCGATCAAGATATTCAACATAGCTAAAAGACGTTATAATAGGACATGAAAACAAACATTCTTGTCTTATGTTTTGGGGTGGCGGTACTCTCCGTCACCCTTTTTAGTACTGTCGAATTCATTCTCTCAGGCATCTCGTTAGAGAAGGTTGAAAAAGAGTATGGTGTGTTTGCTAAAAGACGTGTTTTAGCACTCATCGCGATGATGAACCGTGCGCAAGACGACAGTGAATTAGACAAGCTTGAAAAGGTCAATGACTTTTTTAATGCCACACCGTACCATAGTGACAAAACCGTTTGGGGTGCTGATGACTACTGGGCAACACGCTTGGAGTTTATCGGCAAAGATAAGGGGGATTGTGAAGACTATGTCATCGCAAAATACTTTACACTCAAAGAACTGGGTGTGCCACCTTCCAAGATGTACATGACCTATGCGAAGTCGCTGAAATTTAACGTAGCGCATATGGTACTGACCTATTATGCGACTCCAAAATCCATCCCTTTGGTTTTAGACAATTATAACTACAAAATTCTCCCAGCCAACGAGCGTACCGACTTGGTTCCAATGTATAGCTTTAGTGGCGATGATCTGTTCAATGCGAAACAGGCACAATTGGGCAAAATGCTTCCTGCCGTGACCAAACAGACACGTGCATGGGATGAGCTCAAAATAGCGAAAAAGGAAAAGTGATGACTCTTTTTAAACAGATGGCAGTAATGCTGAGTATCTTTTTAGGTGTGATTTTAGTCTGCGTTATGGTGCTAAACTTCAAAACAGCAACCTCTTTCGTGCAAGACCAGCTCTACACCAATGCTAAAAATACAGCACATTCATTGGGGCTTTCGCTTTCCAAAATTGTTGATCCTGAAGATGTTGCCAGTATGGAGACGATGATTAATGCCATTTACGATAGCGGATATTATGAGCGCATCGCTTTAATCGGTGTCGAGGGAAACCCCATTTACGTTAAAGAAACCGATGTACTTGTGAGTGATGTTCCGCAGTGGTTTATTCGTATGGTAACCATTCAAAATGCCTACGCAACGAGTGACATCATGATGGGATGGAGCCGTTTTGGTACACTTGAAGTCAGCGGGCATACAGGCAACGCATACCGCCAACTCTATCAAACTTTGATCGATCTTATTCAGACATTTGTGGTGATTGGCATTTTGGTTTTAGGGTTATTGTATCTTTTACTGACACTCAGTCTTCAGTCTATCAAACAGATTCGCGATCAAGCAAAGGGCATCATCGAAAACCGTTTTATCATTGAGCCAAAGATGCCCTTTACTACTGAGTTTCGCTCCGCTACGGTAGCGATGAATGCGATGGTTTCAAAGGTAAAAGATATTTTTGAGCGTGAAAATGAGACCTTGGTCAAATACCAAGAGCTTCTGTACAAAGATGCCGAGACAAAGCTTTACAATCGTCGTTATTTGGTGAGTAAATTGCCAGAGTATCTCCAAGGGGATACCACGTTATCGCAAGGTTTATACGTGATGCTCAGCATTGACGAGTTAGAAACATTTAAAAAAGAGTATGGGTATGAGAATTATAGTAAACTGATTCAGAAGGTCGCTCAAGCGCTTCTTAACTGTGCAGGTTTAAGCGAACATACACTCTTTGCAAGACTAAACGAGAGTGATTTCTTCCTTCTCCTGCCATTGCAAGACGATGTACTTTTGAAAAAGTATCTTGATAGGATGCTAGTAGAGTTTCAAAAAGGTATCGATGCGCATGCCTTAGAGTACTTGGTGATTGGTGTAGGTATGGGGGCTTACAATGAGCAAGATAGTGTCAAATCGCTTCTTTCAAAAGCAGACTTAACGGTATCTCAAGCCAAACAAAATGGTAGTTTTTCATGTATTCAGGCACTGCGACAGCAACATACCTTGGTCTTAAGCCGTGAAGAGTGGCGTAAAGAGTTGGTGGAAGGGTTGAGTGAATCTCGCTTTATCTTTGCAACGCAAAATGTGATACATGAGGAAGAGGGCGTTTCAACAGTGGTGCATGAAGAGGTGTTTATTCGTCTCAAAGGCAGCGATGGATTTACCCATTCGGCAGGGTTTTTCTTGCCAATGGCAACGGTTTTAGGATTGACGGATCAGATTGATCGTTATATGATTCAAAAGATGCTTCAGCGCTTCGTTTCTCAAGAGCATAACACACCTTTAGCGCTTAATTTGAGTGCAGAGTTTGTTAAACACTATATCAATATTCAGTGGCTTAAAGAGCAGTTGGAAAAATTATCGCCTATGCAACGCTCTATGGTTTGGTTTGAAGTCAGCAACAGGGTTGTGCTTCATAACCTCGATGCCATTGTCTCTTTGAGCAGTCAACTCAAAATGCTAGGATGCCGTTTTGGCATTGATAGTTTTGCGATTCCTTCCGAGGGGGCGTATTATCTTCAAGCGATACGACCTGATTATGTGAAGTGTTCTATTGTGTATCTGAAAGATGTGATGCTTGATGCAAGCACAGGAAAGAATCAAGAAAGTCTGAATAACATTGCTCGCAGCCTTGGTATTTCTATCATTGCTACAAACATTGAAAATGATCAAGATATTGCAACGATTAAGTATTTGGGCATTACTTACATGCAAGGACGAGGTGTTGCGTCTATTGAAGTGTTAGACGTATAACGGTGGTTTGGCTCAAACGCACAAAATAGTGTTTGAGCCACCGCTTTAGTGTTCAAGTTTAACGATGCGAAACGCCACCGCATTTTGAAAAATGAGCGGATAGTCGTATTTACACGAAATAATCCCTTCGCACGGTGAAATGATGGTTTGCAAGAGTGAGCCATCGAGTGCGTTATAGATGCGTGCTAAAGGTTGTCCGTGTACCACGTGTTCACCAATGGGCGCAAGCGCATCAAAAAGCCCTGCTGAATTGCTTTTAACTACTTCCATATCTTCGCTAGTGATGATGTTTCCCACAGCGCCCTCAAACGCAGTGTAATCAATCATTTCTTTTTTAGCCAAAAAGCGAATCAAAGCATCAAATACTTTCGTTGACTCGATTTTTCTAAGCGTACCTTTTTTACCTGAGATGATGGAAAAAGACTTTGCATTCCAGATTTGCCAGTTGTAGTTTAATGAAACCGTATCGCTTGGGGTTGGATCTTTGTAATGGATAAACTCTAACCCAAACGCTTGTGCTTCATGCACATCTTCATAGCCTGTACGAAGGACTTTAACATAAGGAATGCACTCCACACGATCTTTGCGTGCTTCAAGAAGGATGGCATACTCAAAATGGTTGATTTTTTCAAACAGTTTTGCTGCGATGCGCTGTGTCGTTTCGCCTTTGTCATAGCCTGGAAACATCGCGTCGATGTCGGTGTTATCAAGAGGCCAAAAGGTTTTTCCCATGTTAAACGAGTAAGGATTGACCGCTGGAACAACGAGAATTTCACCTTTGATGAAAGCGGGGTTTTCGAGTTCTTGTTGACGTAAAAAGCGCACCAGTCTGGAGGCAACCCAGAGTTGGTCTATGGCAGTCCCTGTAAGCGGACCTACAATGACACAGCTTGGTTTGCTATTGGGGATGCCAAAGCGAAACCCTTTGATGCGCAATGGCTCACGACTGAGGGACGTGAGCTCACACAGTATCTCTTCTCTCATTCATTCACCTCACATGGATTTTCTAAAATGCGCGCAAGCAAAGAGCCTTCATACACGACAGGGTATTCTCGTATGGTAAACAAAAGTCCATCACAAGGGCTTAGTAAATGCTCTTTAATAATGCCCTCTAACGGGTCGATAATCTCTCCTAGTTTCTCGCCTTTTTTCACCATGACATTATGCTCTAGTGTGGGTATAAAGATACCCGCTTCTGAAGCATTGATAAAATAGACCTCAGAGTTCTGGGTTGAGATGGAGGTTTTACAAGGATGCACTGGCTCATCGATGATGCCCACATGTGCCATAAAATTGAGCAATCCATTGGCAAGATTTTGCCCATACTCTTTGGTAATGCGCATACCAACACCCATCTCCACCACAAGGGTTTTCGTCCCTACGGAGTTCATAGCATGCGAAAAGGTTGACTCTAAAACAGTCACTGCATCATGCACCCAAATAAAATCAATGCCAATTTTCTCAGCCAATGGAACAAGCTCATGTGCATTTGAGCGGCTAATGCGCACTTGAGGCAGTTCGCGTAAAAAGATGTTGCTCGCATGAATATCGATGGCGAAATCGCTCCCTTTAACGGTTTCTACAATGGCATTGGCGACTTGTGCAGGTAAAAAGTCCGCCGTATGCCCTGGAAAAGTACGGTTAAGATCAACATCGTAAAACGGGAAAAGACGGTTGATGCTATCGATGCCCATAGGATTCATAGCAGGGTAAATATCTACAATGCCTTTAATCTTTTTTGGGTTTTCTCTAAGCCATTTGATGAGCAGATAACACACATACTGCCCCTCAAGCTCATCGCCATGCGTTCCTGTGACGATGGAGATACGCTTTGTAGATGTGGTGATGTCAGGTGGATTGAAACGGTTTCGTTTGAGCTTTAACGTCTCATCCACGGGAAGTTTGACACTAAAAACTTCTTCTATCATTGCTCCTCCCTTGCAACGGTCACGTTGACGTATAAGTTTTGTTGGCTCTTTCCTATAAAGACCCCGCGGTTGAGACGACAGTCCATAAAGTCCCTTCCATGGGCTATTTTGATGTAAGGCTGATGCTCTAGCATAATGCCATTGGTCGGGTCAAACCCTCTCCAATACCCATCAATAAACGCTTCAACCCATGCGTGGCTTTCTCCCTCACCATCGATAAATCCAGCTACATAGCGTGCAGGAATATTGCTTAAGCGAAGCAATGCAATGAGCAAATGGCTAAAGTCTTGACAGACACCTTGATTGCGCAAAAGTAGGGCATCGGCGTCACACGTCGTGGTTGAAACCCCCGCTAAATACTCGAAGTTTTGGAAAATAGTTTGATTCAGCATCTTTGCAAAACTAAGCGGTGATTGAGGAAGCATCAACGTCTCCACATAATCACGCGCAAGAGGCGAAAAAGGTGTGAGTGTGGTTGGATGCACGTACAACGCAGCATTTTCGTTATCTTTGTACTGATAACTTCCATGAAATGCCACACTGCCTTTGAGCACTGCTTCAAAATTGCGGTGAGACTTCTCGATGGTACCAAAGATCAAATCATTGCCAAAGCCATCACGGCTTACGTAAAAAGGAACATCGTTGTTGATGTGAAGTTCCCAATCCAGTAGAGTTTGCACGCCATTGCTGATGGGAAGCATGCGCAAACAAAAGGCATGCTTGCGTACGGCTTCTTTGAAGTTGAGCGTAAATGCGTATGAAAAATTAACTTTCAGAGACATAGGCAAGTGTTCCGTAAACAGAATTTATTTTTTCTAATATTTTATACTTATTGCTTGATGAAAGCGCAACATGTTTATGGTTTGGTCTTATCTTCTCTGCAATGATATTGAGCTTTTCCACATCCAAAAGGGCTGCTTCGATGCTGTCATACATACGGATGTTCAGATCCATTCTCTCCACAATTTTTCCAAGTTGAATGAGAGGCGATTCTTTAGCTTCCACTAAAGTAAGTTCTAAATTTCCCCAAATGGCGTCAAGTTCTTTGAGCGTTGACTCTAGCCAGAAAAGCGAAACTACTCTTTCTTCTTTTGCCTTTTGATAGGCAAGATAGAGTGCATTGATACGGCTAAACATACGGTTTGAAAGGTGCGAGCGTGTTAAAATCGCATTTTCTCTTGCATACTGAATGACCGAAATAAGGCTTGCATGCTCTACCTCAAAAACGCTTTGTCTTAAAAATGCTTGCGATGAGTCATAATGAAGTGCAATTCCAAGCCTTGCATAGAAATTTTTTGCATCATCAAAGTCCTCATCAAGGATTTTATCGAAAAGGGAGATCACAAGACGTGTCATGGTTTCTGCTCTTTGGATATAACGCCCCATCCAGTAAAGGTTTTCGGCTGTTTTAGGTGAGATAAGTATCATTTGCTCTCCTTTAATATCCATGTGTCTTTAAACCCGCCACCTTGTGAGGAGTTGACGATGTAACTGCTCGGATCCATCGCAAAGCGTGTGAGTCCGCCTGGCCAGACAAAAATGTCTTCTCCATAGATGGAAAACATACGTAAATCAGCCTTGCGAGGAGAGAGAGTTCCATTTTCATCAAGGCATTCGATATCAT
>Ga0302238_1001009_pt1 | contig 25127 bp, 20 predicted proteins | sample AAG_UR_Asn_MG_FD_193527 | JGI IMG/M metagenome (GOLD analysis project Ga0302238, IMG submission 193527) | Enriched activated sludge microbial communities from anaerobic digester in WTTP, New Holstein, Wisconsin, United States - AAG_UR_Asn | ecosystem: Engineered > Bioreactor > Anaerobic >... | reverse complement strand
GATTACCTCAACCTTGATGTTTCCCTCGGCCCAGGGCGTCATCTCTGCGGCCCGGGCCTTCAGCTTATGAACGGCCGAGGTGCCGCCCGGCTTGAGCCTCGCAACTACGGACTCGCTGCTGCCCAACTGGTTCTCGACTTCCACCTCCAGGGTCCATTCTGAAGCGTCCTCCTCCAGCGTGGGGAAGCAGAGCACCGAAGGGTCGCCCACGCGGTTCCCGGGGCATGGCACCGGGCTCAAGGTCTGGCCTGCGCTGGACTTGAGCAGGGCCGTAACCTTTCGGAGCTTCGTGGCCTCATCCGAGGTCTCGCTGGAAGCCGTCACCGGGGGCCACGCCCTGTTCCACCTGCCCGTTGCCGTAGATAGCAACGCTGAAGGCCACCTTTGGTGGTTTAAGCGTCAGATACAGGACTGCCAGTGAGAAGAGAAGAGCGCAAGATGCAATGATTACCAGCCAGTAGTGCCACGGCAGGCCCGTGGAGCGGCTGCGGGAGCTCATGCCTGACTATCTTCCAGGCCCATGATATCGATGGTCTTGAGCTCATCGAGGTAGCGGGCGACGCTCTTCTCGAACAGCTCCATGTACTTGCCGGGCACGGGCTCGCCGCCGGGGAAGTTCTCTTTCATGTGGTCTACGTTGCGCTTGCCTTTGCGCAGGGCGAAGAGGAGGTAGGCGCCCTCTTTGCCGGCCTTCTCCTTGACGTTGCCGATTACGCTCTTCTGGAAGACCTGAGCGCCCTCGGAGACGCCCTTGGTGATGCCGCCAAGGTGGGTGTATCTGGAGACGTAGCCGCCGGAGTGCTGAATCTCAACGACGAGGCCGTCTTTCTTGCTCTGCCCGGCGAAGGTGACGGTTCCCGAAGCAACGGACCAAACCGGAGCTTTGGGAGGTGCGGGGTACTTGTACCCGGCCAGATCGCCCACCCTGCTTCTCCTGGGCTCATATCCGGCCACCTTATCCCCGCTGCCTCCCTCGGAAGAGGAGTAGTCCACGGGGACCTTGATGAACTCCTTCCTTAGGGCCTGGCCGTCGAGGGTGTAGTAGCCGTCGATGCCCTCGGGGTCTCGGTAGTGGAACACGGAGTATTTGCCGATGACCTGGCCCTCATACTCTGCGGCGAGGATGCGGCCGTAGTTCATGAACTTGCCGTCTACGTAGACCTTCTCGATCAGCATGCGGATGGTGTCACCCTCTCGGGCCTGCTCGAAGAAGTTGAAGTCCCAGGCGAAGAGGTTCATGAACATGTTTCCAAGTTTGCCATCGCCGCCGCAGCGCTTGAAGCTGTTGAAGAGAGAGCCTTTGATAGTGCAACCGATAGCGGTGACTTTGGTTTCTGTTGGCACTTCACGTTTTGATGCGTGCAGTTTGCCCTGGTCATTTCTTTGAACAACGTATACTTCTGTCGTCGATTGTTTGTACTCGAAATTGATTACCTTACCGACCTTATCCATTTCCACTCGAAAACTGTTACCGGCTCGGGCGGTACGGAAGTCCATAACGTCTTCCATGGCTGAGATGAGGGGCAGGGCCTCTTCGGTCTTGACGCCCAGCGTCTGGAGGGCCTGGAGCACCGTCTCTCCGGAGTGGAGTTCACCTGCGACGGTGGTGCTGGGGATATTCTCGGGGGTCTCGATGGGGATAGCGCTCTCCTCGCTGTTGCCCGTTGGGATTTCGACGGTGGGAGGGGGCTGCACCGTCTGCTCGCCGGCAGGGGAGGAGATGGTGAGGTTATCCTTCAGGAAGACCCAATAGTTGACGAGAATCAGGGTGATGATAAAGATGATAGCGCCTATCTTGGAGCCGACGTTTCGTCGTTTCCCAAATTCGTGCCTCACGAAGAGGTTGTCTCTTTTGGCCATGACTCCTCCTGCGGTGGTGTACAGACTCCACCGCCTGGGGCGGAACGCTACGATCACAAAGGGGTTTTTGTCAACCAGGAAGCGCTTGTACGCTGCCGGAGTGGCTCTGCGGTACGTGGCGAGTCTTGGCGTCGGGCCGATGCAGGCTCAGTGACTTCAATGGGTTCCGGGGTGCTTTGGGGCCGAATCGCCGCTTGTGGTTGGGGGTTTGCAATAGATGGCGTTGGGGTATTTCTCGCAGCAGTGGTCCGACGTTGGTCTGCCCTCTTCCAGATCGTAGCGTCCCGGGACGCATTTACAGAGCCCCTGGCCCACGGCCTTTTTGGAGCGGAAGCGGATCTCGCACATGTCGGCCTCTTTCTGGCCCGAGGGCACGATGGCTCCGTAGACTCTGCAGTCCTGGGTATCGAGGTAAGCAAGGCTCCACAGCACGCTCTCCGATGGGAGCTTGATGAGGCTGAACTTGCCCCACTGCGGGGTGCCCTGGGCGCTGCATGCCAGTTCGACCCAGAGGGGAATAGAGACGGGGCCCTCATCGGTCTGCTTCTTACCCGCAAGGGGGTGTCCCACATCCTGGCCGCCGGTGGGGCCGCCGCAAGCGGCTAGGATTAGGCTCAGGGCAAGGGGTGCCAGTAGCTGTCTCATATGGAGTCACCGTAATCGTCGTCGTCGTCATCGTCATCGGCGGGCTCAAGAGGGCGCCTGGGTGCATCGGGTCTCGCCTCTTCGCCGGCATCGTCGCCACCATCGGCACCCTGGCCGGGATTAGAGGGCTTGAAGTCCAGCTTCACGCGCTGGTCAACGCTCTCCTTGATGGCCTTGTTCATGTCGGAGCCCAGGCGGTCAACCTTGCCCTTGGTCTCGTCGATCTTGCCCTCGAGCTCTTCCTTCACTCCATCAATCTTGCCCGAGACGGCGCCAATCTCCTTCTTGAGCTTCTTCTCGATGAAGGTGACGTAGGCCTTCTCGGCCTTTTTAGCGAGCTCGGTGACCAGGTACTCTTTATCCTTTTTAAGTTCGTCGACGCGGCCGCCGATCTCCATGTTCTGCGTGCCAAGCTCTTCTCGGGCAGCGGCTATCTTGCTGTCAATTTCTTTGCCGGTGGTGCGCAGAGCAAGGTGGATCTCCTCCAGGGAGCGCAGCAGCTCCGAGACCCGGGCCTCTTGAGAAGTTTTATACTCGGCCAGTGCTGCCTGGTTGTCGGTGACCGCCTGCTGCACCTTGCGGATCTCCTGGGCAAGCTCTTTGTCACGCTTGTCCAGCGCAAGCATCTGTTCGTTGACGGCGTTCACAGCGTCGGCAAGCGCCACCTCAAGGGTGCTGTTGGCCTTCTTGGACTCCTCCAGCGCTCCACCAAGCTCGGAAATTGAACCCTTCAAGCTGACCACGCTGGCAACCAGCGCCCCAGCAAGAAGCACCACGATAACAACAACGCCGATGAAGGAGGCAAAGCTTACCCCCTTACGTGGCTGCTGCACCTGAGTCGTGATCTCGTCGTCCTTGTAGCTCATGCGTTCCTCCTGAGCAGTTCCGCTTCTGGCCCATAACAATGCGATCGGGACAAGATTCCCGATAAGGCAGGGCTTGATGATCATATACCGATGCCGAAAGAGGGCCAAAATCCCGACGAATCTGCAGACAGGGCGGGCCCCTGGGGTGGAGTGGTCCCGCACCGTTGTTGGTGCTTATCGTCACATTTCTTCTTTGAAGTGGCTCTCTGGAACGATACATCTTTCGGGGGGCGCCTGAAGCCCCGATTCTTCGTCATCAAGAATGGAACGGAGGTCGCAATGAGAGCAGCCCCGAGAACTTGCTGGGTCGGCCACAGCGGTCTATCCGCTGGGGAAGCCGCCTGTTCCGCTTGCCCCGGTGCCCGTTTCCGGTCACAATGGGCCTCATGAAAGCGCACTACTCACTCTCTAAGGGCGATGCGGTTGAGTGGCTCGAAACACTCGCCAGCGGTTCTGTCAACCTGGTCATTACCGACCCGCCCTACGAAAGCCTCGAAAAATACCGGGCCATAGGGACCACCACTCGCCTCAAGCACTCCAAGGCGTCCAGCAACGACTGGTTTTCCATCTTCCCCAACTCTCGGTTCCCCGAGCTCTTCGCTGAGGTATACCGAGTTCTTGCCAAGGACTCTCACTTCTATATGCACTGCGACGCAGAGACCCTCCTGGTCGCTGTTCCCCTGGCTGAGCTGGCTGGATTCAAGTTCTGGAAGCCGTTGGTGTGGGATAAGAAGACCATCGGAATGGGGTACCACTACCGGTCCAGGTACGAATTCATACTATTCTTCGAGAAGGGGAAACGCCGTCTGGCAGACCTGGGAACACCGGACATTATAGAACAACCTCGTGTTCGCAACGGCTACCCGACGGAGAAGCCGGTGGGGGTTGCAGATGTTCTGGTTCGTCAAAGCTCTCTTCCTGGAGACCTGGTCATTGACCCGTTCAGTGGATCAGGCAGTGTCGGCGTTGCCTCACTTCGACTGGGACGACTCTTCAAGGGGAATGATGTCTCGGATGAGGCCTTAGCCCTGGCGGACCAACGTCTCAGAGATGCTGAAGGTGAAGGGATAGCTTCTGGTTTGTTGGAATCTCACAGATTTGTATCGGAACAGCCGTCCGATTCTGGCCTGACGCCAGGCGCTGTGAGAACCCCGAAAAAGCAGCGAAGTCTCCTGTCTTGATCTACGCCGGAACGGGCTTCTCCGACGGTGTTGTCCATCTGCTGCAGGCCGCGAAGAATGCAGCCGCTTGTCTTCCCGACGAGGATCTTTGTCGCACTCGGGCGACCAGCGAACTCGATCACGTCATATGTATTCGGTTCCGTTGGTGGGATGTCCTGGTAGCAGGAAAGAAGGCCGTTACCCATTCGTAGATGGCCCCCGGGCCGATTGGTTGGACTGGGACGTTTATCTGGCAATACTATCATGGTCTTTGTTCTGAGAAACTGCGGGGGCCGCTGTCTTTCGCAACGCATCGGTAATTTTGACCACCGGTGCTACGAGGCGCTTCGCAGGGCCGGATTATAGGGCAGTCGGGGCGGTGCGGAGGACTTGTGGGCTGGGCCTCTGTCGCTCAGAGAGAGGAATCAAGGACGCCCGATGCCTATCGACAGGGCGGGCCGCCTTGCGTACACTGCTGTCGATTAAGCTCTTGCCGCTCATCGAGGTTAACATGCGACATGGATTGTTTGTGGCTGCACTAATATTGTTTATCGTTCAGTTTGGATGCGACTCAGAGCCAACAAAAGCCAACAAATGCACAGACGAAAAGGGCTGCGTTGTGGGCTTCGTGTGTGTTGAGGGCACCTGCAGCCGAATCGAGTGCCAGAAGGACTCCGACTGCCCCACGGACTTCTGCGCTCCGGCGGGCCTCAACCCCGATGAACCTGGGAAGCGGTATTGTTCGCCGGTCATCTGTCAGGCGGACAGCGACTGCGACGAGGGCGCAACGTGTAATGAGTTCAAGCAGTGCGAGGTTGGCAGGCGAAGTGGCGGCGACGACGTTGTTGACCTCAATGAGGTTGTTGACCCCAATGAGGTTGTTGACCCCAATGAGGTGGCCGAGGAGGTCCCGGTCATTCCTGGTGACCGAACAAAGAGCTGCGTGCCCTGCGGCACCGACACTGATTGCACCAACTCTACGTGCAAACCGCTTGGTAGCGGCATGTTCTGCTTCGAAGAGTGCACCAGCAACGATGATTGTTCAACCGGTTGGATGTGCTATGCAATCACCGCCTCGGGCAAGCAGTGCATTCCCGCCAGCTTCAGCTGCGAGGCGACGTGTCTCACGGACCCGTGTGTGGCAGGAGTGGCCTGCGACCAGGAGACGGGCGAGTGCATGGAGGCCAAGCCTCAGTGCGGCACCTGCCAACAGGATTGGGAGTGCAGCGAGGGATTCCGATGCTACCAGATGGGCAACTACTGCGCCCCCATGTGCGCTGAAGGCGGCATCTGCCCCGAGAACTCCACCTGCCGGGAGGTCAACCAGGTGAGGGTCAGTGTATGCGTCTCCAGCAGCGCCCCGTGCTGCTACGGGCCCACTTGCGAGGGTGCTACCTGCCCGGCAGAGAGGCCCTATTCTATGAACGGTGTCTGTGTGCAGTGCCTCCACGACACTCACTGTGCTGGGGGGACGTGCAGCATCCAAGGCGAATGCGCGGTCGCCAACCCATGCCCCGAAACGAGGCCATACGAGAAGGATAACGGGTGCTACCAGTGCCTTACGGACGACCACTGTGCGGCCTTTGGTTTCGGGCCTGAGTTCAAGTGCCAGGCCCTTCAGTGCCGAGATTCCACCCCTCCAGCGCAATGCTCCTACTGCGTGGACCCCTACGCTGCTTGCGTGCAGATCAACGGAATCTGGTCCTGCGTGCAGTGCGCAACAGACTCTGACTGTCCTGCCGGCATGACCTGCGACACCTCGCTGTTCAGTTGCCAGTTGCCCGGCGTTGGCCCTCCAATCTGCGGCCAGTGCAGCGGTGACGAACAGTGCGTTTCCAGCCTGGGTCTGACGCTGAAGTGTGACGTGGCCAGCTCGTGCTGCTATGACGCTGTTGGTGGAACGTGCGATGCGGTCGAGGTCAAATGCAAAGGGGGCGCCAGGTGTGTGGGTCTGAACGACATTCTGCCGCCAGGTGGCGGCGGAATACCGGGGATGCCTTCTCCCACCGAGATGGTTGCAGTCTGCGAGTGCAAGGACCCCATAACCGACCTCAATGCCCTGTTTTCCTGCCTCTCGGGTGGTTGCCCCGACTCCGAAGAGTGTGCCATAGGGCTGTGCATCGCCCCAAGCCTGCTGGCAGCTCTGCTGGGTCCGGGCGCAACCCCTCCCACGGCCACGGGCCTCTGCATAGACCTCTCCATCATGATGGGCTGGGTTCTCTAGGCAGACGTGGCTGCCCGATGGAACACTGGACATGAGGTGCCCGCAACAGGAATACGCCCTGTTCTGGAAGGACCTGGGGTCGGACGACTAGAAGGGCTCATGGGCGCGCAAAGAAACGAGATGTACGAGCACCGTGTTGCAACAAAACCGTTGCCTTTCCTTCAAAGCACTTGACGGAGCCTTTTGTGCCCTGGATAATCCTCCGGTGAGCCGGAAGCATCTGGCAGAACTTCCGAGCCAAGAATCCCCAGGTTTTAGTCAGGAGGTTGCCCATGAAGCAGTTGACCCGTATCACTATGAATCCTGAGGTCATGGGTGGCAAGGCTTGCATAAGAGGCTTTCGTGTGACGGTTGGAACCGTGCTGGGCCTTCTGGCCACTGGTCATGGTCGCCAGGAAATCCTCAGGGCCTACCCCTACTTGGAACCAGAAGATATCGACGAGGCTCTTGCCTATGCTGCGTGGCGTGTCGAGGAGCGAGAAGTACCCTTGGCTGTAGCATAAGCTTGTAAGCTTCTAAGCTTCTAAAAATGGAGTGAACGAAATTCATTAAGGTGAGGTAGCCATGGCTCATTCGTCCTGTCCGAACTGTCATTGTACATCGTCTGGGGTTAGTATTTACAAGTGTTCTACGTGTGGCAAGGTCTTCTGTGGAATGTGCGCTAACGGATTAATAACCACTCGCTGTCCTGTGAGATCCTGCGATGGTTATGTGGGGAAGATAGGCTATATTAAATAATCTGTGTGCCAAAGGGCTATTATGACCGGCCGCTATCCAAAATCGAGTAATGCGGCCGGCAGTTTTCGACCTCAGATGGTCACTTAACGACCACTTCCCAGAATTTCTATTCTGGGAACAGCTTTGGCGACGGGCCAGGATGTTTGGGAACGCGATTGGCAGAGCAGGTACCCCGGGGGAGGCGGTGGGATTTGGTGACTATCGAAAAGGCGGTTTCGACGTTTTTTTGTAGGTTGTTTGCGACAGCATTTTGAGGGCCAGCGGACTTGGCATTAGAGGGGGACGGGGTGAGGAAGGTGGGGCCGATTGTCGAAAGCGGGGTTGGCGTTGGGCGTGGTCGTTGCCTTCGCAGCATAATGCCTGGTTACCCGGTCTGAGGCTTTGTCGAGAGCCATTGGGGCCTGGGGTTGGCTGGTCGGTCGTTCGTATCTCTGGACGTTGGTTAAGGTGTTTGGTATTTCTCGTGTGCCCGTGGGTCGGGATGGCAGTGTGAGGTGAGGATGGCAGCGAGACCGCCTGTAGAATCTGGAGCGGGCCTCGGCGAGGTCATTGATGAGTATATTGAGGAGCTGCGCGCACTGCGACGGGCTCGGGCGACGCTGCAATCATATCGAACCAAGTTGGGGTGGCTGCTTGCTCTAGTCGGGGACAAACCGATCAACACAGTATCTGCTGCAGACTTGGCGTACGCTCTCACGGCTTTGGCCGACGGCTGGCCAGGAGAGAGTTGCAGGTCGACTACCACTGTGAATCAACTCCACTCGACCTTCTTGGCCTTCTTCAGGTGGGCAGCGCAGCGGGGGTTCGTGGCGTGGGTACACCTGAGAATGCCGATGCCCGCCAGAGCTGAAGCTGCGCCGGTGCCGGCGATGCCTGACGATTGTCTGGTGCGTTTGTTAACGGCGGTTATGCAATCTAATGAGACACTTAGTGGGCGAGACTTAGTGGCGTTCGTGCTGTATGCTTCCACGGGTTTGCGTAGAAACGAGTTACTTAACGTCCGAGTGCAAGATGTGGACATGGAGCTTTTGCAGCTTCGTGTTGTGGATCTTAAGCGCAACGCTCATTTCTCACGACCTGTGCCAGAGAGTGTAGCCAGACTGCTCGGGCGGTACATCTATCGGGGCATCCCGGGAAAGGGGATTCGACCGGAGGAGGTGCTTTTCGCCGGCCAGACTTGGACCTAACCCATGAGCGGCCGCGCGATGGACCTGCCCTTCCGGCACTGGTGCTCGATAGCCAATATTCCAGCCGACTACTCACTGCATTCGTTACGCTCCGGGTTGGCCACCAGGCTCTACAAGGCCACCAAAGACGCTCTGTTGGTGGAGCGAGTTCTTGGCCATCGCCAACGGCACACTGGCAGCCCCTATGTGCAGACGTCGCCAGAAGAGACGCGAACCGCTGTCGAAACGGCATGGCGCAGCATTGCCAGGAGCCTCCCCAGGCACTGGACAGAGAAGAGTTTCACCACCGCATCTTGAAAGGCCGATAGGCGCCGTCGCCCTGGAACGAGCGGACCAGAGCGGCGACCTGAAGGTCCAGGATTTCGGCTGGAGAAACGTCCTTCGACCTCCAGCTCATCTTCTTGTGCCAGTGCCTCAGGAAGCCTCGCACGAGAACATGCCTGGAGCGCCCCGAAAGACGCCCGTCCGCTGCCACGTCGGGTATGAACCCCCTGCCCAACAAGCCAAGCACGAAGCGGTCGGCCATTGGTGCCCGGAATTCTTCAATAATGTCAAATACCAAGCTTCCGTGGTCCCGCTCACTGCCATGCATCAAGCCAAAGTAGGGGTCCAGCCCTGCGCGAACGACGCTGCGCCACACCTCACCATAAAGCATTCCATAGATATAGTTCAAATACACATTGAATGGGTCAGTGGCTCCTCTTGTGGTGCGAGCAGCGATTGTTCGTGGCAACTCGGCATTAGTAAACAGTGTTGAATATTGGCATTTACGGTGGTGGTCGTTAAAGAACGAGAAATATGAGTATACATATCGTGAGACAAATAGACAGACCTACGTTCTGTGTGGCTCGGATGGAGGCTGGAAGATTCACGACAATCTACGACCTGGACCAAGGACGAGCATGCCCAATCGGCGACTGAGGTAAAGGGCCGCTTACGAACGCCCTTGTTGGACCCTGCAGATGGGCATCATACTTGCGACTAATGCATCACGCCAACGACCGCATGAGTCAGTTCGCTGCGCAGATGTTGGAGGGAGCATCGTCGGGCCAGTCCCTGGTTGCCCCACATTCTCCTTGCCCACCCGGGCGCAACCGGCTAGAAAGGGAGTAAGGGGGGGGGGAAATGGCGTTTAAGAAGTATTTCAACACTGCGGGACCGTGTTTGCCAGAATACCACTACATGGTAGATGCTGTGAGGCGCCTTGGGGACGTGGACGTTCTGGTTGAGCAGATGCAGTTCTTCGTTCTTCACGCTCCTCGGCAGAGCGGCAAGACTACTTCGCTTCGTGAGTGGGCCAAGAGAGTGACTGACCAGGGGCGTTACGCTGCTGTGCACTTTTCCTGCGAAACAGGCGAAGTGGCGGGGGACGATTTCGAACTGGCAACAACGGGGATCCTGGCCGAGTTGCGAACTGCTGCCGCTCGCTCCCTGCCCGCCGATTGCCAGCCACCAGCGGTATGGCCCACTTCTGCACCAAACCTCTTGCTGACAGCGGGACTTGGGGCGTGGGCCGCTTGCTCAGCACGGCCGCTCGTACTCTGCTTCGACGAGATTGATGCCCTTCGAGGCGAGTCTCTGAGGTCGGTATTGCGTCAGCTTCGTTCCGGGTTCTCGAACCGGCCCAGGGGCTTTCCGTCATCGGTGGTGCTCTGTGGGCTTCGTGACGTTCGGGACTACAAGGCTGCGGCAGGGGGAGATGCTGATCGCCTGGGCAGTTCAAGTCCCTTCAATATCAAGGTCAAGTCTCTGACTCTGGAGACGTTCCAGCGTTGTGACGTGGAGGAGCTGTTCGCACAGCACACGACACAGACTGGCCAAGTCTTCACTTCCGAGGCTATTGATCTGGCCATGGCTGTGACCGGAGGGCAACCCTGGCTGGTGAATGCCTTGGCCAGGGAGGTTGTGGAGGAGATGCGGGTTCCTCAGCACACTGCGGTGGTGTGGGAGCATATAGAAATGGCCAAGGAACGTCTGATTCTTGCCCGAGCCACCCATCTGGACTCCCTGGTTGCAAGGCTCCTGGAGCCTCGGGTGCGGAGAATAGTGGAACCTCTTCTATCGGGTGAGTTGGCCCCCCCAAATGACTCCTTTGACGATGACCTGACTTATGCGCAGGATCTGGGCCTGCTGACCAGAGAACCAGTGCCGAAAATCGCCAACCCCATATACAAGGAGGTCATTGTCCGGGTGCTCTCCAGGGAAGCGGAGGCCCGCGTTGTAACCGACCCACGCACCTTCGTCAGGGCCGATGGCACGCTGGACATGGAGCGAATGCTTCACGAATTCTCACTCTTCTGGAAGGAGCAGGGGGCAGCGCTCTCTGGGAACATGCCGTATCAGGAGGTGGCACACCAGTTGGTAATGATGGCCTATCTTCAGCGGGTGGTGAATGGAGGTGGCTACATCGCCAGAGAGTACGGGATGGGGTGGAAGCGCATGGACCTACTGGTGCGCTGGCCTTTCAGCGACTCTTTGGGAAAGCGCCATTGGCAGGTAGAGGCCATGGAACTGAAGGTATGGCGCGACGGCCGCCCAGATCCCATGACCGAGGGGCTCAAGCAACTGGATGGATACCTGCAACAGGCATCCCTGGATCATGGCTACCTGGTGTTGTTCGATCGCCGGTCATCAGCAAGGCCGGTGGAGCAACGGGTTCTGTTCGAAAGGCACACCACCCCATCGGGCAGGCCGGTCCTGGTCATGCGGGCGTAACGCCGTGACGTTGCCACTTGGTCATGACGGGTTGTAGAAATGTGGCGGAGAGAGAGGGATTCGAACCCCCGGTGCCTTTCGACACACCTGATTTCGAGTCAGGCGCCTTTGGCCACTCGGCCATCTCTCCAAATCAAACGAGGGTGGTATTTACACGGGAACCGCCGGGAAGTCCAGTCAAAAGAGAAACAACACCTCGGTTCCGTGGCAGCCACCGATGCCAAAAATTACCTTGACTTCCGGAGGTAGTCCGCTAACATCCGCCGCCGGTTGGCTGTTTGTGAGGAGGATTCACATGTACGCAGTATTCAAGCTGGGCGGAAATCAGCACAGGGCCCAGGTGGGCGATAGTTTCAACGTCCAGCGCCTCGATGGTCAGGTGGGCGACAAGGTGGAGATCACCGAAGTGCTCATGGTCCGCAAGCAGGACAAGATGCTCCTGGGTAACCCCACCGTTGCCGGTGCCAAGGTTGTTGCCGAGATCGTGGACCAGGGACGCAACAAGAAGATCCTCGTCATGAAGTTCGCTCGTAGGAACAACTACCAGCGTAAGGTTGGTCACCGCCAGCCCTTCACCAAAGTCGTCATTCGTGACGTCATCGCCCCATAACCCTCGGAGGAAATCCCATGGCGCATAAAAAAGGTCAGGGCAGTTCCCGTAATGGACGTGACACATCAGGCAAGCGCCGTGGCGTGAAGCGGTTCGACGGTCAGTTGGTTCCCGCAGGCTCCATCCTGGTCCGCCAGGTAGGCAGCAACGTGCACCCAGGGGACAACGTCGGCTGCGGCAGGGATTATACCCTCTTCGCCAAAGCTAATGGTCGCGTGAAGTTCCACACCAGCGGCACCGGTCGCGTCTCCGTAAGCATTCTGCCCGTCGAAAACGCATAGGCAGTATCGCCCCAGGCCTCGCTGAATCGCCCGGTTCCCCCGTACTTCCGCTGTGGCGCTGAACCAGTGACCATACATCTTGCCCCTACCCACCGACCCGGCCATCGCCGGCTCGGGTTCAGGGCTGCCGGGGGGTAGTGAGACTTGTGCAGCCGTGCAGAGGTGGCTCATGTTTGTGGACGAGGCCGTCATTGACCTTCAAAGTGGAAAGGGCGGCGCCGGTGCAACCACCTTCCGCAGGGCCCGGGGTATTCCCCGTGGCGGCCCCGACGGCGGCGATGGCGGCAAAGGCGGCGACGTCTGGATCGTCGCTGACTCCCATAAAAATACCCTCGTAGACTACCGCCACCTCGGAATCCTTAAAGCCGAATCGGGCGCCAAAGGCGGCCATCAGAAGATGAGCGGACGCTCGGGCAAAGATCGCATACTCTCCGTCCCCCCGGGAACCCTCGTCTTCGTTCACGAAACCGGAGAACTGCTGGCAGACCTGGCCCAGCCAGGCAGCAGAGTCAGAGTCGCTGCCGGCGGCCGAGGTGGCAAAGGAAACACCTTCTTTGCTACCTCCACCAAACGGGCCCCACGATACGCTCAGCCCGGAGAACCCGCAGTCCTCGTCAGAGTCCGCATGGAGCTCAAACTCGTCGCCGACGTCGGAATCATCGGCTTCCCCAGCGTGGGCAAAAGCACCCTCATCAGCACCATATCCTCGTGCCGACCCGCCATCGGGGACTTCCCCTTCACCACCCTGGTGCCAAACCTCGGCGTCGTGGAGCGCTTCGCCAACTTCCCCTTCGTCGTCGCTGACATGCCCGGCCTCATCGAGGGCGCCCACGAAGGCAAAGGCCTCGGCATCCGCTTCCTCAAACACATCCAGCGCACTGCCCTCCTCCTCCACCTCCTCGATGCGGCCCGAGAAGACCTCGTCGCCGACTACATCGCCATCAACCACGAACTGGCCTCCTACGACCCGGAACTCGCCGCACGACCCCAACTGGTGGCAGTGAACAAGTCCGACCTCTTCGAACCCGAAGAACTCGCCCAAAGGCTCGCCCCCCTCCAAGCCCACCTGGGAGCAACAAAGAAGCGCCTCTACCTCATCTCCGCTGCCTCGGGCGCCGGCATTGACTCGCTGCTCCGGACCCTCGCTGCCAAAGCCAGACTCCTCAAACGCTCCAGAGAGAAACTCTCCCCGGACCCCATCGACCAGAACCCTGAGACCACGTAGCCCGCCGAACACCCCCCCCACAAATGCCCGACTTGTCGATCTAACTCCACCTCAACCGGGCCTCTGGTTCCTCCCGCCGAAGAGGTGTGGACCTCTTCCACGAAATCTTATAAGGTACTGCGTGGCTGATGCCGAGGGGTCTCATGGATAAGTTCAGGCGAGTATTGATTCACTTGACACAAGAGGTCGACAAGAACGTTACGCCCGACGAACTTGTGGACCTGGCCGTGGAACGCACCGGTGCCGAACGCGGGATGCTGCTCCTGAGACGCTCCGTGGACTCCGAACTGGAGCTGGCCTCAGCAAGAAATATCGACCGTGAATCCGTGCGGGGACGCCAGGCCCGCCTGCCTTGGACCCTGGCCATGAGGGTAGTGGAGACCCAGAGCGCTCTCCTCCTGGGTGACGCCCAGGCAGATGCAGTGGTGCCCCCTAGTGAATCGGCCATGGACCTGGGGCTGAGATCCGTGCTCGCCGTGCCCGTCTGGTTCCAGGGCGAGGTCGCAGGCGTTCTCTACGTGGACTCCCGCTTCCTCCCCGATGCCTTCTCACAACAAGATGCCAAACTCCTGGAGACTATGGCCGATTTCCTCCGAGTCTACCTCTGGAGAGCCCAGGCCCTTCGCCTGCTGGCCGACTCGGAAGCCAGAGGAAACAACCTCTCCTCGGAATTGGAGCAGCTCAGAACTCAGCTCAACTCGCTCCAACGCCTCGTGGATGCCAGCTCGGGCAACCAGCGCCAGCAGGTCCAAGAGGTATCACAACGTCGCTTTGCCCCCATCCTGGGCGAGAGCCCTCCTATGCTGCGACTCTATTCCATAATGGATAAAATCGTACAGACAGATATAACAGCCCTTATCCTCGGTGAGAGCGGCACCGGCAAAGAACTGGTTGCCCAGGCCCTTCACAGCTACGGCAGACGAGCCCCCCATCCCTTCGTGGCCCTGAACTGCAGCTCAATCCCGGCCAATCTCATCGAAAGTGAACTCTTCGGCCACGTGAGAGGGGCCTTCACCGGAGCCCTGCGGGAAAAACCCGGCCTCTTCGAAGTGGCCGACAAAGGTACCCTGTTCCTCGACGAGTTGGGGGACATGCCCCTGGAGATGCAGGGCAAACTCCTTCGAGCCCTCCAATATGGCGAAATCCAACCCCTTGGAAGCGTTGTCACCAAGAAGGTGGATGTGAGGTGCGTCGCCGCAACCCACCGAAACCTCGAAGAGATGGTGGCCCAGGGCTCGTTCAGGGAAGACCTCTTCTACAGACTCAACACCGTGACCCTCACGGTGCCCCCGCTTCGCAAGCGGCAAGAGGATATCCCCCTGCTGGTCAACCACTTCGTCGAAGAGAATCGCCGCTCTGGAATCAGCCAGGTCAAAGGCATCACCCCGGCGGCCCTCATGACCCTCATGCGCTACCCCTGGCCCGGTAACGTGCGGGAACTGGAGACCACCATCAAGAGCGCCTGCCTCTTCGCCGATGGCACTATGCTCGATGTTGCTGACTTCAGCACCCTGCAGCGCAGCACAACCATCGTCACCACGGGATCGGGGATGGAAATTGAGGGACGCACCCTGGCCGAAATCGAGAAAGAGGTGATTCTCGAAACGCTGAAACGAAACAAGGGAAACAAGAAAAAGACTGCGAGAGACTTGGATATAGATAGACGTACACTTTATAATAAGCTGGCCATTTACAATATGGAGTAGCAGTTGCTTCGTCGGCCTGCCAAGGGTCCGGTGAATGGCAGGTTTTTGAGTTGACGCTAGGGGTGGTCGACTCTATCGTTCCAGCGGGATTGCTCTGTGGTCCGCTTGTTGGAGTTCAGGCAGCAGGTGATGACGAAAGCAGCGGCGCAGGCACGCCTTCCAGAGCGCCGATTGATTTGGCGGACCGAGCCGGGCGTGGTGCGACGGGACTCGGATGCGAGGCGGGCGACCGAAACGTATCAAAAGACTACGTTGCAGGGAGCCCAACGACGCAGACGGTCTCGTCCCACCCGCCTGGCGACGGGAGTTCCAAACCGATCGGCGCTGTAGGCATTGGTCCCGGTATTGGAGGTGGTGGCTGTGAGCGCTAGCTTTGCTGAGAGGCCCCTGGTCTTCGTGGCCAACAACGCAACCGACGACATGACCGTCATTGACCCGGCGTCGGGCCAGGTTGTGGCTGAGGTGGCCGTGGGCGAATCACCCATGGTCATCGCACAGATCCCCGGCGGTAACCTGCTTGTGACCAATACCGACGGCAAGGATGTGGCCCTCATCAGCCGTGATAGCTTTGAACTGCTGAAGCGAATCCCCGCCGGCTTCGGTGCCTCGGGAATCGCCGTCTCTCCTGCGGTCATGCGGGCCTTTGTTGCCAACGAGTTCGAGGATACGGTGACGGTCATCGACCTGGTCACCATGGAGCCGCTGCAAACGGTCCACGTGGGCGAGGGGCCATGCGTCGTAGTCACCACCCCCGATGGCCGCTTCGCTGCGACCAGCAACGAGGTCACCGGGAACGTCTCCCTCATCGATGCCACCACCCTTGCCGTAACGCACACTCAACGCTACATGCTTGCTCCTATCGGGCTGGGGTTTACCCCCGATGGCAGCGTGGCGCTCCTAGCCGACTATCTCTCAAACGCCGTGGCGTTCATAGATGCCGGCACCTGGCAGGTGCAGGTAAGCCTGGACGTGGGCACCAGGCACGTAGGGCTGCGCATCTCCCCCGACGGACGCAGGGCCCTCGTGGGCAACGTGGACAGCGGCACCGTATCGGTGCTGGACATGGCCCGTCGCCGCGTCGTAGCTGAGGTGCCCTGCGGCGACGCCCCAAGCTATGTCATCTTCACTCCCGACGGGAACTCAGCAATCATCGCGAACCAAGGCTCTAACGACATCGCCTTTCTAGATATGAAGAGCCTCCAGATCACAGCCCGGGTAGCTGCGGGCATCTCCCCCCTGGGGGTGCTCTATGGCTGATACCGCCGAAACCAGCCCTTCGAGGGGTAACCATGCGTGACTTCAAGGCACCCGTCATTGAGGGGCTCTTCGTCTCCGCCGGGAGACGCTGCAACCACCGCTGCACCTTCTGCACCCTCCAGGAGAGAGAATCACTGGTCTCGCTTCCGGAGTTGGAGCAGGCCTCCAAGGACGCCATCGCCTGGGGCCACTCCAGGGTCATTCTTGCGGGAGGTGAACCCACCCTTCGCAAAGACCTCCCCGATGTGGTCGCTTCGTTCAAGGCCAAGAGGCTCTCAACGGGTCTGGTCACTAACGGACGGATGCTCCTTTATCCAGGCCTGTTGAACCGCCTCCTTGCAGCAGGCCTCGACGCCGTGATTCTCTGGCTGCATGCGGACAAAGCAGCACTGCACGATGAACTGGTGGGGGTGCCGGGCGCCTTCGCTCAGACCACCCAGGTGCTGGGAACGCTGCTGCGAATCCCCTCGGTGCATCTGGAGGTGCAGAGCCTCCTGACACAGCGCAACGTCGACTCCATTCCGTCGCTCACCCGCTGGCTTGGGCAAATTGGCGGCGCTGGTCGCATCACCCACACCATCACCTACCCCTCATCCCCAGCCCTGAACCAGGCCCCAACACCGGACCCCGGCCTTGCCGTTGCGGCCATGCAGCGCTGCGTCGCAGCCGGCAAGAGAGTGCCGCTTAGAGTCCTGGTGGACGGCCTGCCCCACTGCCTGCTGGGTGACCTGGCAGACCTCGATGCCAACAGGTTCGCCCGTGAAGCCTGGCACCCCCAGGGTGGTCCCGCAACCTGCCTCGCAGGTAACGCAGTAGCCCCCGTTCGGGTCTTCGCCTGCGCCGAGTGCGTCAATACCCGCTCCTGCCCAGGCCTGCCCGGCCACATCGCTGCCGGCTTCCCCAACCTGGAACCATCCCCACTGCGAGGCGTGCGCTCCAACTCCTTCGACTTCGTTGAGAGTGGCCCCCTCCCCGATTTCACGCCCACCCAGTCGCTATGCACCGGTCACCTCCTGCCTATGCATAGAGGCCACATACCAAATATCATGCTATGCGGGCCCGATGGTACAAAGTTATACCAAACTGACACTGCTGATTTTTCTAATGATGAGATATTTGATATTAAGCATCTGCATCAACAGGTGTACATTGATACGAGCACCAAGGTGGCCCTGGATGACTTCGACAAGGACGTCAAACAGCTCCGCATGATGCCCCAATGCAAACAATGCCCAACCCGAAGCGGCTGCGCCACAGCCTGGCAGATAGACCCGGCCGTGCCCTTCTACCGAGAGGAGCGCTGGCTTCGTGGGGAAATCGGCCGCATGCAGGGTCGTGTGCTGGACGTCGGCTGCGGTGACCTTCGCTACCAGGAGATCGTCCGGGGCCTCGTACAGAAAGGGAAAATCGAGTACCACGGACTCGACCCCGACAAGTCGGCCCTGGAACGACTCAGAGCCAGCAAGATTGACATGAAAATCCATATTATGGATGTAGAGGAGTATGACGGAGAGTCCGGATATTTCGACTACGTGCTGATGTTGAGAAGCATCAACCATTTTAAAGATTTATCCGTAACGTTCCGCAAGATTCAGAAGTTGCTGAGAAATTATGGCAGCCTTATCATAGCGGACTGCATAACGTTTGCATTGCTCCGCAGCAGGCAGAAAGCGGATGATGCTCACCAGTCCATGGTGCCGATCTTTGAACACTATCGCAACTTTACTTCGAATCAGGTGCTTGAGTTTTTCCGGAAGGAAAAGCTATCGTTTGTCTTAAACATTCATCGGCCAGTAGTCCCGAAGACAAGCAACCTGTGGCTGATGAAATTTATCAAGATAGAGAAACCATGACAGATACTGAAAATAGCGGGCGCCCGATTCGTGTTCTTTTTGTAACACCTCCAATTCTGCTTCCACGAATCTTTGCGCATTACCCAACCTTCAGCAACCTTGGTGCCCTGTATAATGCCGCTCTGCTCGAAAAGGAGGGGTGGGAGGTCTCCTTTCTTGATGGGTTCTTCCACCTCCCGAACTTGACCATTCGGCCGGCAGAGGAGCACCTCACCCACGTCGGGCTGGAGCTTGACCAGCTTGAAGAGGCCCTCAAAGGACGCAAGGCCGACGTGGCTGTCCTGGTCATGACCATGTTCTCGGACGTATACAAAATCGACGAAACCTACGTCGCCCAAACCGCCCGACTCATGGCCCAGGCTCTGCCAGGCACACCCATCATCGCTGCCGATTGCCACGTCTGCGGCATGAACTACTTCCCCTTCGACCCCGCACAGCTCATGAAAGAGGTGCCCCAGATCTCTGGCGTCATCATCGGCGAGGGCGACTACAAACTGCGAGACGCCCTCAGGGCCTTTGCCCTGGGTAAGGTGCCGGAGAATATCCCCGACGTTACATGGCTGGGCCCCGACGGTCCCGTGACCAACCAGGGTAAGAGACCCCTCGTCTATGAATTGGACCAGCTTCCCGTACCAGCCTTTCACCTGCTCAACATGGATAACTACTTCTCCTGTATGGATGATGCTGTACGAGCCGACCTGGTCCACGAGTACCACTCGCCACGACGCTTCCTCCCCCTAATGACAAGCCGGGGGTGTAACTACTCCTGCTCCTTCTGCACCCAGCAGGTACTCTCTTTGCCTTGGCGCGGCCACTCCGTGGACTACCTGAAGCAGATGATAGAGGAGCTTCAAACTAAATACAATATTGATATGTTTTTCTTTATTGACAACAATATAAATGTCAATAAAAAACGATTCAGGGCACTGGTCGAATTCATGTCCCAGCGGGGGTGGGCCTGGGATGCCGTCAATGGCTTTCGTGCCGACTTCCTCGACGAAGAGGACATCGCCCTGCTCAAAGAGGCCGGCAACCACAAGGTCACCATCTCCGCCGAGTCCGGCGATGCGTCGGTGCTCAAAGGCGTGGTCGGCAAGCGGCTGGACCTCAAACACATCGTCAAGGTGGTCAAGTCGGCTCAAGCAGTAGACCTGCCCTCCCAAGTGCACTACGTCATAGGCATGCCCGGTGAGACCCGCCAAGCCATCAACCGCACCCTCGAATTTGCTGCCATGCTCTACGAACTCCACGGCGCCTGGCCCCTGCTGCAGCACGCCATTCCATTTCGAGGCACGGACCTCTACCGGGAGTGCAAAGAGAAGGGCTACTTCAAGACCGACCCCGACGACCTGCCCACCCACGAACTGGAGCGCCACCACCTCATCGAGACGCCAGAGTTCAACCCCGACCAGGTCATGCGCTTCAAGAACAACTTCCGGGCCCTGCTTGATGCTATGGATACCCACCGCGTGGTAGAAATCCCCGCAGGTGACAACAACATGGACCTGCTGACCCTGCCCGTAAGCAGGGGAGCGCCCGACCAGCTTGACCCCCAGCGCTTCTTCGAGGTGCTCGACAAGGAGAAGAGGCGAGGCGCAAGGGACCTCATCATCCATGGCGGTGAGCCCCTGCTGGCCCATGACCTGGTGGTGCAGATTCTGGAGCGGGCCAGGGAGCTGGGCTTCGTGAACCGGCGCCTGGTCACCAACGGTCGCATGGCCTCATACCGAACCCTGGTCGACCGGCTGGTCGCAGCAGGTCTCAATGCCGTAAACGTCACCTTACATTCTGTTGTGCCAGACATCCACGACTCTATTACACAGGTTAAAGGCAGCCAGGCACAGACACTCAGGGGTCTGCGGAATCTTATTATGGCCGGAGTGCCATCTATCGATGTTACCATTGGCCTCACAGCAACCACCATTCCAACCCTTCATGAGACCGTGAGCTTCCTGGTGCGCCACAGGCTGCGCTCGTTCCATCTCGCCGGCCCCATACCCAGGGCAAGGCTGCTTGACCGCCCGGAGCTGGTGGCCCCATACCCCGTGGCGATTCCGGCCATCACTTCGCTGATGCTGGCATATCCCCAACTGGATATTGCTGTGCAAGGCATCCCCTTCTGCCTTCTGCCCGAATCAGTGAGGCATCGGGCGCGCCCACTGCCCTTCTTCCTCTTCCCTGAGATCCGCCCACTCAAGGCCAAGCACGGCCTCTGCTCGGGTTGCACAGAGTACATCCTCTGCATGGGGTTCTGGAGAGAGAAATATGAGGGGCTCTACCAACAGGCAGAGCTAATGGGAGCGGAGCTGGAACATGGATCCCCGGAAGAGTAACCAGAGCCTGGTCCGCCTGGTAGGGCTCTTCAAGCGCCTGGTGGACCCCCAGGCCACACAGAGCTTCAGCCTGGGCGGCTATGTAGATTCGCTCACCAGCACGCCCTACAGCCTGGCAAACGCCTATCTGAAGGTATACTGCGAGGCCGACGCCGACCTGGCCCGGCGTTACCGCTTCGAAACCGTGACCATCGTGGACCTGAGCCGCACCGGCCATCTCGACCCCGTGGAGGAGGTGCGCCTGCGCAAACAGGACGTGGCCAGCCTGCTTGAAGGTGGCCCGACAGCACTCTGCTTCTCCTGCTACGCATGGAACGTTGAGGCGGCCATGGCCGCTTGCGCCGAGGTTAAGCAGCAGGCTCCAGACGTGGTCACAGTGCTGGGCGGCCGAGCTGTTGAGGCCGTGGGCCACGCCATAGTCTCTCGCTTCCCCTTCATCGACTTCATCATCAACGGTGAGGGCGAGCTGCCTTTTGCCGAACTGGCCCGCCAAGGCTTCGCCAAAAGCAACCCGATTCCCGGAGTAACCTTCAGCCAGACCGATGCCCAGGGGCGACGCAGTGTGGTCAGTATGCTCCCTGGGCCTCCCGTCATGGAGCTGGGCGATATCCCCTCGCCGTTCCTCAACGGAGCCGTGGAGCCCTCGGTTGACGGCCTGCTCATGGAGCTCTCCAGGGGCTGCAGTCATGACTGCGGCTACTGCGCATGGAATAGCTGCAAGATCCGCCGCCGCTTCCCGGCTCAACGCATCGGCCAGGAGTTGGCTTGGGCCGTGGCCAACGGCGTCAGGCACATAACCTTCATTGATTCGGCCATCAACTACGAGACTGCCCTGCTTGAGGAGTTTTCCCGGGAACTGGCACAGGCCGACCCTCAACGCACCCTGGAATTCACCTTTAACCTGCGCCACGAGGATCTCGACCAGCAGCAGTTCGAACTACTGGAACAGATCCCAGCCAGGCAGATTCTGCTGGGCATGGAGACACTCTCGGACCCGGCTATGGAGGCCAGCAACCGCTCCAGCTTCGATACCACAAGGTTCCGCTCGGTGGTGCATCAACTGTCAAAGTGTGCTCCCCCCGTGGTTGGCGTGGTCCTTGGCCTGCCCGACGATACCCTCGACGGCTTCAAACGAACTATGGAGTACCTGGGAAGCATCAACGACGAGATTCCGGGCTCTCTGGGCGGCATTCTCGTCTCGCTGTTGCAGGTCTACCCCAGCACAAGGCTTCACAAAGATGCCCGACGTTTCGGCATGAACATCCGCCCAAGGGGTATCCCATATGTGCTGGGGCACAACTCTTTTCCCCTGGAGGAGCTGAAAAGGGCCCTGGTCTACCTGCAACTCTTCCGCCTGCGTCGCCCAGGTCTGGTCAAAGGCCCCGAGGGCCAGGCAGCACTGCTTGGCAAAGAGCTGCAAGGGCTCTTCATGGAGAGCGTTGCGGCCTTGCTGGTACCCCATCGCCCCGGTGACTCTGTGGCAGGCTTCCGCTGGCTCTCCACCACGGCCTACTCCGACGGCGAGGGCTTTGGAGCTTTCCACTTCTCGGCCCCAGGGCAACCGCCTCTCATGGTCCGCCTCGATGGCCGTGACCCACGAAAGCCCTGCTTCACCCATACCAGCCACTTCAACATCTACTTCTCTGAACAGCGCGTCTCCAGCCCCGCGGCCTCGGCCCTCATGGCTGCCGTTAAACAGCTCGTCCTCAAGAATGAACTGTTGCTGCCTTTGAACCAGAGCTTATAGTTAGTCATGCGGGAGGCAGAGTTCGTGGCTGGAAAAGTAAGAAAAAGGGTGAGGAACCAGTGGAGATCCCTGAGAATGGCCGCCCCAATCGCCCTCCTGACGTCGGGGGTGCTGGGGCCCGTGGTGTTGATTTGGGCAGCGGGAGTGGTTGCTCTGGTCCTGGGGAAAGCAACCCATGAAATGGTAATCGGCCTGATAGTAGTAAGCCTCGGCGTTGCTGCCACCGCTGCCGCAATCGTGGTCGCCGTGCTGCTGGGCCGGCGCAGCAGGGTGGCGCGACTGCAGTCCGACCTCCTTGGAAACGTCAGCCACGAACTGAAGACCCCCATCGCCGGAATTAAGCTATCGGCTCAGACCCTGCTGCTTCCCGAGGCCGCAGGAAACGCCGAAATCGTCAACCATTGTGCCAACGCCATAGTTCGAGAGGCCGAATGGCTGCACAACATGGTGGAGACCATGCTCACATGGCGGTCGGCCATGCGAGACCGTGAGGACCTTCAGCTTGAGCGGTCGTCCATCAGCACGGCACTCACCGAGGCCCACCAACGCTTCATGACCATGCTCCCCCCTGAAGGTGCTCTCGTCGACTTCAAGATGGAAACATCGTTGCCCGTGCAGCACGACCCCAGGGCAGTTGTTTCCATAGTTGTAAACTTATTAACAAATGCTTATAAGTATAGCAAAGATCCAAAAAGAATAGCGCTCTCATCCTACGACGTCAGTGATGGTGTTGAGATCTCCGTGTCGGACAATGGTCTTGGTGTTGCTCCCGACGAGGTCGAGAAGATATTCCAGCCCTTTTACCGTGTGGACAACGGTCTTGGGGCCCGGGCCTCGGGGGCAGGCCTTGGGCTTGCCATAGTATCGCACCTTGTGGCGGCAATGGGCGGCAAGGTCAAGGTGGTCTCCCAGGCAGGTCAAGGCAGTACTTTTGTAGTCTGGTTGCCGGCGTCATGAGCCGAGGAGGCTGTATGGCATTGATGTTCGTCCCAGAGGAGGGTTAGGTGGAGAAGCAGCGCATTCTGGTGGTGGAGGACGACAGGACTCTGCGTGAGGGACTTGCTATGAACCTCCGCATGAAGGGCTACGAGGTTATCACCGCTGCCGACGGCGAGGAGGGGCTGCAGCGCGCCTTCGCCGACAAGCCGGACCTGCTGGTCCTGGACATAATGCTGCCTGTCTACTCTGGCTTGGAACTGCTATCGGAGATGCGGGAGCGAGGCAACAACACGCCGGTCCTGATTCTGTCGGCCAGGGGACGCACGGACCAGAAGGTGCAGGGTCTCGGTCTAGGGGCCGACGACTACCTTGCCAAGCCCTTTGAGTTGGCTGAGTTGCTGGCCCGCATCCAGGTCCTGCTGCGCCGTTCGGGCAAGGCCCAAAGTGCGCCCCCAATGAGCTTCGGCAACGTAGTGGTGGATACAACCCGCCGCACGGTGCAAGTGGCCGGTGCAGACGTATCTCTCTCAGCCAAGGAGTTCGACGTGCTGCTCCTGCTGGCCAAAAGCCCCGGCCGCGTATACAGCCGAGACCAGATCCTGGAGCAAGTCTGGGGATGGGACTTCGAAGGTACCCCCAGAACAGTAGATAATCACATAGTGTCATTAAGAAAGGCCCTGAACGAAGACCCAAGAAACCCCAGTCACATCATAACAGTAAGACAGGTGGGCTACAGGCTAGACCCCTAGGCCCCCCCAGCAGCCCCCCTCAACGTCCGAAAGGACGGCCCTCACCCTGTCCCTCTCCCAAAGGGAGAGGGGATGTCCGAATTGTCCCAATCGTCCGAGTCCAAAAGGTCCGAATCGTCCGAGTCCAAAAGGTCCGAATCGTCCGAGTCCAAAAGGTCCGAATTGTCCGATCCTTCCCCTCTACAGCGTGGCCGCCAGGGCCTTGAGGAAGGCGTAGACTCTCTCGGTGGAGCCGATGTGGAGGCGCTCTACGGGCGAGTGGACGTCGTGCATTGTCGGTCCAAGGGAGATCATGTCCATGCCGGGGTACTTCTCTCCGATGATGCCGCACTCCAGGCCTGCGTGAATGGCCGTGGCATGGGCATCTTTGCCGGTGAGATCCTTATACGCTTTGAGCGTCTTGGCCAGCAGTTTGCTCTCCATGTTGGGCTGCCAACCTGGGTAGCCTGGCTTCTGGTAGACGGTGGCTCCGGCCAACTCGGCGACGGAGTGGATAATCTCCCTCTGCCTTGCGACGCCATTGGCCACGGAGGAGCGGCTGGAGTTGAGAATCTGGGCCTCGCCTTCGCCCCAGAGGATTCTTGCCAGATTAGTGGAACTCTCGACCAGTCCCGGCATATCTCTGCTCATCGCCTCAACGCCGTGGGGCAGGGCCAGGATGAGGTGGAGCAGCCGCTTGGACTCTGCGGCGGAGATGGCCTTGTCAGCCGTGGCAGGCGTCACAGTGAGTTTGGCATCTTTCTCAATCTTGCCGTACTCCTGCTTGAATCCGGCCATGGTAACTTCGGCCTGGGCTTCCAACTTCTTGATGGTGCCCTTGGGGCCTGCGACTACCAGGTCTGCTTCACGGGGAATGGCGTTGTGCTTGTCGCCACCGGTGAAAGAGGCAATGCGCAGTTCATCGGTCTTGACGATTTCGTGGAGCCAGGTGGCCATAAGCTTGAGGGCGTTGCCCCTGTTCTCGGCGATGGTGAGGCCCGAGTGTCCGCCGATGAGGCCACGCACCTGGCAGAGGGCCACTTCGTAGTCGGC
>Ga0302238_1001005_pt1 | contig 25176 bp, 13 predicted proteins | sample AAG_UR_Asn_MG_FD_193527 | JGI IMG/M metagenome (GOLD analysis project Ga0302238, IMG submission 193527) | Enriched activated sludge microbial communities from anaerobic digester in WTTP, New Holstein, Wisconsin, United States - AAG_UR_Asn | ecosystem: Engineered > Bioreactor > Anaerobic >... | reverse complement strand
GTTCCTTCCTTAGTCAGCGACAATGACACCCCACTCAACCACCGAGAAGCCCACACGCTCGAACGGCAGAATCTGGGGCTCCTCCGGGATGACTGGAGAATCTGATGGGACGACAACGAACCAGAGGCGAAGAAGAGTATCAGGCTTGGGCTCGACAACCAGCCCGACGTGCTGTGAGATCATGTCATCGTACTGGGGATAGAAGGCATACCAGTCGGTCTTGGGCAGGGCCGTGGTCCAGAAGTCGGCAAAATCAAAGGTTTCCTGGGCGTTCAGGCCATAGACGGGCAGCATTGCATACATCCACGCTTCGAGGTCTTCGGCCGCTACCAGATGACCTGCTTCCATCTGCCAGCCGCTGCCCACGGCCGCCTCATAGAAGAGGTAGCCCCAGGTTCCATCGAGGAGGCCGTTGGGTTCGGCGGTAACGTTCCAGCCGTTGCCGTACTCGGGAATCGACACGGTCAAGAACTCGCCGGGCTCAAACACCAGGCTCACTGAGACGGCCTGGGTGGCTTCGGGATAGAGGTAGATATTGGGCTTGTCTACTACCATGCCGCTGTAGATGAACTCAAAATCCGTTATGACATCGCCACCCGCTGCCACTGTGATTGTCTCATCTATGCTCGACGGAAATACTTCATCGAACATATCTTCCGCTGCCGGAGGTGTAGCACGCACTAACCATTCGCCGGGCGCCAGAAGCAGCTCGTAGGTTCCCACCTGGCCCGTCAGAGAGGCCGCCACGACGGTCCCGCCGGAGATGGCCTCAACAAGCACACCGGCGTACGGGCTGGCCAGCGCCTCCATGGGCATGCCCGAGTCCACTAGAACAGTGGCACGTCCCGTTGCCTTGCCGCAAATCTCCAAACCCTGGCTGCAGGCGGGGTCAACCGAGGCCGGCTTGTCGCAGTCCTCTTCGCAGTTGTCGGAGTCCTCGCCCGCATCGCAGGTGCCGTTGCCGCACGAACAATCCGCAGGGCAGTTGGCCGAACTTTCACCGGGCTCGCAAACGGAGTTGAAGCAGCACTGCTCCAGCCAGGAAGCTTCCGAGGCGCACTGGAAATCTACGCAGGCCAGATAGCAGCAAGGACCGCAGTTCAGAGGAGGACAGTCCGCATCGACGCAGCAGACATTTCCATCGCCCATGCAGTCTATGGCGCACGAGCATGGATCCTCGTGCCCATTGCAGATGCCGTCGCCGCACTCGGCTTCAGGGCAGTCTTCGGGACAATCCTCGGTGGTCTCGCCCTCTTCGCACAGCTGGTTGCCGCAACAGTTCTGGGTCCAGGCCGGAGCCATGCACGTGAAGTCCATGCACATCACCACACAGCAGGGACCGCAGGATGCCTGCATGCAATCCGAGTCTTCGCAGCAGGTCTCCTGGCCCAACTCACCCTCCAACATGCAGTCGGCAGGACAGGTACACGGGTCCTCACCATCTCCGCAGGCTCCGTCCCCGCAAAACGGCTCAACCACATCCGGTTCAAGCTCATCAGGCAGCAAATCAGGGGCCAACTTGTCAGGAAGAACGGTGCCGTCTGGCCCCGCAACATCTTCTACCGCCACATCCCCAACGGAATCCGAGGCTGTCGAATCCTGCTCACCGTTGTCAACGCAACTCGTGTCGATAGCCTCGGCACCGCTTCCACTGCCACACGCGCCTACCAAAGCCATCAACACCATACCCACGACCAGTCGTTTCATTTGACACCTCACCCCTCTTGATTGAGCCAATGGTCCCTCGAAGGACCCCATTCGCCCAAGCCACCGTGTTTCACTGGCCTGACACCTCAGCAAGCTGTGTGCCAACCGCAGCCCAAGCCCGCTCTACCCCCTCCAGGGCCGCTGATACCCCCTCTGGCGCCGGGTTCCCCCCTAGACTCGGCCCTTCTCAGCCGGCCCAAAGCTGCCCCTAAACCGCACATGTAACGATTTTCTACACGAACGCCGCCCTCCATGGTGATGGTGGGGCGGGTGGGGAAGGGGGTGTCAACGATTGCCTCACGTACCTCCCCTATCCCAGCCACCTCCGCTTCACTGCCACCATCATCGTGACCACAGACCTGCAAGGTCAGGCTCAGCACTATTGCGATAGCCTACAGAGCGATTATAACATGAAGCACAATCAAACCCACACAACCGTGTATATCTACAGAACAACATCAATTGGAACGTTTGCGAATCATCCCCTTTTCGGCGCTCAGATGGCGGGCCAAAGGACCAGGCCGTACCTCACGAACTACAAGCGCAATCCCGATTCTTCCCGAATTGGCCACAGGTCAATCTTCGGTGCGATGGTTTCCTTTAGCGAGACTTGGTCTACTGGCGCTTGTCACAGGTGCTCCTGGTATGGTCACTGCATCACCCATCCGATGGGGAAGGGGCCGAGCCCATCAACGCCAGAAAGGCACTTGCCGCTTTCAGCTGCCCGTCATTCAACGTTCTGCTATCATCAGTCGCAGTTTGAAGCCGATCCCGAAACACCCCCAGTACGACGGGGTGAGTCGCTTGAAACGTGTGGCCTTCCAACTGGGCCGGGGGGCGAGTCTGTCCAAAGTGGCTCTTGTTCAGTGGAGCCGAGACGACCGAAAGCGCTTGATTCACATGGTCGGCCAGATTGGCCAATTCCCCGAGGTCCAACGAGTTCAGTGCATTCACTGCTCTTTGCTCGCGCCCGCGAATAAACTGCGAGGCTTCGGGCGATGCCGGACTCATTCCGTCAACGAAGGCAGCGTACCATAGACCACTAACAAGCCAGGCTATTGTTCGGATGCGGAGGCGCGAGTTTACTGTGGGATCGAACGTATCAGTGGGTGCTACCAAGTTTATCGTTTTGACAAGGCCAGCGAACTGCGAAGTAAGTAGGGCCAAGGTGCGGTCGAACGCCTTGGTGTCCTCTGCAAATATCTGGGCGCAAGACCTGGTCTGGGACTCGATTGACTGCGTGGGCCGAGTCGCTGCGGCTGCGATCGCACATGCGAAGGGCAGGTCCATACATCGGTCAGGGTCGCTGAGGAGGGCCGTATCACCTTGGCAGACGGCGACGAGCCAATCGCCGCCAATCCTTGCCGTGTCGGGCCATCGCCAAACATCAAGTTCGTCCATGGCCGCAATAATGGCACCAAGAACGCTTCCGTACCCGGCCATCACGGCGGCAAGAGGTTCTGCCCTTGTCAACCCATCCCCGGCGGCAGAACATGGCTCCCAGTCGAGGGTTAGTCCGCCCCACGGATGCCGATGCCGAAAGGATGCTACGCCTCCCATCAGTTCGGCCAGAGCGTGAGGTGACATTCGGCTGAGCTCCCTTCGAGCCCGCTCAACATCCCCTTCATCGAAGCGTTTGGTCAACTCAGCCAACTGTGAGACCAGCAACCCCGGGCGGTCAATAGCCCGGCCAAAGTGAGGACCAACCCTAGCTCGTTCCAAACAGTGTGAGAACCCCCGGAGCTCGTCCGATGGTGCTTCCAACCTCCTTAGTGCGAACTCTTCAATATGGTCAACATCTCGAAAGGTACCGAGTCGGAACGCTAGGATATCCATAAGTCTATCAAGGTAGTTCATTCCACCTGACTTAACTTCTCTCCTCATTTCAGAGGTAACATCCTGTTGGTCTGGCTCCGAGCCAGCAAACTTCGCGTGAAGTTGCGGAAGGACCTCACCCAGCCGACTCCTGCGAACGGACGGTTCATCAAGAACCGCCCGCGAAAGGTCGTCGTTGAGAGCATCGTATAGGCGTGGGAAGCTCACCCCAATTGACTGTATTGCAAGCAATTCCGCCGGAATTGTCTCGACGAAGCTATCCTGTGGCAGGTGCTCAAGGCGCCGTTCCAAGCGGCGAACATTCCGCATGGTTCCCGTTGCTTCGGTCGCCAGCCTTACCAAGGCCTCCTCATATTGCTTGGGCACCAGGTCCGGCCGAACTAGGCGCTGGTCCTTCGTGTGGCGCCTCTGCTGCTCTTTCAGCCAACCCAGGCACCGCCTCAATTGATCATTAAGACGGTCTTGGGCCACGTGGACAGGGACAACCTGTTGCACGATCTTGGCAAGGAACTGTTCCCCGTCCACGTGAAGGGATTCAGTAATAATCTGGGCTACCTTCTCATCGTCCATCGCCAGCACGAAGTGAATCCCAGAGAGCTCCTGAAACATTCTGACGAGCTTCAATATCTCAAGTAATTCATCAGGAAACAATCTATCAAGGTCATCAAGCACTACAACAATAGGTTTATAAATACCATCAGTCATTACTAATATTGGTAGCTGCTCGATAAGCCCCTCTAAGGTGGGGGTGTTGGGATCAGAAAGCATCACAAGAAGGTCCTTGATGCCTTTCACTGCCACACGTACTGCTGGGGACGCTGCGACGCTTGCGATAGTGGTTGCAACTGGCGCACCAATAGTGGCCAGAGCCCGAATCCACTTGCGAAGGTCCTTCTTCCTCCCGGGGCACTCGCTCTCCAGTTCCCTCACGATGGCCGATGCGAACCGATAGAACAGTCCCTGACTATCACCCTTCTCGTGAATCAGCCACCAGGGGTTGAATCGGACCACCACCACTCCGGGCTTGGCCCCTCTCACCGCCGGTTTCTGAAGCCCAGGCCGGAGTTCCCTTACGGAGTGCTCTGTGAGACACAGAAGGGACGTCTTCCCTGCCCCGTACTCTCCGCTAATGGCCACGCAGCTTCCACAACTCGGGTCCCGGTCGAACCGGTCAAGTAAGTCCTTGGCAATCCAGTTGGCCTGTACTTGGAATCCAAGAAGATCCTCCACTTGCGAGCGGACGGGTCGTTCGACGCCAAACATGGAATAGCTTTGTTCCGACCCTTCCACATGAACCTCCTGTTAGCGCCTTGCCTTTGGACTGGCTCGGCCCGTTCGCCCGCTGTCGCGGTCATCACACGTTCAACACACTAACTCCTACTCCACCAACGCCTTGAACACCGCATCCGCCGCGTCCTTGTAGAACTCGATTTTCAGCTTGGTCCAGACCTCGTCGGGCAGGTCGTTGAGTTGGCGGCGGGAGGCAACGGGCATCAGGAGGGTTTGGGCTTGCTTGTCTACGGCCAGTTCGGCGATGGCTACGGCGTTGGGGATCATCTCGATGGCGCCGCCGAGGTTCAGGGCACCCACGATGATGGTGCCGCCGCGGGTGTTGCGGCCCAGGATGGCGCCGGAGAGAGCGACCAGGACCGGGAGGGCAAGGCCGATGCCGGACTTGTCGGTGTCCAGGGCTCTCATCTGAACAGAGAACTCGTGCTCTCGGGGGTTACGGTCGCCTACCAGGTCCTTGGCACGGGTGTAGAGGTTCTGCTCGCCCACTCGGACGCTTTCTCGGAAAGCCGGAGGGGTCGGCTGGTTCAGCACTTTCACGCCGGAACCGGGGCCGCAGGTTGCCTCTATGCGGCACAGGCCGGCGCCAGATTCGCCGCTGCCCGGGCTGACGGCCCAGACCTGGCCGGGAGGCAGCGGGTCGCTCTCGATGGCTTCGTCGCTGTGCAATTCGGGGGTGGAAACGAACTGTTCCACGCCCTCCGAGCCAAGGACGTAACTGAAGTGCGTGTTTCGGAATTCGCTCTTGAAGCAGCGCTTCTGCTGTTCCTTCACTCGGCGCCGGGATTCCAGTGCCAGGCGCACTATCCACTCCAGGTCATCATCGGCAACCGGCATTTCCGGGGCTGGAAAGAGGAGCTTGAGCAAGCCATTGATGGTCTTGGTGACGGCTTCGATGTCTCGGCCTGAGAGGGCACCGCCCAAGTGTACTCGGCCCTGCATTACCGAGGTGCGGTTGCTGGTGCGCAGCTTGCTCCAACACTCACTGAGGAAGTCGCTGACCAGGCCGAAGTGGTCGGTCAGGTGCTCGTTCGGATTCAGTTTCGGGAAATCCCAACCTGGCACAAATGCGTGCAGCCGGTCCATGAAGGCCGTGTCGTTGCGCATCTCGGGCGGCAATGGGCTGAGCAGGTGACCCACTCGCTGCTGCTGCTCCACATCCACATCGAAGTTGCCCATCATGACAATAGAACCGTCGGCCCGGATATTGTCCTTGCCCCGGCTGAACTGCCCAGACGCCATATAGCCCTTCATGATGTTGACGCCGTCCTTCTGGTCGAAGGAGATGCCGGAGACCTCATCAAAACAAATGACATCGTACTGGCACACCAATCCCCGCTGGCCGGTGGCATTGTTCACGAACATCTTGGCCACTGTAGCCTTGCCGCCGCTGATCAGGTGGGCGTAGGGCGAAATCTGCTGATACAGATGGCTCTTCCCAGTTCCTCGTGGGCCCAGTTCCACCAGGTTGTAGTTACGCTCTACGAAGGCAACCATACGCAGCAGAGTGACTCGCTTGGCTCGCTCAGACAGTGCATCGGGTTCCAGGCCGATTGAGCGCATCAAGAAGTCGACCCACTCCTGGGTGGTGAAGACGCTGCGGCCCGTGGCCAGCGCATCCAACACGTCGGATTTGGACATTTGTATGGGGCGCAGCGACTCAATCTTGAACGGCCGGCCCCCCTGTTCCTGGGCAGCGATGCCATCGTAGCTTAGTGTGACTTCGGCGTAGAAGCCGTCAGTCAGCATTCGTTCGTTGTCCCGAACAACCTGGTCTTCAATGCGTACGTCCCGAAGCATCAGGCTGGGCAGCTCGGCCAGATAGCAGTCGTTCTTGGCGTCCAGGCGGGCCTTCACGATGTCGATGAGCTTCACTGAGCCGCTCTCTCGGGCCCTGGCCTTGAACAGCTCCTCCTCTCCACTGCGTACGGTGCGGTCGTGGAGCTGCTTCTCCACGATTTCCAGCCCTTCCGCAATCTCGGCGTCGTCAACGCTGGCACAGTAACGACCCAGTAAAAACTCGACTACATAGGTCGGCACTGGATATTGACGTGCGTATTTTCGCACAAGGTCTTTTCGTACAAGGTATCCATCAAAAACGGATGCTGCGACCTTGTCCAGATGGTCCAAGGTTGTGCTCATGATGCCTCCCCTACCGTCGTCGGTTTGCGGTCCAGCACATTCCCTTCCGAGTCCAGAAGCACGAACGTGGCAGCGGTGCCTTCGTGCTTGTCGTCAACGACCAGACTGGCCTCGCCGCTGGGGCCTACTTCTTTCACACTTGCCACGATACTGGTGTGGGCCTGCTTCCAATTCAGTCGCAGGTCCAATCGCACAGTTGGATCACTCGCCTTCACGCTCACCCGGCAACGCATGGCGCGCCATGTGGCGACTTCGATGGTTGCCTTGGTGTGGGCCCCGGCACGTTCGACCATGAGTTCTGGAACGACACACTCCTGAAGGCTCACTCCTCCGTGGGCATATTCCATGCCCGCCACGAAGGAACCCACACCGGGAGGAGAGGCAATTCGAGCGTTGGGATCCCAGTACCATCCATACGTGGGTACCGAGGTGGTGGATTCGCCCACCACGGCAGCGCACCGAGACCACTTGGTGGCCACCAGATGAGCGGGAAGTTCGACCTTTGGCAGGCCGCCGGGCAGCAACAGCCAGCCGTGGTCGGTTACCACCTTCACCCGCTGCCAACCATTGTCCAGCAGCGCCGCAACATGGTCCGCCATGGCGGTCAGGGCCGCATCAAGATGCGTCACAAGGTCAGCGCCAATCTTGTGCCCCAGCTCATCCAGCCGCCCCATCTCGGCCCAACCAAAGGAGGCCCCACTCGCACGTGGACGGGGTTCAGACGTGCCAAGCACATCAACGCCTTTGCCGGCCATTTGCTCCCGCAACCGAACGGCGGTGGCGGGCTGGGCGGACTCTTCCATCAAAGGCGTGAAGTCCGCAGGCGAACCGGAGCCCTTGAACCGAACGTGAGTATGGCAGGCGACAGGCTTGGCCGTAGCCGTAACGGTAGGCAGCGGGGCCATGCGATGGCCCAGCGAAACCCGAAATCCACGCTCTTCCATTTGCTCGGCAAGCATTCGACCCAGGTCGTATCGGAGGCCGTCAGCAAAAGCGATGCAGGTATCTTCCTCGACCGGGGCGGATTGCACAGCCGCCCGTGCCGCCGCCTCATCGGCCGAAACCAGACCCTGAAAGCGCCTGGCCGAACTGTCCGACCAAGGAAGATGAAGTGCGTGAACCACCTTTCGCACCAGGGCCACATCCGCTGGAGACTGCACGCTGGAGAGAGCTACCAACGCTGCCTTGTCACACTTCCACGCATCCCGAATGTACCCATCAACCGCCTCTTCAAGTGAGGCCCCACCCACTGCTGAGCGTGCCCGACTGGCAAGATCAGCCAACGGAGCCAACGCCAACACCAGCGGGCTCTCGCCCAGTTGAGCCCACACCCAGCCACGCCGTGTCCCGTGGGCGGCCTCCAGATCCAGGACCCGTTTGCATGCGTCGGCATGGGCTTGTGAATCTACCCCTTCCAAAGCCACCCGAAGTTCCGTCTCTTTTGCCGTATTCACCTTGGGGATGCGCTCTGGCGTCAACAAGGAGGACGGCACTTCTCGCAGGGCTTGCGCCACTCCGATGTACAGATGAGGCGCTTCGGCAAACCGCTGCCAGACGTCGGGCCACCGGTTCGACGGTCCTTCCACCAGCAGTTTGGCCGCGTCACGAGGCGTCTTCCGGTCGGGGTCAAAGTCGAGATCCGACTTGCACACGTTGCAAAAGGCCTTCCAGCGGCCTTCATCCAGCGACTTCCGAAATACCTCGGGCGCGCCGATCCAGCGCAACATATCGCGAATCGGGTCGGAAACCGCCAGGCGGTCGAAGTCGTCCGAATCCAACCGCTTGCCCCGCAGGCCAGCCAAAGGGGTTTCGGCCAACAGAGGGAGCGACCGTAACAGCGCCTCACGGGTCTGGACATCTTGAGCCACGTCCAGGCCCACGCCGTCCTCGGACATGACAAATGCATCGACCGTCCAATCCCGCCCATTGCGCTGATGCCACACCTTGCCCCGATATTGGAGTTCCACCAAGGGCAGCAGGTGCGACGGGCAGTCGCCAGGGGAGCGAAGGGTTTGTCGAGCCACACCGGGGAGGTACAAGATGGGAGTGACACCTGGTTCAGGATAGCCCTCAGGAAGCGTTCGGTCGACTACGCAGCGAAGCCAGATTGCGGGACCGGTCCGGTCAGCCGGGGTGCAAGTTCCCAACACATAGAACTGGGGAAGAGCGGCCCTCAGCAGCGGGACCATGCCGGCCCACTGGGCATCAGGGTCTGGCCAGAGAAGGGCGACGGGTGCCGCCACGCCATCTTGGGCGAGCAGAGAGACTTCGAAGGACTCCACCAACGCTGCCATCAGGCTTTGCGTGCCACGAGCGAGTCCCCGGGTACCGACCTTGGATGGGCTCACAGTTGCGCTCCGTTGTCGGTCGTTGAAGCCGTTTCTCTGAAGGGATCCGCCGCCCAAATCGTGAGCATGACCTCCGATTCACCAAGCACACGGTACTCCGGGCGCAGCCCTGACAGCCTCTCACTATCCTCCAAGATGATGCGCACTCCATCACCGCGACGATCCATGAAGAACTGGCGCCTTGTCGGGAGCCAATCTGCGGCCGGTATGGCAGAGCGGGACAGCAGGGCTGCTATCGTCTGGTTCCTGGACCACTGCCGGTGCTCAAGTTGATTGATGGCCAAGTGGTTTGGAAGCCCTCCTGGTGAGTATACTTCCAATCGGTCTGCAAACATCTTCAGCCGGACTTTTGAACCCTGTATTGAGTAGTCACGGTGGGCCACCGCATTGACGACAGCTTCAAGGATGCAGGCAAGGTCATACTGGGGCAGATCCTCGCGCCCGAAGGACTTCCTGGCTGCCACCTTCATGTTTCGCTCGACGAATCGGCAGGCCTCCGTCACCTGCACCGCCAACGGACCTACTATGTCCTTTGCATCAAGCTGGTAGTAGTCAGCAGAGCCACCTGGCGTGCCGGTCGTTCCCCTGTAGGCCACCGCCTGAATAAACGCACCGTTAAGCCATCGGGTGGGGTCTGTCGATGCCGTGAGGACACCGGCCACTGTTGGTCGAAGCTCACCGGTCTTGTCGGGTGCTACCATTCCGAGCTTGAAAAGGAAGTCCCTTGGGAGATCCCGGGTCAACTCGGTCCTGAATGGCTCGTAGAGGTCTGGGACCAGATCGACGAGTTCCGCCCTTTCCAGCACCGTTTCATCAAAAGAGATCAGCCTTGTTCGGTTTCGTTCTTCAGCGAGGCGCAGGATCTGATCTGTTGACATCTTCCGCTTGGAACTCCCGATGCGACGAAAGTGGCCGCCGGGGCTCTCGTGCAGATACACGCTGCGATCAATGCTGATAGTGAGAACAGCTCGAATGTGGCCCTCCGAATCTGGAAGAGAGCGGCGCTCGATCGCTGGCACCAGGGCGGGTTTGATGGAATCAGCACAGACTTCATGAACACATGCCTCGACGGCGTCCAGTAGTTCCAGGGGGATGCCAATCACCTCACGGCCATCGTCTACTCCCATGACACAGACCCCGCCTTGTCCGTTCGCCATGGCGGCCAACTCATCCGCAAGGTCGTTGCGCCCGGGTGAGGCAACCTGCGTTCCCCGAAACCGTACTTCCTTGAGCTCCAGGAACGTATCCTCGCCAAGGCGAATTTTGTCCAATAGCTCTTTTGTAGTATCAAACATTATATACTCCTCAGACAAGTCGTCTGTATCTGCTTTGGAACGCTAGCCTACCACCTTCCATGATTGCGCAAACATGATTTCGGATTTCCCGTTCTTGCAGGCATCCAGCCTGCTTAATAAGGCATTGTCCCGATCCGAAATTCATCACGTGAACTTGCTCAGCATCACCATTTACTACAATATTAGGGTTATGAGTTACGACAATGAACTGCCGCTGCTGTTTTGTGCGTCTGAGCTGCTCCACGACCAAGTCATAAATGAGCTGGTTATCCAGGTCATCCTCCGGCTGGTCCAGTATGAGCGGTTCATTTCCGTACGAGAGAACAAAGGCGAGGAGAGCAGCAGAACGCTGGCCCGGTGAACCGCTCTGAATATCCTGGAAGTCCCTCCCATCTCCGCTCTGGCTGTATCGCACTCTGAGTGTGTCCTCAGGAAACCAGAGGCGCAATTCATCCAAGACTTCCGGCCTGCGTTCAGTCTCCTTTGTAACCGAACTGCGAAGCCTCGCCCCGAAGTCACCTCCAGGGGGCACCAACTCCCCGGCCAACTTCTTCTTGAAGCCCTCGAGCCGGGCTTCCAAGTCGTCGGTGGTGGGGGGCTGCGAACGGTCCGAGTAGATCGAGGGAATGGCGCCCGTTTCCGTGTCTCCTTCGCCCGACCACAACTCCGACAAGAAGTTCTGACCCTGCCAGCTGAAGATCTCGCACAGCCTCTTCAGGCTGCCCTCTGTGTCCGACGGTCCATATGGCTCCAACTCGATTGTTACGTGTTTCTGCCTAGACGATTCTTGTCTTAAGAAGACTCTTCTCTTATCAATAATGCCTCTTCTAGCTGCCTTTATCTTAAAAATAACCTCATCCGACTGCAATTCAAGATCCGCTCTCTCAGTGAAGATAGCGTCCAGTCCACGAAGCTGCTCCTCCAGCCGCTGCCGCTCCTGAACCAGCCGTCCATAATCGCTCGGATCCGACATCCCAGCCTGGGCGAGATCTTGCACGAGCTTCTGGTACTCCGCCTGTGCGGCCGCTGCAGCCACCCCCAACGGCCCCTGAATCGTGGCTCTCTGGAAAGTCACAACCCCGCTTGAGAGCGTCTCGGTTTCCTTCCTGATATTCGCAACTGCCAGGTCCACCGCCTCAGACAGCGTCGTGATGGCGAGAAGAGTCTCTGCGTCATCTGGGCCAAACACTCCTTCAGGAGGGTCCGAGAGGAAAGCTGTCTTCAGTACGTCTCTGACGCGCTCGATGAACCCCTCCATGTCCTGCTTCTGCCTCTCCACTTCACGTATCTGCCTTCGCCTTCGTTGATGCTCCTTCAGAACGGCAGCGTGGTTGGACTTCTCCAACTTCGCGAGTTTGGCAGTAACGTCATCCAATTCTGCTCTCAGGCGGTCCCTGGCTTCGAGTCGTTGACCCAACTCTCTCACTTTGGAACGCAACGTCCTGTAGGTGCTGCCAAGCTCGCCGACTTCATTCTTCAGGGAACCAACGTCCGCCCCAGCATCCACGAGACGCATCAGAGCCTTGGAGTCTCCCTTGGCCATCTCGAGAAGCTGGCCCTGGCTGAAGATTCGAACGGCGAACCGCTCCAGATCCTGCGTTTCCGCGGGCAACCAACGATCACCATCCTGAATCTCAACCAATGGTGGCGACCCACTCGGGCGCCAAGTGACACGGAACACCCGGTCGTCGCGAACGAGTACCAACTTGATTTCCGTGTTGGGCGTGAGTCCGTCCTCCACCTTCTTCTTGGGAGATAGGCCCATGAAGCCTTCGTAAATGGTCCTTGGAAGGCTGTCATCAGTAAGATCCTTCAGTTCCTTGCCCTTTCCCAGAGCTCCTCGGGCGAAGTGGACAGCCGTGGACTTCCCCGTTCCACGACCGCCAATAACTGCGTTCATCCAAGGGCTGAACTCGAAAACAGCGGCTCTTCCCCGGCCCATTTTCGCTGCGTCGCGAATCTCGAGAGACACGATGTAGTCATGCGCCACGTCGTTGGGGTTGCCCTGGCACTCATCCGAGCGCCGTACAGACAGCCTGTCACCATCCAGGAGCGCCAACTTAAGTTGGTCTAGGCAGGGCTTGCCCATCTTCACCCAAGTGAAGTGAGACCCCGGATATCGTCCAGATTCACCTCCGGTTGGGTGGTGGCTGTCGGTGGAGAGGATTCTCGCCCACCGGAGCTTCCTGTCGAGATAGAGCTGAGGCATTTGCAGATTTGGATCACGAACCTCCATTGCAACCAGGTCATGCAGGTCCAACAAGGGACCAAGTGTATTCCCGGATAGTTCATGGAAGGCGCCCTTCTCTTCATCGACATGGGCGAGTATCGGCAGTGCATCGCACCGAGCGGCAGCGCTCACGGCGTCGAAGATGGAACCTTCTGCTGCCTCGGAACTCTCCCCGGCGATACCTCGGTAGCGAACTTCCCCGAGAAGTGACTGGACCCTCTCAGGGGGTGTTCCCGGCTCGAACAGAGCCAATAGATGCACCCCTCCGTTGACCGTAATCTCAACGCCAGGAAAAAGCGTGAGTGGGCGGAAGTCATCCGGGCTGTCCCGCTCCAATGCGACCAGCGCTGATTGGAGTTCCCCGATCCATTTCGTTGAGTTGTGGTCGGTCACCCCAATGCAATCGATGCCCGCTCTCATATGGTTCAGCAGCCATTCTCTGGGTTCAATTTGACGCAGGAGGGCCTGCTCGCGCCCCTTGCCGTAGTCGGAAGAGGCCGGAGTGTGCGTGTGAAAATCGAACTTCCACCATTTTGCCCCAACAAAGACATTCATCTCGCACCTCCATTCTTACGATCCCTAGCCGCTGCCTTTGCTGCCCGGCCGTAGTGCAAGTCGTTCCACCGGTTGCCATCGAACTCTTTGCCGCCGGCGAAGTCCTGAGTCACTTCGTCCCAGCCCCAGAACCAGGGGAAGTCGTTGCGGTCACGGGTGGGTTCCTTGCCTCGGTCCTTGTCCCACTTCACCCGAGGGGGCACACGCAGGATGCAGGCGTTCTTGGCCCGGGCATTGAGTGGTTTCGCTGTCAGGAACGGGCGGATGTTCAGCCGCACGCCGTCGTTGATATCGGGCTCCCAACCAATGGCCTGCTGGTGCAGCGGTTTCCATCGCACAAATAGGTCGTAGGGCGGCTCGCCGGTCAGGATCTTCTCCAGTTCCTTCTTCAGGTGCTCCGCCGCAGCCAGCCTGGCATCGGCCCCTTCCACGCCCCGTGCCTGGTCCGCCCTCTGCCTGTCGATCCAATCGCCTAAGTAAGTATAAATAAGCTTCTCGAGTGTACGCCGGCCCTCTCCATCGGGTGCCGCCAGCTTGTGGTAGTTGACCAAGGCACCAAAGCCGTTGCGCAGGCCGTCCCACACGTGCCAGACAAAGGGCCGCTGGTGGAACAGGTCGCAATGCTGTTGGAAGAACGAGTCCCGCAACCAGTCGTCCAGAGACTGACCCGCCGCCCCCACCGAGGCCAGCAGTTCGTTGAGCTTCGCTGCCGACCACTCGGCACCGTACGCCTCCGCCAGCAACCCCCGCACCCGGTCACCCGCCGCTGCCTCGCCGTGAAGCGAGGTCAGGCAAACGATGCCATCATCGTCTGCATGCGACTCCAGCCCGTCCGGCTCCAACGCCGAGCAGTCCATGAAGCTGGACCCGGTCTGCCTGGGCCACTGGTATCCGAGAAGCCTGGCTACGGCCACCTGAAGCGGATTGTCGGACCCTTTCGGATGCCCGTTGAAGAGCCACTGCGTCGGATCATCGGACTGGGGCTTGGGCAGGCCGTTGGGGTACTTCTCGGCGGCCACTTGCTGCCAGTGGGCGAGGTCGAAAGGGACCTCGACCAGAGGGCCACGCACCTTGGGAGCCTTGTCTATCTTCCTTACCTCGCCATAATATGAGCTATCGCTGAGGAAACTCCAAATGGCGGGCAAGAGCGAGTCATCTGAAGCACATATTGAGACTGAATTGTCGTCAAACAACGTCCCCAGATACAAGGACACTTTGAGTGCTCCCATCGCACTGACAAGGACTCCCGCCCTGCCCCAAGCTTCTCTCCCCCGCAGCCAAGCTCCAGTGCTGTCGCTGCCCAACTTCTCCCTGACGAACCTCGCGAGGTCTCCCTCTCCCTGCTGCCACCAGAGCACCTGAGACATGCCTCCATACGCTAGGGTCTCCTGAACGGTCGTCTGCTCGGCTTCCCATCCCCCGCCAAGCGAAGGCACTTCCCAATGGGACCGGATGAATCTGGGCCCGTCGCCAGTCTGGACTCCGTTTGAGTACACAGCGAAACTGGATAGTCGCACATCGTCGATGGGTTCTCCCAGCAGGATTCTGGATTTCGGGTTGTCCAGTTGCTTGGCTTGGTTGACCCAGAATGTCGAAAGTGACGACAGCCCGATGGTCTTGGCTTCGATACTTGGTTGTCCGGTCATATCCCACCCGGCGAAGCACGTTTCGGGCCCAGGCTCTTGGTTCGTGAACGTAGCAAGCAAGGGGTTGACGACCTCCCCGTTGATGGCGCTGAAAGCGCCTGGGCCAAGTCGCGCTGCGACCATGATCGTGAGCTGAGACAGAGTGCGCTTTCGGAAACGGGAGTAATGGTCCTGAGAGAGCCAATTCTGGGGGGTCACCAAACTTCCCGTTCCGCTTCCACCTGCAAGTCGTCCGCAGCGGTCAATGAAACACGTTGCCAAGTCGGGACTGGCCGAGCCAAACAGGCGGTCACAGGTTTCAGCCAAGGCCTCTTGTTGTTTCCCTTTTGCCAGATATGGCACATTCGTCGTTACTAAATAATACGTCTGACTGAGTAGTTCTGCTGCCCTAGCCATCCCCTGGGCCGCCACCGCCAACTCCGACAGTTCCTCGTTCCCTTTGCAGGCGGCCAGCACTCGTTCGAGGATGGGCTGGAGTTCTTTGAACGACGCACCGCCGAAGATGTCCCCGCTGCCCCGGTGCGGGTCGATTAGGCTGCCTAGAATGGGGGCTTGCTCGAATAGGTCGTACAGGCGCTCCAGCCCTTTGATGACATGCTTCGAGAAGATGTTCTGCTCTGTGGTGAGCAGGTCTACTCGTTTCATGGGGACTGGAATGGTGGAGGCAGCCTTTTCGGCCAACCGAATCCACTCAACCTTGGACACTCCGATGGAGAGCCCCGAACAGGCGAGGTTCAATTGTGGGAGGGCCCTATGGCCGGCCATCTTCCAGGCAGCCAGAGCCAGGTTGAACGCAGCAATCTGGGTGCAGCGTGGGTCGATTTCCAGTCCGAACAGGTTGTCCCGGAGGACGGCATCCACGGCTTGCTCCAGGGTCAGCCCCTCCTCGGCCATTCGGAACGCCACCAGGATGGGCAGGGCGAATACCAGGAAGTGGCCGCTGCCCATGCATGGGTCCATGACCGTCATTTCTTTCGCTGCCTTGGGCCACCCCTCGAAGGTACCGGCAGCCGGCCGCCACGGTCCTCCGTCTCCCTCTCGCACAAACCGCAGGTAGGTCCACTCCACACCGCCGACCGAACAGGCCTGGCGCAGTTCGTCCTCGGACTCTGCCGAGGTAGCCAATTCCGGGTGCAACGCCAGATACTTCCCAGCCCACCAGGCCCCCAGCGTATTGTGCAGCAGGAAGAGGACCATGTAGTCCTCGGTGAAGAGTTGGGTGACCGCTGGCAGTTCTTCCGCCCCAATCTTCACTCCCGAATCGTTGACCTGTTCCTTACGTTCCGCCTGCCAGAATTGATACACCCACCCCAGACTGTCATCGGCCAGGAAGGCTTCCGTCGGCAGCCCTTTCAGGGTCTGTTCCAGGCCTTCACGAGCCTCGGGTGGCAGGGCCACTTGAAGCACGGGGTCCTCGGTGCGGAAGATCTGAGGAAGCATTCGCTGAGCAAAGGAACTGGCCAGAGGAAGCCAGTCAGTTCCCTGCTCCCGAGCCAGTTCTCTGCACTCGTCCAAGGTCAGCGGCATGCCGCTGTCGGGCTCGATGAGCAGGCTGTTTTCGGCCAGGAACCGGGCAAACAACATGCGATGCCAGTGTTCGTACGCACACTCCCCAACCAGCCGCTCAATCCCCTGAGTTCCCTTCTCCCCGTCCAACCGGTCCCCAAGTTGCCGACCATGGGCCCGCAGCCGATTGCGAAGCTGCCTCTGCTCCGGATTCAACGTGGGCCACGGCTCGTGGTGCTGGACAGCCAACAGTTCGATGGCCTTCCGGGCCCCGGTCTCCGCCAGCCGACGAGCCTTCTTGACGGCATTCTCCAGGTCCTTTCTGAGCGTTCGGTCAAGACTCGCCATGTCAGGCTCCTGCGATGGTCTGGTCGAGCCAGTCGGTGAACAGCTTGAAGCGTGGGCAGCGGAGGGCGACTTTGGATGGGTCGATGATCTTCAGAATCGCACTGGCATGGTTGATTTTGTGGTACTCGCCTTTGGTAGTCTCCTTGCACGCCTTGTCAAGCATATTCACCAAGCCAGCCTTGGGCTCCTCTTCCAAATTGGCGCGCCTGGAAAGCGCATTTCTGCGGAACTCCTTTCCGTAGTATTCTTCCAGAGCATCGGCATCGGCCACAATCCATGCTTCCATGGATTGTACCATGAGATGAATGCGGTCAGCCAATACTCCACGCATGTCCCAATTCTTGTCGCGTTTCCTTATGTGCTGAACCCTTATTCGTGCATCCAAATCCGCTGTTCGGCCGACTAATGGCACTTCACCTTCGGAATCCACCAGTAGAGCAGTAATGTCCTCTCTTCTCTTACTGATTGCATTCTTGAACCCCCGAAATGCCTCGTCGCGGCTCCCGGCACAGACCAATTTCAACCGAACAGACTGCTCAATGGCCCTAGCCCGCTGAACGTGGAACAATGCGTCGAATCCCTGGCGCAATTCCGTCTGTTGCCGGTTGGTGGCTCCACCACCTTCCACGTAAATCGTGATAGATTTCATGGATTGCCTCCGAGTTCTCCTATTCGCCAGAGATCACCCAGCCGGTACTTGTCGAGCCAAAACGCAAGCTTGTCGGGGTCCAGACGCTCCAAGATGGTGCCCCTTATGTTCTCGCAAACTATCACTGACTCGACATCGTCACTCAAAGCTGACACAAACGCATCAGAGTGAGTTGTAATAACAAGCTGCATCCTTTGTGAAGCCTTCACAAACAACTCGGCAAGGAAGCTCATCGAGTCTGGATGAAGCCCCAGTTCGGGTTCCTCCACGCAGAGAACTGGTGGCGGTTCTGGGGAGAGAAGGAGTGCCAGCATCGCCAGGAAGCGAATGGTCCCATCCGACAGCCGGGTCGCTGGGACTGGGGTCCGAAGGCCTGCCTCATGCAGGTAGAGCTGAACCGTTCCATCCACAATAGCGGTTGTGAATCGCTCGTACCGAGGGAGGAAGAGCCGAATCAGTCGATTCAATTCGGTCGCCGCACCTGAGTGATCAAGGCGGTTAAGCAGTTGGGCGAGGTTCCTGGAATCCGGCAACAGCATTCCTGCTGGCAGGTTCGCTGGTTGTGGCTGTCTGAGAGACGAGTAGCGACCAAAGCACCACTCTCGAAAAGCCTGCAATCGAACGAAATTGTTGCCCAGCCAGTTGAGCTCCGGATAAAGCTCAGGGTCCTTCACCTGAGAGAGGATGGACTCGTCAGGTACCAGGCTCGTTCGCTTCAGAGCCCTCGCAACCGTAGAATCGTCCTGATTCTTCATGATAATCGAGGGGTCACCCCTGTTGAAGCGATACAAGAATTGCCCATCTTCTGCACCTGAAGAATTCGCATGTGCGTACTCAATGGCCTCGTCCGTGACTTCGGTTCTGAAACCTGATGCTCCGAATTCGAGCCTGTACCGGAGGGGAGAGGGCAGCTCTGCATTGTTCAAGACCACGTCAATGGTAGCTTCATAAACCTGCCCGTCCCCCTTCCAAAGCCACTCGCGCACCCCCCCCCCATCTCGAATCGCCTGGGCAAAGCCAGTGGGAGTCGAGTGAAGCAGTTCTAATGCTTCTAACAGATTCGACTTGCCGGACCCGTTCGGCCCGATCAGCACGTTCAGCGGCTTGAGCTCAATGGCCGGGGTGCCCGGGGCGAACGAAAGGAGCCCATCCAACCGAATCGACTTGATGAATTCCATGGTGTTACTCCTTACTGAATCAGTACGGGGCCATTCTTCACGGCCTCAAGCAAGCGCACTTCTTGTCGCTTCAACCAGTCGCTGACTTCCTGTTCGCTGTGCAGGGTTCCCCGCTCGATGGCCAGCGGTTGCACTTTGGGTTCCAGCAGCTTTGCCGCTAGCTCCAGCGCCTTCTGCACACGTCCAGAGACAGCATCGGTCTCCGCTTGCCGAGCACTCAGCGATACAGCGTCCAAGGCTGCCAACAGTACCTCATCCGAGGATAGGACCACGGGGGCAGGCGCAACCAGCCCAACCTTGCTCAGGATGGCGGCCTGTTCACCCGCAGGGATCTTGCCCCACGTCTCACTCGCAGCCAGGATTTCGGCCCCAGCTTTGTGAGCCGCCCTGTGATTGCTGTGGGAGTCATGCAGCGTCTTGCGCAGCACGTCAGCCAACCCCGTTCGGACTGGGGTGACCAGGTCCGTAGGATCCATCAGCAGCCGCTGTGCCCGAATCGCCTCAAACTGAGCCAGGTGGCCGGCAGCCTCCGGCAGTTGTGCAGCGTGTCGAGCCAAGCGTTCAACAACCTCCCACTGGGGCTTCCGAAGGTCTACGAGTTTCTTGGCTTCCGTCCATTCCTCTACGAGCTTCTCCAGTTCTGAAGCCCTGTTCCGAATCGCCAAGAGTTGCTCGTTCCCTACTAAGCCTCGAAGGTCGTCAATGTCGCTAGTCTTGGGGGCTGGCGGAAGCGGTGAAGGGCCGCCGGTGGAGGAAGCAAGATCCTGTAGAGCCGACAGGAATTCAGGAGCTCGTGTTGTCTCCTCGCCCGCTTTGCACGACCCAAGAACCAGTTGCATCAACTTACGAATTACCAGGCGGTCAGCTACGCCCAAAGTAATCTTTTCTATCCTGAACTCCGCCTTCGGGATCTTAGCCTGGTCCAGTTGGCCTGCCTGAATCGGCGAATTGTTCATGGTGGCCGATAGATGCTGAGACCGGTGGAGGGCAATCAGTGCCGCATCGATTGCATCCTGAGGCCACCCGAAAGGAGTAGAGCGAAACAGCTTTCGGACATCCCCTCCGATCTTGCCCGCGCCAATGCTGGAGAGAACCTGCTGACAGACTGGATGCTGCTCCGTAGGGGATTGGTGGCCAACCGGCTGGAAGGGCTGCTCCCCACCCTCTTTGGCCCGCTTCACCGCCAGCCCCCAACTGGTGGAGTCCGCTTCTTTGAATCGTGGGAACAAGCGCACAAGAGAATCGCCAGCGCCGCTCTGAAGCCTGTCGCTCAAGTGAGCCTGCAACAGTTCCGTTCCCCCACCCTGAAACACCTTCGCATTACCCACTACCTGTCGCACCAACTGATCCCGCTGCGAAACTGCGGTATCCCGACGACTCTTCATCCCTTGCTGGGCCTCGATGCCCTCGGGGCCCTGAGGGTTGGCGTAGAAATCCAGAGTCTTCGAGGCCGCTTCAGCTTCGATAATCAGGCGTCGTAAGTCATCGGCGGACTGCCTGGGCACGAACACGAAGAGAGTGGGACTATCCGTGCCGGCACTTCGGGCAGCGCCCAGGTGCTCCTTCTCGCTGCAGGACCACCCATCTCGAATCCATACGGGGATGACATCCGATGCTACCGTGGGGGCCGTCTGATCCCTGAAGACCTGAAGATGCCGGGCTTCTTTCGCTGCCCCTTGGAACAGCTTAATGGAGCGCACCACGCTGTCAGCCTCGGCATACAACAACGTGTCACGAAGGATTTGTACATCAGCATCGTTGTTAGAGAGGTGAGTCTTCCGGTTTCGGAACTCCCGGTCCCACTCGGCGCCTTCCTTGGTCTGCAGGCGGTACTCCTCACCGACTTTCATGAGGACGCCCTGGCTGGTCAGCGCCTCCAACGAGTCCTGCACCGCTGCGCGCAGCTTGCCGTTGTCAGCCAGCAGGTCTTGCACCAACAAATCCGCCAAGTGCTCTTTGGTAGCGCGTACTCCAATGTCCACACCTTCCTGGCGCGGCAATTTGCCAATGAGGAATACCAGCCCACAGATCCGGCGTGCCAACAAGCCCGCTTCGGTTTCGTCCCTGGAGAGGTTGATGATTCGCTCGTTCAACTCACGCAGCAGGACTCCAGTGTTGACCATATCCGGCGCCAGAGCCTCAAACAGATCATCACCCGGGACAACGGCACCCAGCGGCCTGTCGGAGATGCGGGCGACGGCATCATGGATAATCTGCAATTGCGACCGAAGCTGACTCTGGGTTCCGGCCGCATCGACCTGCCGAAAACACTGTTCCCAGAAACGGCGGCGAACAGGCAATAGTGGGTAGTCGGCAACAATGGTCCTACGGTCGTCTTCCGTCTCACCAATTCTGGTCCCTTGCAACTGCCTGGAAATCTCGCCTCCATGCGCATCCAGAAACTGCCGAACCTCACCGACAGCAGACGCCTTCTTCTGCAAGAGTACCTTACGGGTTACGGTCTCCACGTCCGTGTCCGCCAGTGGCACTCGAATCGTGAATCGGTCCATAAGTTTGTGCAGATTCCGCACTTCGGTCAGTGAACTCTGGCCGGCACCGACCAGCATGACATGGCTGTCCAGTTGTTTGCAGATGGCCTCGGCCACTTCGGTGACCATGGTCGACCGGTCGTTGGAGTCACCGATGTACTGCTGTACCTCGTCCAGAACCAGCAGTGTGCAAGGCCAGCGTCCATTGGTGCTCTTGAGCTTCAGCGCTCGGCGGAAGGCTGTTAGAAACTCCTCTGTCGTGATGTCGGTGGTTCGTTGCGGGAATTGGTCTCGCAAGGTGGAACGTGCACTCAGTTCATTGAGAGCGAAGTGGGGGTCACACTCCAGCACGGCCCTGGCCAGTGGGCCACTGACGTAGAGGTTGTTGAGCTCGCTGGCGAAGGTCTTACCCGCTTTCTCCAACGATTCCTTCACTTGCTGGTACCAACCTTGTTCGTGTAACCACAGACTAAACATCGCCTGCGGATACTGCTCGGGCAGGTCCGCTGCCCGGAAGAGGATTCCCAGCACGGTCTGCCGAACCCTCTCGGTGCGTCCGCTGGGCAAAGCACCGGCACCGGCCAGAAGTCCGCCTGAACGCTTCCCGGCAGTATCTAGTTCCTTCAGCTGAGTTCTGACTTCATCGGGCAGGTTCGGGACCAGGCTTCTGGCTGTGGCTCCATCAGGGAACCGGGTGTCTTGCCACAGGTGACAAGCCATCTTCAGCAGGTGCGACTTGCCGCTGCCAAAGAACCCGCTTACCCATGCTGCCTTCTGGCTTGTCTGATTCAGCCCCGTTTGGTAGGCGCTCAAAATTCGGATAAGACCGTCGGCAAATTGCCCTTCGCATACGAACGTTGAGAGTTCGCCACGAAGCTCAGCCATGGCCTTCTCCGTGTTCTTGTCGGAGATACGAGCCTGACCCTGGTTAACCAGCGGGTGAGTGGCTGGATCTCGCTGGAGAATCTCGTTCAATTTCATGAAACACCCCCGGTGGTGTGGAGCGTGATTGGCACTGCCAGGTAGTTCCAACCGTCACGTGCGTCTAGAAGCCGGTAATTGTTCTGCTCGTACTGGCCGGGGAAGAATACAACTAGTCTGCCACGTATGTCACCCTCCAAGAGTCTCAGAACTTGGGAGATCCGGGTGAGTCCGAACAACGAAGCGACTCCAAACACCGCCACGACGGAATCGTCGGCGGCGTCGGGCTTGGACAATGCTCCACGAACGGTGTCGGCCACATGCTCCGCGAACTCCGCTTCCAGCTTGAGTTGGAGATCTTCAGGAGTCTCGAAGTAGGCTTCCCGATACTCATCGGCAGCAAGCCAGGCTGCGAAGGTACTAGTGACATCTACCTCGAACCACTTGTACCCCGCCTGGATCGTCGCACTCTCGAACGCCAGCTTCCGGGCCCTCAGAGTTCGCTCCAGTTCCTTGTCGTATACGATCATGACGACCCGCTGGGCCCCCGCCACGCTCCGCTGCCAAGGAGTTGCGATATGTTGGCCATACAGTTCCGCCAGTTGTTCGATTTGGCCCATCCGTTACCCCCTACCCGTGCCCGGATCCAACCGGTCCAGTGAGACCTCAAACACATCGCCAGCGATGCGAAGGTCAATAAGGCCCATGCGCTTAGCATCCAGCGCCAATTCCCTGGCGTTGCCATGCGCGCAATCCAGGGCTGCAAGCCACCCGGTGTTCAACGACTCGTCCGCAAGGAAACCGGCAGTGCGAGCCAGGTACAAGGCGAAGGCAACGGCCGTCGGTGAGGCTACGACCCTCCGACGCCTCTTGAGCGTTCGCCCTACAAGATGGCCCGACTGAGTCCACGAGCTGGCGCCGTTCCGAACTACCTTATCCAGGATTGCGTCGTTGAGCCGTTCTCCTACCACCTCTCGAATGGCCGCTGCGACTATGCTACGGCTCAAGTCTTCCCCTGGCAGCATGGCAAAAACGGGAGAGGCCGTTGCGCGCAGAAGAGGATCTCTGGCCAACACCGTAAGAAGCGCCAGTTGCGGCCGAGCCTCCCGGTCCACTTCCCAGAGGTGACGAAGCACCCGGAACAAAGGGATTCGTGGATCCAGCCCATACATTTCCGCCAGCCGTTGATTGGTCAGCTTGCGGGTAGACGCTGTTGCTTTGCCCAGAACATTTTCTTCCATAATGGCGGCAGCATAGTCGGGCCGGCCTGCCGAAGGAGGCAACACAGCAAAAAGGGACTGCACCTCCTCCAGCATGATGGTGCGACTGGTATGGGTGCCCTTATCGCCAAAGCGCATCCCAATCCTGAGCGCGTCGGGTCCTGGGCCGGATGGCGGGAAGAAACATGATGAACTTGGTTGAAGCATGAGACCCTCGAGACGGTGACTTCGTGGAGAGTAGCACCTCTCCTATCGAGGTGTCAACGATGGTGCTTGAGCGCGCCGGCAAACTTGCCGGCTCATATTTCGATAAGCCAGGTCTGCCCTTCTTCGGCCCAAGTGGCGGAAGCTCCCGGCCAGTTTTGTGGGTTAGGCACCTGACGAAGAATGGGGACTGCGCACGGCCCGAAGGCCACGGTGGCTACAAACAATCACCCCCCACATGCAAACACCCAAGCACGGCGTCGCAACTGTCAACAGTGCAGGGGTCATCGTCATCACAGAAGCCCGCTCCCTTGGCCAGCCAGGCGCAGACACCTTGGTCGTTCTGACAGAGCTGGCTTGCGCAGACGTGGCCGGCGGGGCACTGGGAGTCGTAGTGGCATTCCGGAGGGACCTTGCACTGCTCGTTGTCGCAGACCTGACCAACAGGGCAAGCGGCGTCGCTCTTGCACTGGGGCAGGGCAGGGGTGGGCAGGCAGGTTCCGTGGCAGTGCTGGCCCTCCTCGCACTGGCTGTCCAGGATACAGGCACCCTCTGGTTTGCAGACGCCTTCCTGGCAAGTGTAGCCCTCAGCCCATGCCTGGCACTCCGGGTCGCTCTGGCATGAGACAACCTGGTCTCCAGTGCAGAATCCGGCGAGGCAGAGTGTTCCGCCTTCACAGTCTTCTTCAGACTCGCAGGCTGGCTTCAAGTCCACGCACCCGGGATGACAGTATTGGCCTGCGCCGCAGTCGGCATCCAGAATGCAGTCGTTGCCAGGCTCATGGCACTCTCCGCCCTCCCCGCATACCAGCCCCGCCTGGCAGTCGGCGTCGAAGATGCACGGAGCCACACACGCTGCGCATGGCATCCCGTCGCAAGCCGGTTCTTCGCCCAAGGGCACGTGGCAAATGGGCAAGTGAGGAGGACAACCTGGACCAGAAGAATCGTGGCAGTTGTGGCCCTGGCACCAGTGGTCCGGGCCGCATGTCCCGCCGGAGCAGTCCGCATCGTCCCAGCAGTGTCCGTCGAACATACAGTAGCCGGTCTCCTCATCGCAGTACCCTGACTTGTTGCCAGTAATGCAGTCGTCGGTGGCCTCGCAGGCTATCCTCTCACGGCACTGCAGGTAGCCGTCGCAGTAGTGGGCCGGGGCCTCGCCACAATCAGCGTCGGCCTCGCACTCCTTGTCCACGCACAGCCCGAATAGGCAGAACTGCCCACCAGGACACGAGAAGAGTTCGCACTGCTGAGTGCACCTGAACCCAAAATGCGTTGCCAGACACTCCAGCCCATCGCCGCAGCTTCCGCAACTTCCGCCACACCCGTCGGGCCCGCATGCCTTCCCATCGCAGTTCGGGACACAAACGCTACCCGGAACACAGATGCCTCCATATCCCCCATCCTCGTACTGGCATACCTCGCCCTCAGGGCAATCTCCGCAATGACACATGGGTCCCAAGCCAAGGCCATGCCATACCTCGCCACATTGGGCTCCGTATTGGGAACACAGTAGGGGGCAATCTTCCCAGCTGAAACAGATACCCTTGTCCGGGTCATAGTCGGTCGGTACGCACTCCGTCCCACCATAACACTCACCGCAACTGCCGCCGCA
>Ga0302238_1001004_pt1 | contig 25183 bp, 23 predicted proteins | sample AAG_UR_Asn_MG_FD_193527 | JGI IMG/M metagenome (GOLD analysis project Ga0302238, IMG submission 193527) | Enriched activated sludge microbial communities from anaerobic digester in WTTP, New Holstein, Wisconsin, United States - AAG_UR_Asn | ecosystem: Engineered > Bioreactor > Anaerobic >... | reverse complement strand
TTACGGTGGTGGTTGCTCTTTTGCACTAAATATTGAAATTCTTATGGAAAGAAAATATCCAAACAGTATTGATGAGATGGTAAGCGAAATGGAAAAACATCCAGACGTTTATCAACATCTTAAAGTTATCCTAAGACATGAAAATTCCACTGGTATTCCGGATTTTGGTGAAGAATATCTTGCAGTGTCACCAAGTGGATTCGGATTGTATTGCATAAACTCCACTGATTACCAGAATGGAAGAATTATCCTTTCTTTAACTGAAGTTTCAACAAATAAGGCAGTTAAGTATTCATTCAACATTAATGAAGTGCATCCTACCTGCTTATTCATTCGCTGGAATGACGTTAAGCGCATGGTGTTCCAAGAGTGCATGAAAAGTGACAAAAATGATGCTGACCTGCTTGAGTTAATTGAAGATAAGAATGGGAACTAACGCCAGAAATACAGTAGGATTAAAATTAATACAATTAGCATCTGATACATATGTGATTCAGCATCAGTGCTTGCTTGCTCCTATGAAAACCGTAAAAATTGGAGAACCAATGCTTATAATATATCCTGACACTGTAGACCCGTCCATTTACCCTGCAAAGTTATTGGAACTGTGGCAATGGGGTGATGTCCTATATTTGAAATTATGGAACTACAAAAAGGATAAATGGGAGCTTCATGCACAAGATTTGACAACTGAAGATTGTCTATTTTCCTTTATATCATTGCCCTTTATTACCAAATTGGCTGAGGTAATGACTTGTAGATGCAACCCTGAATCACCCATGGTTACCAAACCTGACATTAGTGAGCAAGACCGCTCTAAAACAGCCAATGACCGCTTAAAGGAAAAACCAGAACTTCCTCAGCCGTTTTTTAACAGTTCTGGGAAGAAGGTATTGGAATATATTTCTTCATCAGAAATTATGCTTGACCTGCCGTTCATTTTGACGCAGAAGAAAAGGTTGAGACTGAATATGCCCTATTTGAAAACAGAAAATAATCTGTCCGGGAACAAAATCTCTGCAATACGATTATTGAATTTCTATACTTACGATACAATTATAGTCTTATATGTGCAGGAGTTGCAGAGTAAAAAGACATTCAGCTTAGAGTACAATATGGACAGTACTTCTGGTTATTGGATATGGAGTCTCTCGGATTTCGAAAGCTTATTTGAAATCTCTCAGGCAAATAAGAACATCCAATAAACCTTAAACAGAGTAATTCCAAATACTGTTCTGGCGAAAGAAGGTGATTCTAAAATGTTATCACTTTATCACTGTCAACGACCCAGTTAGTGAATTCAGCCATACTGCTTATTTCTGCTCCTTCTATTAACGGAGCATTCTTTAAACCTCTGGCTTCAGCGCAGCCACCACATATTTTAACTTTTCCCCCTTTTGCAAGGACGGCTTTTAACATCCTTTCGATATTGTAGTATCCATTGGGTGTGTTTTGATTTGCCAAAGCGCAATTTGCCGCATCTGCCATTAAAAATACCCGTACCTCTGTATCAGCATGGTCTTTTCCGATTTGCATAGCCAGCCGTAGTGCATTATATGCTTTTTCTGTTCCGTAAGGAGCATCGTTTATAACAATTAGAATTTTCTGTGCCATTTTAATAATTTTAATATGAAGTGGTGCAAAGTTAAAAGAATAATAGGAATCAATTACGGGGATATATACTTGCGTTGCAGATAGTAATCTATAGACAGTTTACCCGACCCATAAATAAGAAGAAAAATAATAAGCATTGTCATAGCAAAATCCGTTCTTGAATCATGAGCCATCTGCCAGAATCCCTTCTCTATTAATATCGGTATCTTGGTCGTTGTGATTGCAGTAATCATTATTGTGAATAAAGGTATTGCAGCAACTCTGATTGAAAATCCGATTATCACAAGCACTCCACAGACTATTTCAAAAGATGCCACAAATGCTGCCAAAAACTCTGGATTTGCAAATCCAATTTTTTCAAAACGTCCTGCACCGACAAGTTCAGGCACAAGAAATTTCTGGATTCCTTCCGAAAGAAAAACCATACCCACAATCAATCTTGGCAAAATTGACCTATAATCATCAACCGTTTTAAAAACAATGCTTTGAATTTTCTTCATGGTCTGGTAATTTTATATAATTCCTACCCCCAAGGCTATTGCAATCAGAAATAACATAAAGGATACCAATACCTGAACGAACCTTAAAGTTACCTTCTTTAACAATTTGTTTCCTATAAATGCTCCTATTATGGCTGCCAGTGTTGCAGAGATTATTAGTATCAGATGTTCATGCAGGTTTGCTTCTTTAAACCGTGAAGCATAGACTGAAAGTCTTGTAAAGTCAACCAAAGATGCAATAATAACACCTGTTGCGATATATGCTTCTTTGGATAATCCGCTTTTGATAAGAAATGCACTTCTGATAGCACCTTGAATTCCAGTCAATCCACCAAAAAATCCACTGAGAACCCCACCCAGAGCGAGTTTATTCCTGCTGAATTGGACTTTCTGCACCGCTGGAAGGATTTCAAGCAAAGAAAAGATAATTAACAGTATGGCTATTATGAGTTTTACAGGGGTAATTTCAAAGTTCTTGTCCCACAACTGGTACTCCATTAGCGTTGGCATTTTTGTTATTCTTAGCAATAGCCATGCACCAGCAAACGATGCCAGAATTGCAGGAATACCAAACTTTAACAGAACTTCTTTATCTGCCCGTTTCCCAACAAGCGACATCTTAAATAAATTGTTAGAAAAATGAACTACACCTGTTAACGCAATTGCAATTTCAACTGGAAAGAATATTGCAAAGACGGGCATTAAAATCGTTCCAAGTCCAAATCCAGAAAAGAATGTAAGCATGGCAGTAAAAAACGCAGCCAAACTAATGACAATTATCTCCATGTACCGATATTTAATTTAAAACACGATTCCCATTAATAAGGTTCAAAATGTCAACCACAGGTCAGGCTTCTGTCATCTTATTGTTATTGGGTATGTCAGTTTTAAGAATCCAATATATTTGTTTTGAAAGACCCCTTGAGAGTCCATGTATTCGGTATGATTAACAATGAAATACAAGTAGCCGAATGGCGGCTTAAATCGCCATCCAGTTAAACCATAAACATATATTTTGTCATTGGAACTATTTGTTTGAAGAATGAATTTTATCCAGAGATTATTTGTGAAATTATAAGTAGTTGATATACTGTTTATAAAAGCAGTTTTAAAATCCTTTGTCTCGGGAGAAAATTGTATATATCGTGGTTTGAATTCAACCGCAAGTTTATTAAATACCTTTAATTGCAGACCAGACTCAATAGAATAATAATCAGAACCAAAACTACGACCCTTTCTTACCATCAGTGTAGCACGATTATAGGCTTCAGTATTATAACCAAGTGTGGCAGAATAATAGAAATTATAGTAGTCCGTATTCTCAGAGGTTATATGCCTGTATTCATTATTATACCTGAAGTCAAGATTAAATTTATTAGTAAAATAAAATTGGACTGTCTCATTAATGTTCCAACTCATGAATTTTGAAAAATCATCATTCCAGTAAATATTGTTAGCAGTGCTAAAGTTGATGTATTTAAAAACTGATTCTTTAATCCACCATTTATATGACAAATCTGAATCAAATTCGTTTCGATTATCATCATTAAGGTATCCTGTCTCATTGAAAATATCTTTTAGTCCATCCCCTTGAAGATAAGAATACCTTATATGCCAGTGGAAAAAGTTATTTTCTGCCGCAAACCTTGCATATCCAGTATTTCGTAAAACATTCCAATCATCTATTGCAGCAACATATTGACCAGTAAGTTTCCAGAGCGAACCGAGGTTCAAAACATAATCAGGACTAAACGTTGAAATCATCCTGTCACCAATGAGTTTATTGGTTGCCGTGAAACCAAGACTTGATGATTTCAAAATATCTCTCTTTACTCTGAGAGCGGTATACATTGGCTTAACACCAGACGAATCAATGGCATTTTTATCAAAGGCATTAATAAGATTGATGTTGGTTTTACCTGCTTTCCCTGTTAATTTTATGCCTGCTGATATATCTCCTACTCGTCTCGAATAGAAAGTTTTTAAACGTGTTTGATACATTTCGTTGCCTTCCTGAAAGAAAACTCTTTTCTCAGGGTATTGTACCTCATATTTTGTAAGGTCAATAACATCTTCGTCAGCCTCTACTGTTGCAAAATCGGGATTTACAGTAATATTTGAAGTTAAATTTGAATTAATTTGCCAGTTTATATCACCACCAACTTGATTTTCAAATATATATTTATCCCAATTGGCATTTGTGGTTGTGACTTTCCCCATACCATACGGAACAAGTAAAATGGTATTTTTTGTTGCCTTGGGACTTAGATTAAGTAATTTTCCAGATGACGATATTTTATATTCATCAGTAACACTATTTGCCCAATAGGAGATTTCCGATTCTTCACGAACCATTCTCCTGAAGTTTATCTGCCAGTCAGGTTGATTCTTTTTAAACTTTATACTATTAAATGGAATTACCATTTCGGCAAACCAACCCCAATCATATATTTGTGCGCTGGAATTCCATTCAGTATCCCAATTGTAATCAATTGTACGACCATCATCCATTATTCTGGAATCAGTCTGCGTCCCTAATGGATTAAGGGCAAAACAATATGCATTCCTGTTGTCATTAAAAGTCCCAAGAATAACAAATATACCATCGTCACTTTGCGCAAATCTATCTCGAACCTGAATTTTGCCAGTGACAGGTGCATCCTGATAACAAGCGATGCCGAAATAGATTGCTTTTTCATCCTGCATGACAATGATTCTTGTGTTAGATAAGGAAGTGTCACCATTTAATGGCTCAAGTTGAATAAAATTATAATTCAAAAGGAGTGTATCAATATCATCAAATTTACCATCAATTGCAGGTAACGTTTTTACTGGGAATACTTCTATATTCCGTTGCCCTGAGACAGTGACAAAAAGAAAGAAAAGAAGAGAAGTATATATTGCTTTTTGTAATTTATGTGGAAATGCCATCCGCATCTAATTAAATCTAAAACAAATAAAGTGATTAAAGATGAATCATGGAAGAGATTTTTACTGAGCGAATTTTATTACATGATTTTTGAAGGTTTCGTAGGGCGGTCACCACATTAATAGCGTCCCCGTAAGTATTGATTCATAGCGTGTTGCGCAGGTGCAATTGTGCGTTTGCTCAGTATATGCACGCTTGTGATGCACTGAGTAGCGGAAACGCCTGTTATTACTTGCGCTTCGAGAGGGTAAGGAAAAGACCCTAACAGGTTGTTTTAGTGTCCTTTGTGGAGCGTTCAGGAGCATCAGTTCCAAACATTCTGACAGTTAATGAACCTTCTTTAGTCTGGAAAACGAATGTATCTCCCTCAATGACTCTTATAACTGAACCTGAATAAGTTTGGGGAAATCCAATTAGAGATAGATTTATAAGAAAAAATAATAATGCTACATGTCTTTTTATCATTTACCCCATTAATTATCAATATAATACATCAAAAATAAGGATAATGGCTGTTAATAACAAGCATTATTGTTAAAGCCTTTGATTACATTAGCTTTACTTTAATCATTCGAGGGATTTATTTACAAAAATTGTATTGATGACTACTATAGAACAATTAAAAAGACATCCATTCAATATTTACCCGGAAATGTCCGATGAAGATTATGAATCACTTAAATCTGATATACAAAAAAACGGGTATGACCAGAAATATCCCATCTGGCTTTACGAAAATAGCATTTTGGATGGATGGAACAGGCAGAAAGCTTGTAACGAGCTTAATATAGTCCCAATTTATGAAACATTTGTTGGCACTGATTCAGAAGCATTTGAATTTGTTGTCCGCTCAAATAACAGAAGACATTTGACCCCGATTCAGCGTGCTTGTATAGCAATTGAATCCGAGCCTTTGCTTGAACGGTTAAAGCAAGAAGCCAAAGAAAGACAAATTGAAGGTGGGAAGACGAAGGGTAGGCAAAAAATTGCCGAAGCTAACAAAGACAACAATAAAACTGATTCCAGAGTCGCCAAATTATTCCAAACCAACAGGACGTACATTCAGAAAGCCAGAAAACTGAAAGCCGAAAATCCGGAACTTTTCGAAAAAGTAAAGAATGGTGACGAAACAGTAGGCAAGACTAATATCAAGGGAATTTTCACCGGGGAAAATGAGTGGTATACTCCGAAAGAATATATTGATAAAGTTCAGGAAGTTCTGGGCAATATTGATGTCGACCCGGCATCTTCCGATTTTGCACAGAAGACTGTGAAGGCAAAGATTCATTATTCCATTCTGAATTCAGGACTTGACAAATCATGGATTGGTACAGTTTATTTGAATCCACCTTACAGTTCCAAAGAAATTAATGCTTTCGTCAGCAAGTTCATTGAAGAATATGAGTCCGGAAATATTACTCAGGGAATTGTACTGACAAACAGTGATACAGATACCCAATGGTATCACAATTTGGCTGGTATCTCAAAAGCACTATGCTTCCCTCGTGGACGGGTAAAATTCTACAATAAAGAAAAGGTAGGGCAAACACCAACCGGACAGACATTTTTCTATTTTGGAAATAAAGAAAGAAAGTTTATTGAAGTATTTTCTCAGGTTGGTATAGTCCTGAAATGGGTGAATGATTCAAATACTCGATAGTAAACAGAATTGAATCATTTTTTCCAATCGTATTTTTTCTTCCCGCAGGCACATCTTATTTCTTTCAACACAGTATCATAGTGCTTTAAGGTTATGTATTTCATACAGTTTGCTTCACTACAAAGGAACAAACCTTCCAATGCTTGAACATCCATCCATAATGCTTTTAAATCACCTAATTTGGGGGAAAAGCGATTATCATGAGATAAAAGGTTCGTTAGTATGGTTGAATTATTAACTCTTTCAAGTATTGGGATTTGCGCTTTCAAACCATTACTGCATTTGTCAATTTTGGATTTTAGCTCATTTAATAATTCATCGGGCATTCGTTTTTCATTCTCATTGTTGAATTTGAAAACGACCCTGACTTCAAGGCTTTTGCAGACTTCTTTAAGAAAATGTTCAAGGTATTTTCTTATTGCATTACCAAGTATCTCGATATTGCCAGATATGAGATTGGTTTCAATAACTTCCTTTAGTTCAAGTGGCGTGGCATCAACAAATGCTCCATCTTTTTCATTCCATTTGATTTCCTTTATAATCCACTGTTTTCTTTTGGCAAGCTGACTTATATATTGAAACCATTCACTTTCATGTGTTAAAAGAATAATCTGGTAATCAGAGAATTTTTCAAACAATAAATCTGCAAACATTTTTCTGTGTGTACTATCAAAACTTGATATTACGTCATCCAGTACTAATATGGCGTTTTCTTCATTGAAAGCTTTTACAGATGCCAAGAAAAATGCGATACCAAAACAATTCAGATGGGATTCGCTAAAATACTTTTGAGGGGGAGAGACCCATTCTCCTTCATATTTATATTCGATAGTTATGCCGTTTAATTCATCTTCCTCTCCAATTGTTACAATTTTAAGCTCCTGAAATTGTTCAGCAGGATTCATAAATTGGTAATAATCATTAATTGTGTTGGAAAAGGTGGTTATGAAATTTTCCAGTTCTCCTTTCTGCTTTTTGACGAATTCGTTATAAATTATTTCCATTGAGGCTCTTTGACTTTCAAGTACTTTCTTATCATGTTCAAATTTTTTAACCATCAAGAAAGCATCTCTTGCCGAAGATATATTGGAATACAAAATGGTTGTATTATCCTTTTCCAAGCTGGATTTTATTTTGGTTATTCTGTCACCTAAGTCTGAAATAATGTCAAAGTCATCAGATTTTAACATAATTAAATCAACAGGCTCTATATCCACATCAGAAGTCAGTTTTTTTCTTCCATTCTGTTGGTAAGCAATTATTTTATTCTTTAATGCCTCAAATGCCGCCTTTAATCTTTCATTTTCAGGACTATGGTATAAACTATTCCCTTCAATGTGTTCAATCCTTTTAATTCTATCGGTAGTAATTTTCTCGATGGTTTGTCGAGCCAAATCAAACGATGATTTTGCAGTTGCTGACTCTTCAATACTTCGCAATCGTTTTTCTATTTCTTGTAGAAGGGTTAACTGACTTTTAGGCTGCAAACATAATGGGCAAGATTCGTCATTATGATATTTATTTCTCAGCACTTCTTGACCCACTTTAAGCAATTCCGAAAGGTATGATTGCATAATACCCTGTATATCTGCTTTAATTTTTACAAATTCATCATAATACTTTTGGTATTCTTCATTGAACAGAACTATCTCATTTTCAATTGCTGTCAGAACATTCTTGCAATCATCCAGAAAGTTCAATTCAGTAATTACTTTACTATTCACCGGGACTTTCAGAATCTGAAGTAGCACATCAATATCTTGGAATGATGTGATTTTAGAACTTAATTTCAGGGGAACGATAATTTCATTTATTCTATCAAATAAATTCAATTCAACTCCGATTGCTGCTCCAATTTTGTCAATTTGAATCTGTTTCTGGGTGTTTACCTGAGCCTCAAAGTTCTGATTCTTAATTTCTGCTTTGATAGAATTATACGACTTCTTTAAAATTTCTTTGGCTTTGTTTACTTCAGAAAATCCGATTACATCTGACAGACTTTTAAGTTTGTTGCCCTTTGTTTTATCAACGAAATCTGTTAATAAATGGTGACGTAGGATAATATTCTCTTTTTGGGTTTGCAATAAGTATCTTTTGAAATCTTCGGAATCATTGGTGCAGGATATTACCAGTTTATCTTTTTTCGTCTTTATTGATTTAGTTGCATTTAAAGCAGATTTTGTGAATTCAATTGTGATTGATGATTCATCATCAACACTTATATTATAATTTCGTAATGCTTCTTTTAATTCAATCTCCTCTCCGGAGAGATGCTTCACCTCGTCTTTAAAAAACCATTCTACTGAATCTGAAATGCTGCTCTTACCAGACCCATTTTCACCATATAAAAGAATTGACTGTCCAGATAAATTTAGGGTAAGCGGTTTTTGGATTCCACGTAAACCTTGAATTTGTAATTGTTTAACCTTTGTTTTCATTGCTCTCCCGTAAGTTTTGTAGCATATTTTTTACATTGGCATCAGTCAACTTGCCCTGTTTGTAAAGTTGTGACAAGGATTCAGCAATTGAGATATCCACATTATCCAATTCCTTTAATTCTTCAAAGAATTCGTCCAATATCTCTATTCCAGATTTAACTTTTTGATTCATAGGTTATCTTGCTTGAAATAATTCCAATCAATGTTTAGGTTAACTTTCAAATCCCAATTTTGAACTTCATAACCTGTTTTATTATTGCAAATAGGATAAACACCATAGTGGTCTACAAAGCTTAATATGAAATAACTTTCAAGGTCTTCAACTTTATGTTTCCAGTTCGCTTTTAAAATGTCAAAGTTGATATATGTAAACAGCAATGGAGTAATCTTTCTATAATTCATCAGTCCAATATTCTTTGATTTTCCATCAAAATGACCAAGTAACCTACTTCCAATACTATTTGTTTTCCTTTCGCTCATCCCAATGTATAACAATTTAGATTTGTCAAAGGGATACTGGATGTATGTCTTGGTTGTGAAAATGAAATACAAACCAACAACCCCTTTCAGTTGAGCAATGTTTTCGGGTTCAAATGATTTAGGTTTGTCAAAATAGATGGTTATCGTATGCATAATTTGAGGCTAATTGAATTTCCGCTTACTAATAAGTGCAGATGATTTGTGACATTCTGGAATCATTTGGATTATAATCATTTCTGAATGTTGCGGCTTTTTGATTTGTTACACCAATTCCACTCATCTGATTTACTTTAAATAGTCGCCACGGGGGTTCACTATGGCTTTTTGTATAACCCCCCACCCGATAACCAGAAAGCACCAAATTGCCTGTATCTTTATGGTATCCAAGGGTAAAAGGTTCAATGAGACGTTGATGACCTTCGTAATTGAACTGTATGACAAATCTGTTCTTGATTGCATTACAAATAATTTCTTCTGTTGTCATTTCGAATTATTTTAAGTATATGATTAAAAGTCTTCTGTGAAAAACTAATAATGATTCATAAACCTTGACTTTATTGCATTACTCAAATTTACGAATTTCAAAATGATAAACTATCAGCAACTTAAATTCTGAAGTAATAAGAATTTGTAGATTAAATAAACGGTAGATTATTTGATACCTGAATTACAGGGGGGGATGCAGGCTTTTTAAGACAAAAATGCCAGCCAGAATTATTTGGGGGAGTATTATTCCACAAAGTCTTATAGAAGGATTGGGACTAATATCGCCCCAATTCCTATCACAATAGTGATGATTAAAAGGATACGGTTAACTTTAACTTTACCCTCAATTGCATCGAGCCTTGAGGGGAAGTCTACTGCTTCAAGTGTTTTAACCAGATTGTCAGTTGCTTCAACAGTTTTACGATAATTTTCAAGAAGCTTCTTTGTCTCGATTAACTTCTCCCGATTCGTCTGGTCGATTTTATTCCCGGTTGAGTCAAAACTCAATACCCCTTCCTTTATTGACAACTCCGTTTCTTTTTTTAATTGCTCGATGGAATTGGAACATGTCGTGAAAATCTTCTCGGTGTAAGTTGAATAATTGCTTTGGATACTCTCAAGTGTCTTAATTACCTCTTGGGCATTCTTCTTTGTTTCATCGATATAATCCGTTACTTCCTTGAGACGGGATAGTTCTTTTTCAAGCAATCCCAACTGTTCGTTTATTTGTTCCTTCATAACTTCCGATAAATTTTGAGTTAAATCTTATTAGCCATTGACTGTGATAACCATGTAAGATAATATCTTTTATTTCCAATACTTTATTGGCTACTTCACCATCAAAACTTGAAATACTGTTTATATAAGTATCCAGATAATCATTGAATATCTCGAAATCAACGTTGGTAATATCAAAAACCTTCTTGAAGCCTTTTAAAATGTCCGTTTGTGCTTCTTGAATGAATTCTACTTCGTCTTTTTCAATAAGCAGGACAGAAAAAGCTTTTAATAGAATAAAAACAAAATTATCCGGTCGCTGAACTAATAGGATGGTTGACGCACCCCTTAGATGTTTAAGGTTATTAATTTCTCCCCCATTATCCGTTCTTATAATATTCATGTACTTTTTTACAACTTCAAAATCAGCTTTGAGTCCTTTTTCTGTATCTCTGGGAAGGTACTCTGGACGGGCATATTTTGAATTCATATATAAATCAATGAAAACCTTAAAATCAGTGCTCCCATTCTTGTTAAGACCGATTTTACAAGCTTCTTCCATGGCTTTTATTGCCATATTTCTTTGTTCAGCTATTTCTTCATAAATAAATCTTATCAAGCAACCAAGGCATTTTTTAATTTCAGTATCACCCTTGTAGTAAGGCAATCTGGACATTATTTCCTGAACTCTTTCCGAACCATTATAAAGTGATAAATAATCTCTGAGTTTTGAAGTATAAAACCCCTTCTCTTTACGACTTATCTGTGCCGAGATGACCTTGGAGTTATAATCGATTGTATAATCATCAACAACTCCAATTATTGAAAGTCGATAAATGGCTTTAAAAGTTTCCTTTTCACCACGAGCTTTTAAAAAATGGGATTTAAGAATGGCAGCATCACCATTGTATCCCCGCAGACCATTTAAGAAGTCCTCAAAATCATGGCTGAATTCAATCGTCTCTTTTATTTTCCGCTCAGATGTTTCAATTCTATTTTGCCTTAGAATATTCGTAATTTTTTCATACTCATTGTTTTCAAAAGGAATCTGTACAATAAATTCTTTGGGTTTTGACGGATTTTGCAGGAGTTTCTCAATACCATCCTGAGTATGGCTTTCAGTGAACTGATTCAACCAATCAAATGGATTTGAGCTTGCAGGACATGATTTGGTGATGAACTCTCGAATAAAATCCACAACACCATTGAGAATATTCATGTTATGTTCACCCACATAAAATGGAAGGTTATCTCTGTCAAGATATATTGACCCCAGTTTCGGGTTAAGATATAGAACCTTTCTTCCACTTGCATTTATAAAAACCCTCAGTTGAATTATCTCCCCAAACTCTTCAACTATTTTGTCTTCAAGATTATTAATTACTCTCTTCGTGGGAAATTTTATTTCCGTCAGGAGTTCATTGATAATTGTTTTTTCCTTAGCAATACCCTTGAAATTAGACCGATGGAAAGAAAGAAGGATGTCCTTATCAATAGATAAGGAGTTATCTTCAATTACTTCGGTAATTTCACCCTCTTCAGTAACTCGTTGTGTTTTTACAGATGCAGGTATTGCCTGTTGATTAAATAAAACAACTCCTACAGCCAGTTTCCTATCCCTTCCGGCTCGTCCCACTTCCTGATAATAACTCTCAATGGAACTCGGATAGTTAAAATGAATGATATAGCGGATATTCGGTTTGTCGATACCCATTCCAAAAGCCTTTGTGGCGACAAGAAGGTCATAATCATTGTTCAAGAACAATTCTTGGCTTTTTTCATTTTCCAAATCCCTCTCCTCTTCTCCATTCCCACCCATAAAAGTGCCAATTTCTAATTCAGGCAGTTTATTTTTGATTTGGATTGCATTATCCACAACTCCAAAATACCATTTTCGATGTGGGCAGAAAACAAGTCCAGCATTGTTGTAATCACCTGTTTTTGAAAAGAACTCATTTGGCTCATAATTATCAATATACATATTAAAGCCTGAATCATTGACAGAATTCTTCAAGTTATCGTCATCAAAGAATTCTTTGAACTTATATGGTATTTTCTTGATTATTTTATGTATTTCAGCCTGTTTAGCTTCTCCCAACGCTTGCTTATTATCAAAACTAAGTCCCTTCTCAGGCTTTATATCAGCTACTACCTCATGGATGATGAACTGCAATTCAGGTCTATCCAGTTTCTCAAGGCGTATTATTGAATCTTCATCAGGAATCCCAAGTTCTCTCTGTACATCAGCGAGTACATCATATGATGCTGTAGCAGTTAATGCAAAGAAGGGGATAGTTGTTTTGTTTTTGTTAAGACAGTATTTCCGGGCATTATCCCCCAATCTTAGATAAGAAGTGCGAAAATCATGTCCCCATTCACTGACGCAGTGAGCTTCATCAATAACACAATAGCTGAAAAAATTATTATTGTTGGCAGTCTCCAACAGTCTTTTTCTGAATGTTTCGTCTTGAAGTCTTTCTGGGGAAACAAAAGCAAACATGGTATTTGCATTTATTATCTGCTCTGTCGCTAATTGTCTTCCTTTTTGATTTAGAGATGAATTGATAAAGACAGCGCAGTCAATGCCGTTTTTTAAAAGTCCTTCATATTGGTCTCTCATTAAAGATTTGATTGGGTCTATTACCAAAGCAATTCCTGCCTGTAGCAAAACCCCTAATTGATAAGTTAGCGATTTACCAGAGCCAGTAGGTAATAATCCAATAACACTTTTATTTTGGAATGCCCTATTGATAATCTCAACCTGTCCGGGACGAAATCCCTTCTTACGAAAAATATCTTGTATGAACCTTTCCAGAATTCTTACCTGCTTCTCATCTTCAATGAAGCTATTTCGTTTTTTATCCTTGTACCCTAATGGTTTATATTCAATCGAGGAAGATGTGAGTACTTTCCTTTTAGTTTTTATGGAATGACATGACCTAATGGTGACCATGCTCTCAGCATTCAGAAATTTTTCAGTGGGCAGAAGGTCGCTTCTTTGTAAAACAGAAATATCTATAACAAGATTATACTTTCCGTTTCTATCAATAGATGCCTTATTATTTGCAGCATATCTGGTGTTTTCAATAAAAAGATTACACTTAGGTAAGTTAATGGAATCTTGTTTCAAGAGGTATAAGCTCTTAATAAGAGAGAAAAAATCCTTTATCGCCAATTCGGCACATGGCACATCTCTTTCTATAACTGCAATATTCCACTCCGCATCTTTAATGCTTAAATGATTATTAATCAGCAAATGGATTAACACTTTCTGGATTCGAGCGATAGCAAATGGAGACAGTGCCAGTTCAAGTGCCTTCTTTCCTTCGGCAAATTCGAACAGCGAATTCTCAAAATTGTCTTTAATTACTTTGAAGTATTCTTCAGTTTCCAGTGTTTCGAAAAACTTCAATTTCTCGCTTAACTGTCCCCATTCATTAGTTTTAAGACGGATGGCACGTTTCCATTTTGCTTTTTCAGTTGCATTATCTCTATCAGCATCTATCTTATGCTGATTAGGTTCATTATGTTGACTACCGTCAATTTCAACAATGATTCCACGCTGATTAGCAATTTGGTAAGGGAATTCAATTGAGAAATCAACCCTCTGCTGATTGAAAATGTTTACCGTTCCATTCAAATACTTTTCTACTTCGTCTTCAATGCTTGAAGAGAACCGTAGTATATTTTCCAACTCTCGCTGGCATTCAAATAATTGAACCCAGCAAGATGAAATATTCTGAGGAATCTTTCGATACAAAAAGTCTTCTTCGTATTCACTTCCCAGATGTCTTTCCCATGATTGAAGACTTCTTTTTAGAATTCTTTCTCCTGTAAGAGATGGTTCTATTATATGAAGTGCCCGAAATAATAGGTTAACCAGTTCCTCATCGGGTTTCAGCTTATGCTCAATTGCTCCAATTTCTTCGTACTTGCGTGAATTTAATTCAGAGAAATTATATTTTGAGATGAATTTCTTTTCAAGGTCAAGTGAGGGTCTGGTAGGTAGTCCTCTGGAAATAATGTTATTTGCTACGAGTAATATTGGGGCAGGTTCGACTACCTTTTTTGAAGTTTGATTGTCAAACGAACAATCAAAATAGGATAGCTGCTTCAATAAACCATTAATCTTCTCCTTTCCAAAATTAGATGCTAAATTATCTCTAATACAGTCAAATATATATCCAGCCTGAAGTTGTAAAATGCTCATTCAAGTTTCGGATTTCAATAGACTGTTGAAAATACGAAAAATAAATTAGCATTTTGTGATAAATTATCAGTTAAGCTTTCCTAAGTGCTTAATTAATTGATGTAATTCTCAACCGCTTTTATGACTCCATTCTTATTATCAATTTTTTGTCTTTTTAACGCTTCTCTAAGAATATACCCTGATTTCTTTCTTTTTTTAGTGTCCTTACTTCCCTTTGGTCGTCCGGGATGTTTCCCTTGCATCTTTGCTCTGCGAAGACCTTCGAGTGTGCGTTCACGAATAAGTTCTCGCTCGAATTCTGCGAAAGCGGAAAGGATGGAAAAATAAAGGCGTCCCGTTGACGAATAAAAGTCTAAGCTGTCGGAAACACTTATGAACCCTACTCCTTTGTCTATTAATTCTTTTGTGTCCAGAATGAGTTCAGTGCTGGAACGTGCCCACCTATCAAGCTTATACACCACCACAGCATCATATTCATGGCTTCTCAGTCTTGCAAGAAGTGCCTGTTTTACTGGACGTGTTTTCCGAGTACTTTCCTGTTCCTCATAAATATCATATGTGAGGTTATTCTTGGTTGCATATTCTACCAATCGAATGCGTTGGTTCTCTGTTGTTTGTGAACCATTGGAAAGAGAGACTCTGCAATATAAGGCAACATGCTTCATAGCTTTTAATTTAATATAAAATGGTATTTGAAAAAGGCAAGATACTGAAGTGGCACTTCGACAATATATGTACGAATTGGAAGGCTTGTAATTGCATCATATTCTACGATTATCATATACTCTATGGGGTCTTCTCCCTTGTATATGTAAACCATTTGTTGTAAGAATTTGCGTCTTGCTTTCATAACCGCTGCCCATAATTATGTGCAAATGTAATAATTTTATTCTAACGCACATAATTTTGTGCAGAATATTTATCTTTACATTGAAGTTTTTCCAAATTCTGTCACAATGCTTTGATTTACTACAATGAACTCCCCAAAATATCAACCACCAAAGCCTGTGTCTCCCAGTCATAAAGCATTTCTGGAAAAGATTGGGAATAAGCTTAAAACAATACGAGAGGAAAGAAATCTTACGATTTCATTTTTGGAAACAGAATTGGGTATTTCCCGTAACTCCTACTCTCTGATGGAAAGAGGATTAATATACTTTACGACTTCAACCCTTTTCAAAATATTAGATTATTACAAATTGTCCCCAGAGGACTTCTTCCGGGAGCTTTGAAATCTCGCAATTTTCGTCAGAAATTCGTATCTTAATGATGACGATACCCTTGCCGGGGCGATAATAGCCACATTTTTCGTAAAATCTTCGATATTTCGGCTAATTCATTGTTAAAAGTTCTGATTTACAACTGGATTGTAAATCTTTAAGGTACAATAACAGCCAGTTATTAATTGGAAAAGTAAAGTTTAAATGAATTATCGAACAGCATGATTCAAAGTATACTTTGCAAAGAAGCCAGTATTTATTTAAAATTAGAATCTTGCTATGGTAGATACAAATTCCCTTTCTCCTGAGAATCGTCAACGTTTATCATATCTGTCTTCCTTTCTTCGAGAGATGAGGGTGAACTCTGGGTATACACAAGAGCAGGTTGCACGGGAGATTAACCTGTCAAGAAATAGTATTTCAAAAATTGAAAACATGGGTTTCTTCCGGATACAGCACCTATTCTTGCTGGCGGATTTTTATGAAATATCGATGAATGAACTTTTTTCCGAAGTAAATTGATTGAGGTTGATTAAGTAAATATCTTCTATATGAATTTTTAACGAAAATCTTCCAATACTTGGTTATATCTAACATTTTACAGAACTTCATAGAGTAACTTTTATTTGCCGGATATTACACGAAAATACTAATCAAAAATCAAATCATATGGTAACTGATTTTGAGACAAATAAGCTATACTTCAGCAGCCGAATCAAAACTGAGAAGTATGCGCCTTTTTGGAATGAGTTGGTAAGAATTCTTTCAAAGTATGGCTACAAGCCATCCTTAATTGAAGGAACAAGGGACATTTGGTGCAGAGATTATATGCCTGTCCAAATTGATGAAAATAAATTTTCACAATTCAAATACTTTCCCGATTACTGTGTCGACCATAAGCATATTAAACTCCTAACCATTCAAGAGGAAATGCAATATAAACAACCTCGTAAAGCACAGATTATGCAGATTGACCTTATTGTTGACGGGGGTAATATTGTTAAGTCCAAGAATAAGGTAATTATGACAGAGAAAGTATTTGCTGAGAATACAAATAGAGAAAAAAAATCTGTCACAATGATGCTAAAAAAAGCATTAAATGTGGACTCAATATTCTTCATACCAGTACAGCCGTTTGATTATACTGGTCACGCTGATGGAATGGTAAGGTTCTATGATGAAAACACCCTTCTTGTAAATGATTATTCAAGAGAATCAGAATCGTGGCAAAAAAGAATGGCATCAGCCTTAAAACAAACTGGCTTAAAAATCATCGAGTTCCCTTATGTAGTATCAGATGAAAAAGTCGATGGTGATTATACCGCAAAGGGATGCTACATAAATTACGCTCAAATTGGCAACCTTATTCTCTTTCCCCAGTTCGGCATTAATGAAGATGGCTTTGCACTGAAGAGGATAATGGAGTTATTTCCAGAACCCAAATACCATGTTGAGTCAATAAATTCCAATATCATTGCAAATGAAGGTGGGGTTTTGAACTGCATTACTTGGAATATCTTCGACTCCATAAATAACAAAGCAATTGATGAAATTCTCCCTGTTTATGGTGATGGAAACAGAATATTTGTTATTTATAAAGGGGATTACGGTGTGGATATGAACGATACTGTTTGTGTACCAATTTCCATTTCAAGTTCTGAAGTCGGTGAACCTTGGAGTTTGCAAAAGCATTTGAAATTTAGTCACGCAATTGAACCAATTGTTTCCGACACAGATATTATAAAAGCTAAAAACTTACTATCAAAGAATCTTTCGAATGAACAGCTTTCAGATATTCTGGAATCATTATTGAATCCCGGAAAAAGGGTCATTGAAGAATTAATCGAAGTACCGGCAAGACTGAAATCATAAGACGATAAAAACTTCCTCATCATTGTCATAATTATGTTAAAATCATTAATTGGTAATGTCCCGGATGAATCTGGCTTCATCAAGAAATTTCGTCTCCATCAGGGCTGGTGGAGAACATTCGTCCTCAATGAACCTGAAGGCGTTTATAAGGATTCCAAAGGTAATTTCGCCACTGTTTGCAATCGCATTAATAACGGTAAAGCTTCCCTGAAAAACTTCCTTTCAGAAGACATCTCAGATGAAGTTGCCAAAGCATTGGAAGAACAAAAACAGTCAGGGTCTGGTATTATGGATGAGGATAGGCTATACAATAACCTTTTAAGCAGTCAGCCATTGGCGTTTAACTTCTTTGGATTCTTCAATAGTAATAAAGACTTGGCACTTGAATTCTTGAAGACCGTAAGACCGGATATCACTTACTTTGACAAAGTTGTTTTTGAATATGCCCCTCATTCAAATAAAGATAGCTCAGCATTTGACATAGGTTTTCTCGTTAAGTCTGGCGAGAAGCGTGGTTTTATAGGCTTTGAGTGTAAATACACGGACTCCTTCTCCTACCGCAGAAAAGGTGGCAAGGTAAACTATGGAGATAAATCCGAGATTGAAGAAGACAGGAATTATACCAACTACTTCAGGCTGTATTCCGAAAACCGGGACAGGTTTCCCGATGAATACTTCACATATGTCCGTAGCAAGGACAACAATCAACTTTTTCGAAATGAACTGCTGGCTGTTCAATTGAAACCTGACTTTGAATTTGTTGTGACTGGTTTATTCTGTCATTATGATGAAAAGGAAACCATTAATTCCGGGATTGAGTTTCAGAGAAAGATTGGCAATGGCGTTAATGATTTCATCATTCTGACATATGCAGATTATTTCGAGCGGATTCAGAAGCTGAATCTATCATGGGTGCAGAGAGAGCAAATTATGATGCTCTGGGTAAGGTACTGCGGTCTAAGGCTGAGCAGAGAATTACTTAATACTACCTGACATAATTACAGTATCCTTCGACATTCTATATTCAATTTGGAACGAAATATCAAAATCACCTGATTTCAAGCCATTTTGGCAGGATTGCTATTTAGAATTGTTGCAGGAATAATTTTTGAATGAAAAAAACCAGCCGGGTCTTTGGCTGGTTATTATTATAAGTACTTTCAGTGAAAGACTTATCAATTTTAGCGATGCGAAAATAGTCATATTCACTGAATTTACAAATAAGAGTAATTTTGCCAATTGATACAGGTTAATGTTCTTTATATTAACGCATTAAAACAAGTATTATGGCAAAAAAAAATGTACATGTTGTGCCCAAAGATGGTAATTGGGCAGTAAAAACAGAGAATTCAGAACGACCTGTTAAGATTACATCAACACAGGAAGAGGCAATTGAAAGAGCTAAGGAAATTGCCAAAAACAATCAGTCAGAACTCTTTATTCACAGAAAAAACGGGACAATAAGAGAGAGAAATTCTTATGGTAATGACCCTTATCCCCCAGAAGGCTGACAATGGAAGAAGGTAAGGTTTTTAAGATTTTGGCTATTGATGGGGGTGGTATTAAAGGTCTTTATTCATCAACCATTCTGGAACAACTTGAATCAAAGTTTGGCGGACAAATGTCTGATTATTTTGATTTAATCTGTGGAACTTCAACAGGGGGACTTATTGCACTGGCTCTCTCTCTGAAAATCCCCGCAGCAGAAATAAGTAAACTATACCTTGAGAAAGGTGCTATTATATTTCCCCACAGAGGTAAATGGCGGCAATATTTTTGGAAAGGGAAATACAGTGATGAACCTTTAAGAAAAGTATTGCAAGAACTGTTTGGTGATAGGACTTTATCTGAAAGTAATAATTTGCTGTGTATTCCTTCGTATTCAATTACTGACGCCAGACCTGTTGTTTTCAAATTTGACCACAGAGAAGGAAATTTATGCAGAGATAACAAGGCAAATTACGTTGATATAGCTTTGGCTACTTCTGCTGCACCAACATACTTCCCAATAACCGAATTACCGTATTATGAGAATAAACAGTTCATTGACGGTGGTGTTTGGGCAAATAATCCAGCGTTCGTTGGACTATTAGAGGCTTTAACATATTTTGTTGGACAAGGCAAAGAGTATGCGTCAGTTAAAGTTCTGTCTGTTGGGAGTCTAACCAAAACAAGTGGGATGCCAACAGGAATATCAAGGTTTCGCTCAGCACTGGGATGGAGACAATATCTCTTGGATACTTTTTTTGTCGGTCAAAGTTCCTTCACCGAATATATAATGAAGACCTTTGAAAAGACAACAAATATTAAAATTGATTATGTACGAATACCCTCAGTACCAATATCCGCCAAGCAGGAGCATTTGGTACAGATGGATTTGGCAACCAAGAACTCACTTAATCTTTTGAGAGGTAAGGGCAAGGACGCTGGCTTTGATGCTGCTAATAACAAAGCTATAGCTGACTTTTTTTCTTGTAAGAAACATTATAATCCACAAAGTTATGGCAGATAGTAATGAAATTTTCCTTGAGTTTAATAAGATTATCCGGTTGACTGATGCTAAAAGGAAAAGTCTCAAGATTTCCCGGAAAGAATTAAGAAATAAAATCCGAAAGTATTTCAAAGAAAACAAATCCGATGAAGTACAACCAAAGTTTTCTGTTCAAGGTTCACTGGCAATGGATACTATTGTAAATCCAATACCAAGAACCATTTCAAAAGACGGAGAAGATGTAACTGTTTACAAGTATGATGTTGACGATGGTATTTATTTTATCGGTCAGGAGAGTGTTGCTGAAAGAAAATCAATCCAAACCTATCACAGTTGGATTATGGAAGCGGTTGATGGACACACCGATACTCCACCAATTGACAAGAACACCTGTGTCAGGGTTAAATTTGCAGATGGACACCATATCGATTTACCGATTTACTATAAAATGACCAGTACCCCTGAACTTGCACACAAGAAACAAGGTTGGATTGAGAGCGACCCAAGGGAATTTACTGGTTGGTTCAATTCACATGTTGGTGAAGATGACCAGCTAAGAAGAATTGTAAGATACTTAAAAGCATGGCGTGACTATCGTGAGTTTAAAAACAGTTCAACCAAAATGCCCAGTGGATTAGTCCTCAGCATACTTGCTGCAAACCATTTTTATGCACACAAAAGGGATGATGTATCATTGAAAGAGACGCTTATTAATATTGAGGCGAAACTTAAAGTAAAATTTGAATGCCTCAGACCAACAAAGCCTGTTGGAGAAGACTTGCTTTCAGAATACCAGAATAAAGATTATTTCATGACCTGCCTCGGTAACTTTATTGGTGATGCTAAGAAAGCTATTGAAGAATCTAATAAGAAACAGTCCTGCTTGTATTGGCAAAACCATTTTGGAGATAGATTCCCATGCCATCTTGCAAAAGATGAAGACGAAGGTAAAAAAGAATCAAACGGGTTAAAAAGTGCTGCTGCAGGCTCAATTCCATGGATATCAATTTGAAAACGAATGAGATTTTTAAAGACCAAGCACTTGTTGTTAACAAAAATTTTTCATCATTAAGGTTAATAACTGATGGCGAGTTACGTATTGAAGGCGAAATAGAGATTTCGGATAAATCAGGGAAAAAATGGGAGACTTTTTCGGTTGAGATTAGACCTTCCGAATCTTTCCCTTACAGGTTTCCTTTGTTGTATGAAGTTGGGGGTAAAATTCCAAAAATACCAGATTGGCATATAAATCCCGATGGAAGTTGTTGTGTGGATGTTGAACCAAGTGAGCTAATTTACTGCAGGAACGGTATAACAATCACCCAGTACCTGATTGAAAAAGTGATTCCTTTTCTTTCTAACCAAGCGTATCGTATTGAAGAAGGATGCTATGCCAATGGTGAATATCCGCATGGAGATGAGGGAATTTTCCATTACTACTCCACATTATTTCGAACTGGCAACTATCCAGAAGTTCTTAGGCTTTTGTCGTATGTCATTCAAAATGACAGACCTTCCAGAGTTTCAACATGTTTCTGCGGGAGCGGAAAGAAGTTTAGACATTGCCATCGTGATGCATTTGATAAGATTAAACTGATTGATAAAGAACACCTTATTCGGCATATTGTGAAAATAGATACCCTTTTCAAACAGAGGTCTTAATCAGTAGCACTCTGGCAGTTCAAGATGTCCAATTTTCTGAATAAGCTGCCGGATAATATCGTTAGTCTTGTCCTGTAAAATTGGCATCCCATATCTAAGGTTGACCACATCATCCATCAGTATGACTTTTTCATGTTGATTCAAAGATAGATTGGAAATTTCTTCCAGAAAATCAGCATCAACTAATTCGGAGTAATCATCTTGTATCCCAATTTCTTGCAGCCTTAGACAGGTTTTAATAAGTTGTTCATCCATAATATTATCATTTTCTTTTACTTCATCGGTTTCTGGTTCTTCAAAGTTTTTTTCTACTGAATAATCGGTGGTTAAAATGTCTTCATCAGCCAGATAATCTGAATATGGTGAATCTTCCAATTCTACCCAATCAACAACTTCCCAGAATTTATCCTCGACTTTGTAATTGTACTTAAACCCAATTCCACCGAAAACTGATTTAATGAAGTCTTCAACCAGATTTGCATATCCATGAGCCACCACGATTGAGTCATGCCGGGTGAAACATGGAACTTCCATATCCCGGAGAGGAAAAAGAATCCTGTCAATGAAAATTTCGGATTCAACGCATTGAAGAAATACAGAGAAGTTTGTGGTGTCATCATTGAAGTTCTTGTCATCCTCTTCCGGCTTAGATTCCATGGATTTAGTCTTAAATCTTTCAATGATTGACATGACAGTTGGGTAATGTTCTTTAAGCTTATCGATAAGCTTGTCTGATTTAGTATTCCGTTTAAAGAGCAGCATGAAAAGAACCAGCTTAGCAGAACCTCTTTCAGAGAAGCCAAACTGCTTCTGTATGACTGCATAAAAATCATTAAAGAACACATCATGAATGAACCTGATTACATCAGAAGTTGAATGAGTACTAAAATCTGGATTTGAAATATCAACACCTGTTTGAGGAAGCATGTTTTTATGCTCAGCAAGGACGGCAATGAATCTTTTAAGGAATACTTTCGTCTGGTTGTGTTTGAAGAGACCCTGCAATGCCTCATCTCCCTTGGTTATGTAGATATTTAACAGGTTGGCAAAAATCAGAAATTGTGACGTCCTTAAATCAAACTGCACCACCGGCTGATTATTCAGATTGATGAACTGCAAAATTTTGCTTGGGAAGTTTGTGAGATAAGTTGTTATCCTTAACGTCTTTTCGCTTCTTCGGTAGATTAAGGGGACAGTGCCAATCTTTGAAATATCACGTTCATAATAATACTTCAGATTACTGATACGATATTTCAGGAAAGTGTTCTTGTCAGCCAGATAAAAGGCATCTTTAAAGAAGAACAATTGCTTATCCTGAAGAAGTGCATCAAATTTTGCCCTTTCTATAGTCAAATACTTGATATTAAAAGAACCCCCATCAAGGTATATGTGGCATGGTACAACAGTCTTGTCAGGTAGCTCGTTAAATATTTTGGTATTCAGAAACTGGTTACAAATTTGCTCTGCATTGTCTTCGACCCATTTTGCAGCTTTTTGTTTATCGATTGAAACAAAAATGCTTTGCTGTGATATTGGCAAATATTCAAATTCTTTGCCTTCATTCATTACCATTTCTTCTGCCGTCAGTATTGGCAGACTACTTTTCCTAATGTACTCAATTGTTGAGAACTCGTCTTCATTCGTCAGTTCCGGATTGATGCGGTATCTGATGCCAACACTACCCGGTTCTTTGCCTTTGGTTGTATCCAAGTTAGGGTAGCTCCGATATCCAAAGTCAAGGAACTCTATAATGCCAAGTTTTATTAATGGCTGAATGACCTTTTCATGGTAGTCACCATCGAAAACAGTTCTCCAATATGCCGACCCGGTTGGAACATATCCTTCCAAACCATAATGCTCATTTACTTGCTTGAAGTAAATTATGCTTATACACCTTAAAAAATTGTTCTTTGTCCGGTATTCAAACTTTTTATTATTAAATATATCCTGATGTATTCTCTGGATAAGCTTAACTGGAAGATACTCTTGTTTAATATTCTCCTTTAAGTATTTCTTCATTAAGTATATGTCTTTCTTCATCTATCTATGATATTATTGTTACCATGTTATTGACATGAACTTAAAGGCATATTCGACATGAACTTGGAATATAAAGTTGTATAACAGGAAATTACGAACATCAAGTACTGTTCAAAATGAGGTAATTCATCGCTCCAAAACTTAGCTATCGAATAGCGGTTTGTTAGTGTTCTCATAATTAAGACATGAACTTAGAGTTAGTAGCAACCTGAATCTTACTTATCATCTTATTATAGAGCATATTTGGGTTGTCATTTAAATTATCTGTCCACATAGCGAATTACATATTTCTTATTGTGTTAATGGTTATTCCATATTCATTTTGTTTTCAGTACATACTTATCCCACTACGCTGAAATCTAATTCTGCGTTCCATTTCTTTCTCCTGATATGCTTTGGTAAATCTTTAAATTAAAAAGTCAGGCTTCTTCTTCGCACCAAAGGCGGATTTTATCCCCGCCTTTGATAACCAATATTCTTTTAAAAGAACGTTTGTTCCCATTCATCCCGTTAGCTTATCGCCTCAATCCATTCTTAGGTCATGTTGGTTTACAAGTACATATACGATACGATTTTAAAAATGTTACATATAATGAAACCTTTTTTATCGAATTACGTTGAAAGCTTTTTTGCTTAAATTGATTTAATCACACTTTCTGCGAATTAATCAACAAGCTTATTATCGAAGAGTTGCGAACAGGAATATAATAACAATGCCCAATTAATATGACCATACCTCATGTGCCAGAGGAAACTGATTAAGTTCCTTCTTATGCTCTCTCCACTGTGGCATGGTTTTATCCATAATAGCTACAAACCGTTCTGTATGGTTTCTTTCAAGGATATGAATAATTTCGTGCACAA